>Ga0070708_100000625_pt1 | contig 26784 bp, 27 predicted proteins | sample KBSK5503metaG_FD_65469 | JGI IMG/M metagenome (GOLD analysis project Ga0070708, IMG submission 65469) | Corn, switchgrass and miscanthus rhizosphere microbial communities from Kellogg Biological Station, Michigan, USA - KBS K5-50-3 metaG | ecosystem: Host-associated > Plants > Roots >... | reverse complement strand
TCGCGTCTGCTGCAATTTGGAAAGGGAATTCGTCCGGAACTGGGATCGGGAGGCCGTGCTCACGCGCCGGGACTTATTTCGCTCCTGTTTGATCGGGGTCTGGGCGTGTCCGACCGGGATAACGTTGTCCCGGAACGCACCTACGCGCACACGGATTGACCTCGATCTAGCCCTTAACTCGCGCTCCCGCGCTCCTTGGTCGGGATAACGTTATCCCGGTACCCGCCCGGGCCCACTCGGAGTGACTTCGATCCGGCCCGAGGCGCGCTTCGGCACTCGTTGGTCGGGATAACGTTATCCCGATACCCGCCCGGGCCCACTCGGAGTGACTTCGATCCGGCCCGAGTCGGGCTTCGGCACTCCTTGGTCGGGACAACGTTGTCCCGGAACGTCGCAACGATGTCGCCTGCGACGCGCGGAAAACGCTGGACAGGTCCGGAATGTTCGCCGAATTTGGAGCGTATGGACCTCTACTATGGACGCTGGTCGGGAAACTCGGCGCGCGCCGCTTTCGGCCTCGCCGAGGCAGGCGCCTCGTTTCAGCCCCACTTCATCGACACGCGGGGCGGCGAAAACCGCAAGCCCGAATACCTGTCGGTGAATCCGATGGGCAAGGTGCCCGCCTTCGTCGACGGGAAGCTCAGGCTCTGGGAATCGAACGCGATCAACTGGTACGTGGCGGAGAAGCTCAAGGCGCGGACTCTCCCCACCTCGCTCGAGGGGCGAGCTTCGGTCCAGCGCTGGCTCTTCTTCCAGTCGGCGCACGTGACGCCGGCGTGCATCTCGGTCTTCCGCGGAACGCACCCGCGCATGCAGGCCTTCTGGCAGATGAAGGCGGATTCGCAGATCGTCGAGGCCGGGCGCAAAGAGCTCGCGCGCTACTTCCCCGTCCTCGAGTCCGGGCTGGCGAACGGGGACTGGTTGGAGGGCGACTTCAGCCTCGCGGACATCGCGTACGCGCCGCACCTTTCCCTGGTCGCGGAGGGCGGATTCGATTTCTCCCCGTATCCGCGCGTAAAGGCGTGGCTCGATCGGATGCTGGCGCGCCCGGCCTGGAAGAAGACGGCGGCGATGATCTTCGTGAGCTGATCGCGTCGGCGCGCTCGATCGCCAGGGCGTATCCACATCGTCGCCTTGCCTACCGCGGGAAGGTTTGCTACCTCATCAGGCCGCATTGGGTTCGCTGAAGGACGCGGGCGCCCGCCGCCAGTACTCGCCAAGGGCGATAACCGGTAGCGCTCGGGTCCGAATCATTCAGCGGAAGTAGTGGGTCGCGAATCGCCCGAGATTCGCGATCGTCGTGTTTGGTTGTTGGTTGCGAAAAACGGGGAGTGGCTCAGCCTGGTAGAGCACTTGGTTCGGGACCAAGGGGTCGCAGGTTCAAATCCTGTCTCCCCGACTTGGTGAAGGCCGCGATTCTCCTCAGCTTTCTGCGAGAGCTGCGGTTCTGACTTTCGGCTGATCCGACTTTCCGCACCACCGGCGCACCATGGCGCGGAAGTTTTGCGCCGTTTTCTGGTGGCGGTTCTGACGATTCCTCGGGTTCTGAGGGGGCAAAGAACTGGAGCCGGTTTACTGCGCGTCTCATGTCCTCAACGTCGAGGTGCCCGTAGATTTCGGTCGTAAGACGCGGGTCTTTGTGGCGCACGATCCGCTGTACCGTTGCCAACGGGACCCCTTCCTTCAGAAGCAAAGTGACCGTTGTGTGCCGCGTGTCGTGAAATCGGATGTGTCGAGGCAAAGCCTTTCCCCAAAGGAGCATATTGCACTTGGGACATCGACCACATTGAGAGTGAGGATACTTCCTCTCATAGCCACAACCTTTTCGACGGCACTTGTGCAAATAGCCCGTGACGATTCCGGCTCGCCCCATCGCTCGCCTGAGAATGACGTCGAGTGCCAAGTCGCGGGAGTGCATGGATCCATCTGCGCGGGGGAACACGAGGTCGGAAGTTGAGGCTTGAAGGGCGGTGACGAGGTAGGGTTTGAGTGCCTCGGCGATGGGCAGAACGTCCGCATGGCCCCCTTTGGTCGTGGGACCGTCATACGAGCGGGCAACCGTGATTGTCCCATCCGCCAGATCCACATCGCTTTTGCGCAGACCCAGAAGCTCCCCTTGGCGCATCGCCGTATAGACGGCAGTCGCGAATAGAGGCTGCCAACGCGGAGCGAGTGCCGTCAGAACCTTGGGGACCTCATCAGCGCGGAGATAGTTTGGGAGGCGCTTGGGCACTTTTCGACGCTCGACGGAAGCCGCCGGGTTGGGGCCAATCCAGAGACCGCGCTTGCTCGCAATGGAAAAGATTCGATGGATGACCTGACGCAGGTGGTTCACTGACTTCGGCTTCAGGAAGCGGTCTTTCTGGCTCAGCAGTTCTTCGATTCGAGGCGCACTAACTTCTTGAACGGTTAGCGGTCCCAAGGTCGGGATCAGGTGCTTGTCCACAAAACCCTTGACGGTGGGCGACCGTAAGCGGCTCCCGTATTCGTTCCACCACCATCCAACCAGTTCCGAAAACGTCCGCTTGGGATTCTGCGTGGGAAGGGGATCGAGGCACTGGCGCTGACGATCGGCCTTGTGTTCAAGGTCCTGCGCAAACTGCCTGGCTTCTGCCTTGGTTACGAAGGAGGTTCGCTTCTGACGCCAGCGACCAGACGCATCTCTCCATTTCACGACGTAAAAATCATCTCGCTTGAACACGCTGGCCATTCAATTTCCGTCGGCAAAAACGAACGCGCGAATGTCAGCAGGACGAAACCGAAGCATGGATCCAATGCGGATGCATGGCAGCACCCCTGACTCGGCTGCCTTGTACACCCAGGACTTGCTGCACTTCATGTACTCACAAACGGCTTTAACGTTCCAAAGTCCTTGATCCTCGACGGGCTCGCCTTGATGCCGTTGTGGCAGCGGTGCTCGGAGTCCGGTGCCATTCGGAGCAGCCTTCTTTCGGATAGGGGATCCTGGCGCTCCGGAACGCGAGCGATGTTTTTTCGGACGCCCTAGCCGACTGGACTCCGGACCGGATCGTGCCTGGATGACATTCAGCTTAACCACTACATTGTCTGCGGGAGGCTCCTGCACCGCAATGGAACATCCGGCGACTGGGGCAGTGAGCCCTCTCAGAAGCGACTTGCGCGCTGATCCTGGCGGCGCGAGCAATTCTTCGATGGAGGCAGGTGAGTTTGTTGCAGAGGACACTACTTACCCTAGCACGTACCTGCCGTGATCGTCAATCTCCTGTATTTAAATAAATTCCTCTTTCCCCTATCGCGGAACGCCAGCTTTTTATTTATTTTCCAAAGTGCGAGTTTGATAAGGGTGCGTGACGATCCAGAGACGAGATCATGAAACCCGGCAAGCAGGCCAAGAAGAAGCGCGGACGTGGCCGACCCCGACTAAACGATCCTGCGGAGACGTACGCGAGCAAGTCCTACATCGTGACAACATTTAGAATGTCGAAACGTTCGGTCGCCGAGGCCGACGCTATCAAGGACGCACTCGGGCTCTCGACAAGGATCGCGGCTGTTCAATACGCGCTCGGTCAGGTCTTCCGGACCCTTTCAAAGTCAAGTTCCCGGTCGGAGGAGGAGATTCGCGAGATATTGGAGCGGCGCTTAGCGGAGCTGGGTGTTGAGCCTTAGGTCGGGCTCACCTCCGAGTGATCACGAGGGCGCGATGATTGAAGATGGAACCCGACCCACAGCAAATCCGCCGGCACTCGCATCTTTGCTGGTTGAGACAAACACCCGTCCGAAGCGTGTTGCCATGTTGTTCAACGCCGAGACGGCAACAGCGTCCGAACTCAACGGGGCCATGGCGGCTGCAACGGAGTTTTGGGGCGGGGCGTTCTACCCTCTAGTCCCGTTCAAGGGGGGAAGCGTCGCCTCCAACTGGTGGCGGCTTGTCGAGGCTGTCGACCCCGACATCATCTGCTCGCTCCATCCATTACCTCAGGAACTCATCAAGTTCTTGCTGGCTCAATCGTCGCCCTTGCGCATCCTTCAAGCTCCTCAGGATTCGTACGAGCGCAACGTTGGGCGTCGACTGGTGGACAAGCACAGCCTGAGTGCCCTGGCAACGGTTAGAATCCCTTCCGTCGTCTACGCGGAGCGCAGTCGCCGCTCCAGCCAACTTCTTCGCTTCCTTGTCCTAGAAGACCACTGGACGAACGGAGCAAACAGGACGTTTGCGCTTCGCAACTTCGGGGTTCTCACCAAAGACGTCCGCTTCGGGCGGGCTTTTGTTGAATTGCCGCACGAGTGGCTCGATGCAAACGTGAAGTCCCCCCTCGAACTTCTCCAGCAGTTTGAAATGGGAGGACCGATTACACCTCGAGACCTGGCCACTTTGTACGTTCCCAGGTCCTTCTTCCCTGAACACGACAACTTTTCATCCGCGTTCTGGCTTGTCGTCGGCGATTCCGTGCTGGACGCTGCGCTGGCGTGGAACAGTACGCTTTCCCACCCTGACCACATGGGGCGTTGTGCGCTCTGGCTTTCTTCATCAGATTCTTCAGACGACGAACTTCTTGCAGAGGTGGGCAAATGGATCGACCGCTGCCATTACCCTCTAGCACCCGGACGAGGATTCGTCCTTTCCTATACAGAGGACGAGAGCCGCTTGGCCGCGATCGCTGCACGGGTGTCTACCGGGTCCGTAAGGTTCGAGCACCGGAAGGTTGGTCCCGAGGAATCTCTCTTCCCGGCGTTCAGGCGACCGCGTGGGCCAACCGTAAACCTGGCTCGTGGTCAGCAAATCGCGATGCGTGGCAAGAACGGTCAGGCGTCGTTTGTTCAACCGCCGTTCTCTGAGCAGAGCTTCTACGAGGGCGGGTGGATGGTGGACCTTGAAATCGAGCACCCGCGTGATCCCTCCATCATTTCGAGTACTGTCCCGGTGTGGCGTGTGCCGCGGCGTCCCGGTGTCGCACACTGCTTCTCGAACTCGCAGCGAAAAATGCGAGTGAACTGGAGTCAGATTCCAACCGTCGAAGTTCACGCCACAGACGCGGATGTTCGTTTCACTGTTCCCTCGGCACAGTCGGTGTTCCAAATGTGCCTTTCCGAGACTGTTCTTCTAGACAACGGAGATGTCAGCATCAAACTGCCGTCGCAATACCGGTTGGAAACCTCGGACGCTGGGCTACAGCTTAGAGGCCTTATCGGGCTGTTCGGCAGCCTGTGGCCGGCTGGGAGGACATTCGAGAACCCATTCTGGCGTGACTTTTTAACTGACCTCGCTGGACGTCCGGAGGATATGCGAAAGCGTCAGGTGAGTGCGGTCGCGACTGCCCTGAATGACGAAGTGAACAAGGCTGGTGGGCAGCTTTCTAGCGCAGACGTCTCGATTGCCGCCGAACGCATAGCGGCGAAGAGCTGGCGTTCCGAACCCGGACAACGAAGCATCGTTCTGGATGACGTTCGGGGTCGCTACAACAAGTTCGTTGCAGAGCACATCAAGGCGAAAGGAGGCCAGTCCTTCTTCCGTCCCGAGGCAAAGTTCGGGGACGAAGCCGAGCGAGAGCTTGATGGACTCATCCGCCAGGCGATTCTGCTCCAAGGGGTTCAGATTCGTTGCGACCAGTGCTTTACTGACTTCTGGCGTCACGTTGACGATCTTCGTCGCGAACTCGTTTGCCCCGGATGTCTTTCAACAATTGTGTTCCCAGCGAACCCGAACTGGTCTGTTCGGCTAAACGAGTTGGTTGCAGGAGCTACCCGCCAGCGCGGTGCCATCCCAGTTCTGCACGCGCTCTACCAGCTGCTCAATTATGCCCCTGTCGATACCTTCACCTATGTTGCGTCGCAGGACGTAAAAGCACGCCCGGGCGACGAGCGCATCACGGACCTCGACTTGCTGGTCCTAATGGACGGGAAACTCGTCGTTGGCGAGGTGAAGTCGCATCCCCGCGGCTTCGACGAGGGAGCAGTGCATGGAGCGAAGCGCATGGCTCAAGTACTCCGGCCCGACGTTCTCGCATTTATCGCCGAAGGCGAGCAGTGGCCGGCCGAAACACTGGGACTATTCGACGCCGCAAAGAACGAATTGGCTGGGCTTGGCGTCGAAGTGCAACTGATGCTGCTGCAGTGGTGATTTCCGGTGTGAGGTCGAGCGGTGCGCCAGCTCGGGTTGGTTCAAGCTTTCCTCCTAACACGTATGCAGAGTTACACCCCGGACGAAACCCGCCGTTCAAGCTCGCTGGCAATTGCCCGCAGCTGCGTGCCTACGTCCCGTAATTCCCGGGCGGAACGGCCGCAATAGCGATGGTGTCGTCTCCAGCGTTTTGCCGTCCGCAGCGAGGCGTCGGCCGTCGAGGACCAGGCGACCAGACCGCCAGTGTATTCACCGAGGTTTTGTGCTGCATCGCGGCTATCGCGACGCACTACCATTACAGTTCGACCGGAGGATTGTGCCAGGTTAGCGTTCCGGTATGGCGAGCGACAGCTTTTGGCGTTTTTTGTGGTCTTTCACTTCGGACTGGCTGAGCCTGATGAGTGGCAGCCTCAGCGTCCCACTGACCGTGGCGTCTGTGTTCGTTCCGGGAAAGGACTACAGGATTGCGCTCGCGTCTCTCGCCCTGATTGCCTTGGTAGGATCATGTTACAGAGTTTGGCGCAACGAGCACCGCCGGGCGCTTGAAGCCGAAGCGAGACTGGAATCCGGAGCTGCGGTGCAGGCCGATCTAGCGAAGGCCCAGCTCGAACAACTGAAGCGTGCGGGGGACGAAGAACAGGCGCACCAGCGGTGGCTCGATGGTGTCTTGGCGGAACTGCGCAAACCCGGACGCGAGCTGGTTTTGGTCGCCCCCGGGGATCACCTACATGCCGAATGGGCACTGGCGCGGGGCCTAATCAATTCGCTCGACACAGCGCGCGGCTTCGCCATCATTTTGCCAGCTGCGGAACGATTCCCGGGATCCTACGAAGCAAGGGTGGAGGCGGTGCGTCGGAGCATTCTTACGGAATGCACCGCGGGACCGGGGGCGTGGTTCAATTGGGAGGCCCAAGGAATCCCACTGGAGGAGTGGGAAATGCGCCTGAGTGTGGCGCAAGAACTCGACCGCGAGGGATTGGTCACCGCGAAGACTTCAAGTGACCGCTCCGTGGTGGCGATCAGGATCACCCCTCAAGGCAGCGAAGCCGTACGCAAAGGAACGTTCTAGGCAGGAACGTTAGATGGGCATCCAGACCTTCCCGGGCACCGTGCACTGCGTAGAACTGCTCGGTCATCCACGTCGAGATTTCCGACAGCGGCTCGCCGCGGCTACCGGTCCCACCTGGCGACGGTTCCTACAGTTCTTGCGTCAGTAGGTAAGCTTCCAAACTGGAGGTCTTTCGGTAGTCGAGCGTCAAACGCTGCAAGTCGTCTTCTTCTTGATTCATCGCGCAGTGCGCCTACGCAGGAACCTGAAACGGCAGAGCGATTTCTACCGTGGCCAGCATATGGACAGTATTGATCACAAGGCTGCCAGATGGCGCCGAGTGCAGGACGAACGGCATAGGGTTGACAGAGCCGAAGAGGCTGCGAAGGTTGTTCGGCAGCCACTCCGGATCGGAACAAGCTAGGGATTGCCTGATGACACCTAACGAAATGGACCGGCTAGCTGAACTCGTCGTCTCGAAGCTCCTCGACTCTCCATCCGACGCTGAAATCAATCTTCGGGTTCCGGGCATGAAGTCGACATTCAGAGGGCTGCTTCCCGGCATTCCTCGGGTCGGGGATGTTCTCTGGCATCCTCTTCGCCGTAACTCGAAAGCGCGGCCTTTCAGAGTGCAGCATGTAGAATGGTTCTCGGCCGGGCTCGATTCGCGAGTCGAGGTTACGCTTGAGACCATTGCTGATGAGACGCCGTTGTCTCCGCGGCCGGATCCACACGGCTTACACGCCTAACGGCGCGGCCGCATCCATCCAGCGATCGAGATCCTTCGGGTTCTGCGACGCCCCGCGCTCGCTGCGCCTCGCGGGCTGGAGCAGAATATTGAGTCCAGGCGTCCACGCTCACCTCTTTCTGAAGCGGTCATCCGACGTAATCCGAAGAGGAGGCTGAAAAACTCATCGCACAAGGCGAGCGCGAATAGGCGACATGGAACGATACCGACTAGACCCCCGGGATCGTCGTCCTAGGAAAATAGGCAGACTAGCTTATCGAACTGAGTCTCGCTAATGCTCGGCGGGTTGCGAGTCACGGGAACTTTACCGAAGATCGCGATGAGGTCGGCTTTCGTCACCACGGGAGGTTCGTGCAGCCTAAGTCGGAGCGCCCTGCAGGCGAGGAAGACCCCGGTCCGCCGGGTACGTTTCCAGTACCCGAGGTCCCACTCGCGGAGGTCTTTCCGGGGCTCCGCCGTGTGCTCGACACCGAGCGGCGCGTTCTCGCGGACCATGCAGTTGCTTGGGAGCGGCAGCGCTTGGGCGTGATACCAGTCGGCTGCGGCCTGATGTGTCTCGAACCGCTCGGCTACCTCTAGCGCGGCTACGAGTCGCCAATGGGCCGAGTCATGGCCCGGATAGTGGCGCTTTACCGTCAGGAAAGCAATGCGGTCGACCCTGCGCAGACGAGGAGCGAAGAGGTCCCCGTGACAGATTGTTGAGATCGACGGGTATGGAGACTCGAAGTCCGGCTCACGCCTGCACGAGGCGTCGACGAACGGCGGATGACGGAACCGCGCCACGGCTTGGCGACCCGCTGCTGTGAAGCACAGGGGTTTGAATGTCGAGAGGTAGCAAGCCATTTCTTCGCAATTGTAGCCGATGTACTCACTCCGCCAACTTCGCAAGTCCCAGTGAAAGCTGTGGGTGCGCGAACTGGTCGCCAGAGGGCTGTGCTTCGAGTAGATTTCTTTCTTCGCCGACTCGTCGGCAAGAGGGAACTTGGCACCGAAGCCCGAAGCCTCAGCGCGCGAGAGCATCGACGCAGCCCTGGAGGCTGCTGCGTGGCACGTCCAAGACTTCGAGCAAATCAACATAAGTGCCGGTCGCGGTGTCGCGGTGCGCGAGTTTCCGCTGAAGCGCGGTCACGGCCACGCAGACTATCTGCTGTACGTTGATGGCCGTGCCGTCGGAGTCGTTGAGGCAAAGGCGCGCGGCGTCGCCCTCGCCAGCGTCGAGGTTCAATCCGAGAAGTACGCGACCGGGCTCCCCAAAGACTTGCCCGCAGCATTGCGGCCGCTCCCCTTCCTCTACCAGTCCAACGCCGCGGAGACGTTCTTCACGAACCGACTTGACCCGGACCCGCGCGCTCGGCGCATCTTCAACTTTCATCGACCGGAAACATTTGGGGGCGTGGTTGAGCGAGGACCCACCGTTGCTGCCGCTGAAAAATGGTAAGCCGGATCCTCGAAGCCTCTTGCCATCCACGCTGCGCCTCGGCCTTCGGCAAATGCCGTCCATTCAGGAAAAGGGACTGTGGGCGGCCCAGCTCCGGGCAGTTCGCAATCTGGAAGTGTCGCTCTACGATGATCGTCCCCGTGCCCTCATTCAGATGGCAACTGGCTCGGGCAAGACGGTAACAGCGGTCACGTCCATCTACCGCCTTATCAAGTTCGGCGGAGCGAGACGAGTGCTCTTCTTGGTCGACCGCGCCAACCTAGGGCGCCAAGCCTTCAAGGAATTCCAGCAGTACGAGCCGCCCGATGACAACAAGAAGTTCACGCAGCTTTACAACGTCCAGCACCTCAACTCGAACAAGCTGGACCCGGTGGCCCGCGTTTGCATCACCACAATCCAACGCCTGTACTCCATGCTGAGTGGTGAGGAGTTGGACCCGGAAGTAGAGGAACTGTCTGCCTTCGATTCGCTGGCGAGCCTCGCTCGCCAACCAGTTCCAGTCGCCTACAACAACAACATTCCGGTGGAGTTCTTCGACTTCATCTGGACCGACGAGTGCCACCGGAGCATCTACAACCTCTGGCGGCAGGTGCTCGAATACTTCGATGCGTACCTCGTGGGACTCACTGCTACGCCGTCGAAGCAGACGTTCGGCTTTTTCCGGCAGAATCTCGTCATGGAGTACGGCCATGAGGAGGCGGTCGCGGATGGCGTCAACGTGGACTTTAACGTCTACCGAATCCGCACCGAGATTACGGAGAGGGGCTCGAAAGTTGAGGCCGGGCTCTTCGTGGACAAGCGCGACCGAGAAACTCGGTCTGTTCGCTGGGAGCGCCTCGACGATGATCTCACCTACGACGCTGGAGCGCTCGATCGCTCTGTAGTGGCAGAGGACCAGATTCGGACCGTCATTCGCACCTTCAAGGACCGGCTCTTCAGCGACATCTTCCCCGGACGCAAGGAAGTCCCGAAGACGCTCATCTACGCGAAGGATGACTCGCATGCCGATGACATCGTTCGCATCGTTCGTGAGGTGTTCGGGAAGGGGAACGACTTCTCCGAGAAAATCACCTACCGGACCGGAACGGCGCTCACGAACCCGCCGTTTGGCAAGAAATCAAGCGTCACGGTGGTCAACGAAGAGGGTGAGCAGGAGAAAGAGACTCTCACGGTCGTTCGGGACGACTTCTGGGCATCCACATCGAACAAGCAGCTCAACTTCGTGCAGCACGTGAAGACGCTTTTGGAAATCAATGGTCGGGCGGCGGTCGTGGTGCCTGACAACGTTCTCTTCGAGGGAGGAGTTGGCGAAGTCGTCCGCCGAAAGCTCCTCCACGGATGTGACGTTCACGCGTTACTGCGACTGCCAACCGGGATCTTCTACAAGCCGGGGGTGAAGGCGAACGTCCTCTTCTTCGACAAGAAGCCGGGGCGGGAGAAGCCGTGGACGGACAAGCTCTGGATTTACGACCTTCGAACCAACCAGCACTTCACACTCAAGACCAATCCGTTGAAACGAGAAGACCTCGACGACTTCGTGACCTGCTTCAAACCGGAGAACCGGCACGAGCGCCGCGGCAGCTGGTCAGAGAAGAAGCCGGAAGGCCGCTGGCGAGCCTTCACCTACCAGGACCTTCTCCAGCGCGACAAGGTGAGCCTCGACATCTTCTGGTTAAAGGATGAGAGCCTTGAGGACTCAGCGAATCTTCCAGCCCCGGACGTGATCGCGGCAGAGATAGCGGACGACCTCCGAATGGCGCTAGAGCAGTTCGAGGCGATCCAGAACGACCTAACGGTCCAACAATAGGCCATCTACGGCCGATGCCTTCCTACTCAGCTGCAGCTTTCTGCCCTCCGTATTCGTCGAGACCTTTGGAGAACCGAAGGTGGCATTGACGCGACAGGGTGCTGAGGAATTTACCAGTTTGGATAGCCTGCATCGCGCGAAGGTTACCGCTTGTGGTCACCTTGGATTTGGTAAGTCTCCTGGTGAAGAATCAGGCCCAGCCGCCAAGCTCTAGGGGCACCCGTGTCGCACACTTTCTTCGACGAGCAGAAGGAACAGTCCGAAATCAAAGCAGGCATTGTGGCGAATTACTTCTGGGCTTGGGCGAAGGTCATCATGCCCTGGGCGAAGAAAGCCGACAACCGCATTGCGTACATCGATCTCTTCGCCGGTCCTGGTCGGTACAAGAGCGGAGCCACGTCCACTCCACTCCTGATTCTACAGAAGGCAATCGGAGACCCGGTAATGCGGGACATGCTCGTCACGATTTTCAACGATAAGGACGAGGGCCACGCGCGCTCGCTGGAGTCGGCAATCAGAGGCCTTGCTTGCATTGAGACACTCCGCCATCAACCCGTTGTTAATAACGCAGAGGTTGGCGAAGAGATCGTCAAGATGTTCGAGGAAATGCGATTGGTTCCAACCCTCTGCTTTGTCGACCCCTGGGGCTACAAGGGCCTATCGCTTCGTCTCGTGAACTCGGTGCTCAAGGATTGGGCGTGCGAATGCGTGTTTTTTTTCAACTACACCCGTATCAATATGGGGCTCGGGAATCCGATTGTGGTTGAGCACATGAACGCTTTGTTCGGAGCAGAGAGAGCTGATGCGCTTCGCTTCCGGTTGGAGAACATGAACCCAGGCGACCGTGAACTGGCAATCGTCGAGGAACTAGCCGAAGCGCTAAAAGCGATGGGCGGCAAGTACGTCCTGCCGTTCGGGTTCCGCAATGAGAGTGGCACTCGCACGAAGCACCACCTGGTGTTCGTGAGCAAGCACGTGCTCGGCTACACCATCATGAAGAACGTGATGGCCGGGGAGAGTTCCACTTCGACCCAGGGCGTTCCATCGTTCTTCTACAGCCCCGCGGATGCTCGTTTCCCAATGCTCTTCGATCTCTCACGCCCTCTCGACGCCCTCGCAGGCATGCTCCAGAGTGACTTCGCCGGTCGCACGCTGACCATGAAGGAGATCTTCGAGCAGCATCACGTCGGGAAGCCCTACATCGAGAAGAATTACAAGGCGGCTCTTCGCCAGCTCGAAGCGGACGGGAAGATTATGGTGGAGCCTCCGGCCAAGGAACGACGCTTGATAAAGAGCGAGGTAACGTTCGGTCCGAAGGTTAAGGTCACTTTTCCGGCCGCCAGGTGATAGAGGAAGTTGGCCGAAGGGTACATGATGCAGTTGAGTTTCAGACGAGAGGGGACGCATGGCGATCCAAAGTACGATTGAATGGACGGACGCCACCTGGAACCCGGTCCGGGGCTGCGTCAAGGTGAGCCCTGGCTGCAAGCACTGCTACGCTGAGACATTCGCAGAAAGGTTCCGAGGCGTCCCCGGACATCCCTTCGAGCAGGGCTTTGACCTGACGCTCGTGCCGGAAAAGCTCGCGGAACCTCTACGCTGGAAAAGCCCAAAGACGGTTTTCGTCAACTCGATGAGTGACCTCTTTCAAGACGGCGTACCCAATGAATACGTGGAGGCCGTCGTGGAGGTGATGGAGATCGCCAACTGGCACACCTACCAGGTGCTCACCAAGCGGGCAGAGCGGATGACCGCCATGCTCAATGGAAGCCTGGCCTATTTCGCACGGCTCCCACACATCTGGTGGGGCGTGAGCGTCGAAGACAGGAAGTACGGTGTGCCGAGAATCGGAGTCCTTCAGGGCGCTGGCGCTCGTGTCCGATTCCTCTCCATCGAGCCGCTACTTGAAAACCTGGGGAGAATCGAACTCACCGGCATTCATTGGGTCATCGTCGGGGGTGAAAGCGGGGCGGGCGCCCGTCCGATGAATGCAGATTGGGTGAGGGTCATTCGCAGACAGTGCGAAGCGGCTGGCGTCCCGTTCTTCTTTAAGCAGTGGGGGGGCTTCCAGAAAAGTAGGACCGGCCGGCTGTTGGACGGACGAACCTACGACGACCTTCCTCCACGATCGTTCGGTTCCGCTCCAGAAGAGGCAGTCCGTCGAGAATTGATTCGGCAAACCGAGCTTGTCGCCTCTCGGTGGGACCGATCAACCGCGTTGACTATCGGAACTGGTTCTGTTCAGCAGCGACTTACCCTGTGAGCGCGATTAACGACGCCAGTCGTCGACGTCATTCGACGTGACTCCTCTACCACACCGGCGACGAGGCTCCGCAAATACCTGGCTCTGTGCGGGAGCCTCGTTTCCGGCGACGCAAGATCCGTCCGTGGTGGGCCGTATACTTGGCGATATGAACGACCTCACGATCCGAACGGCCATCCTCCGGTTGATGGATGCCACCGGGCTGAAGAGTCTAGTCCCCGTCTCATCCCTCGAAGTCGGCCTAACCGAAATCGAGGCGGACCTCATGCGCGTAGTCCTCGATGTTCAGGTGGCCGACTCGCGCGGCCTGACGCTTAGCACCGCGGCCAACGACGACGTCAACTACCCCTACCTGAATAGGTTCCACTCGGGCCTCAAGGACATCCTCACGATAGAATTGTCGCCTCGCGTCGCGGAATTCGCGCGTGGCCTCTTCGAGCGGCCCGACATCATCATTGGTGACGAGCTTCAGATAGCCCTCGGAATGGCGGCGGTTTCCCCCGCGAGCCCTCCAACCATTCGTGCACTCGCCCGGCTTCTTCTCTTCGAGATGCTCCGGGGAGCACTCCTGCTCATCGACTACCTGCACAAGCCAGTGCTAAGTTGGTGCCGAAGCGCGCGTTGACTCCGCAACGTGAGGCTGCCGGCTTTGCTGCAGTCGGTCTCGAAGGAGAAACGCTCGATCAACTTGCCGAGCGAGAGGTCCAATGGTGGATGCGGAAGGCTACCGAATTTGAAGGTAACGTTCGACCCCTCTCGGTTCTCCCTGGCGCGGCCCTCATCGAGGTCCAGCGTCACATTGATGCCCTTCAAAGCGTGTTGGGGCACGCAACCAATGCCATGGTGGAGGAGCTTCAGCGGCGGGACGACCTTGAGCGAAAGCTAAAGCGGATGAACGCTCCAGACGCCCTCCTGATCCGCAACGTCGCCAGCACACGGTTAGGCGAACAACGGCTCTCCATCGACCGCCTGAAAGAGCAGCACACCGTGGCTTTCGGTGACCGAGAAAGCAACGCGCTCGACCAGCAGGTCCATCGACTCGCTGCTCACATCAAGAGCGGAGAGTGGCCCGAGAGAAAGGCTCCCTCTCTCGTGGATCTCACCGTGGAACAACTTGAAAAGTGACGCCATGAGGAATCCGCCCTACCTACACGTTTGGACGTGGCAGCAGATTGCCGGTGTTCTTGCTCATGAAGTTGCTGGAGCCAGGGTTCGCATTGAGAAGTACCTCATCGAACACCCAACGGACGGAGGACTTCGACCGGGAGTCGGACTCCCAGTGGGACAGCAGGCCGACTTCCGCCTAATCCTTCCTGACTGCCGTGGGCTGCATGTTCAAGACTTCGGAACCCACTACGAGGCCCACCTTGACCAGACCGATCCTGCTTGCGATGCCGTCAGGCACTTGATGGAGGATGCCCCCGGCACTTTCATTGTCGGCACTGCGCTCGTCGGCGGGTTGGTAGGCCTCTTGCTGGGCCGTAGCAAGGACGCATTCGCCGCGGGGCTTTTTCTGGGGGCTGGAGCTGCGTGTGCTTTCCGCAGTAGCGGCGCCTAACGGACTTCCCTTCGGTCGGCTGGGTCGGCTTGTTCGCCCTTCTTGAGGCTCCCTCGACGTTCGGCAAATCGACACGTGGCCCTAGGTGGTCCTACTGTCCGGTTGTCCGGCTGGCAGTCGCGCAATGCTGGAAGGCCGTAACCGACCGATCGCCGGTGGATTGAGCTGATCGCAGGTCCCATCACAGATCGCGCCTTCCCAAGGAGGCCCGGCTCCATTCTTCCCAGCTGTGCTGGCGCAGGCCTAATCGGTCGAGCGATCTAGATTACGTGGGAAAGCGCCGGGCTTTGGCTCGGCGCTTTTGCTTTGGGGGCCGGAGAAGGGGCCTTATGCTCTGAAGGATGGCCGACGAATTCAAAGACGCCCGGCTTGAAGAGATGATTTTACTTGCCCGGTTGGAACGGAAGGGCTCGGAGACCTTCCACTCTCAGCTCGGGATGCATCCCGCTCGAAAGCAAATGGTCCTGACCATGGTCGAGCAAGGCTTCCTGAACGACGAGAGTACCTTCCCATCGTGGTTCTTCGAGCCGAACTTCGAGCAGATCCTCCGAACGGCCGGAGCTGTCGACAAGAATCAACTTTACGTGAGACGACGGGTTGACTTCTGGTCGCTTCTTAACCGGATATACGGCGACCAGCCGGTGGATCTGCGAATCGGCCACAAGGGTCGCGTACGACTCTCACAGTTGCGGCAGGAATTGAAGACCGGCCGAGACCGCGATGCCTTCGGAATTCTCTGGGACGCGCGCCACGTGCTTCCCGATCTCGATATCGCGCTGACCTCAGCGTCAAAGGATTCTCCGCTCAGTGTTCTCTTCCTCGACATGAACGGTTTGAAGGACGCGAACAGCAAATACGGCCACGGCGGCGCCGACGAAATGATCAAACATTTTTTCACGCTGATCCAAGCGGGAGTTGTCCCGCCAATGGACGCCTACCGCAATGGAGGCGATGAGGTAGTGCTCATCATGCCGGGCACACTCGGCGACGCGGCGTGGACCTGGGCAAAAGCACTGTTAAAGCGACTTGTGGCCGACCCGGTGAAACTAGGGAATGAACAGGTGACCGTGCGCTCTTGCATAGGAATTGTCACGACGGACGATCCGAATGCGAGTGCAAAGGAGCTAATCGACCGTGCCGATAAGAAGATGTACGTCGCGAAAGGAGACGCTCCTCCGGAAACGCGACCGAGCGCCCTCGCCGCGGAAGGTCGGGACCGAGAAGAGGTGGACGCATAGTTGCCGATTCCTCACAATGGAAGTAAGCCGTCCCGAAGCCATGCGATCAATTCGCTCGGCAGCATTACTCGGATGCGATCGGGCGACTTGAGGACCCGGACGGAATTGACGAACCTGCGATCGGCGGTGCACACGACCGCCGGCAGCACCATGTAGAAGAGCAAGATTGCGTCGACGGCCGGGTTTGACGAGGCCTGCGACGGCGGTATGTAGCTCTTGCTCGTGACCATTCGGACCCTTTCGACCATGTATTCCACCATGAGTTCTAAACGTTCTCGACCGACGTTGCCGGGAGGCAGATGTAGAAGAGCCGCAAGGTGTTTTCGCCGGCGCCGCCTTAGCCCCTTGGCGTGCTCTTCCGCAAGCCCCTCATAGCGCTGTTGTCTTGCTAGCTCGGATAAAGGCTTGTCCATCCAGTCATTCTGTAACGGCCGCAGCACGCCTTCGGGGCCTTGATAGCTCCTTACGATCTCTTCGCCGGAGGGTGTCCGATAGTGAAGATCGCGCACCAAGTCGGCTCGTGATTCGATGGTCCGGAGATGCTGCCAAAGCGCGCGGGAAAACGCGCGGAGATTGCCGCGACTCTTGCCCAGAGCACTTCAGCTTCTTCATAATCCCGAGTCCTACTGGCTTTTCTTTCGCAAGACCTTCTTAATCGACTGCTTCGCGAGAGCGGAGAGGCCAACTTTCCTCACGTCAATCTTGTGGTACTCCTCATGCGTGCCAATCCTGGCGGCGAGCCCTGAGCCATCGCGAGAGGTGAAGTCCTGTTATCGATCGGCGATCTGAAAGCGATGCCCTTCGGGATCCCACCCATCGCAGATCGAGCCGCGCTTTAGCTTCCAGATCCTGGTCATGGACACCCCCATCCGCTTCAGGGCGCGCCGTTTCTGCGCGACATCGCGAACCTTGAAGACCAGCTTGAACGCGCAGTCAGGCTGTCTTCTTCTGGCCTTCAAGAAGCCGAGCCTATGGAAACCGATCTCTGCACCGGCGGTTTTCACCTGAATCCATTCTTCCGGCGGGTAATCCTGGGCAACAGGCGGCTCGAGCCGTTTGGCCCGAAAGGCCTTCTGATAGAAGCCTGCTACCTTTTCGGTATTCGAGACGAAGTAGATGACTCGGAACATGAGGCCCTCACTGCGCGGCTTCGGGCGCGCTCGTGTAGACGAAGAAGTTGATCGTGCCAGCACCTAAGTCGTGACCGTCGACGCGGCAATTCTTTGGCATGCACGCGATCAAGCGGTCCTTGAAGGCTACCGTCGCGTCGAACATCGCTAAGAGCTCTCGCGGGAACTGGATGGCGAGCTGGAACGGGACGGTACCCATCTGCTCGATACTGGCATGCGCAGTCGCGCGGTGGAACACCAGGATGCTACCGCTGGACGCGCTCGAGCGCCGCCAAGATGTCCTCTATGCGGAGGCGCCACTCCCTTTTCTTGTCCGATCCAGTTGGTCGGGCCTGCACTTGACGGCCCGCTCCACAAAGCTCCACTGCCAAGGAGGCAAGGCCATGGCGATCACGCGACAACAAGCGTATCGGCTCTCGCTCGAACACGAGAAGATCATCGACAAGCATGCGCGGAACCTCGAACGCGTCACTGGATTCAGCGTCAGCCGTGCAGACGCGCTAGGCGCCATTCTCGAATCGTTCGGTCGCGTCGAGCGTATTCGCGAGCAGCGCATCGCTTTTCCTGGAGCGCGGATCGCTCGCCGGACGGCGGAAAAACGTGGCAGACGAATTACCAGCAGATCGAGGCGCGCCGGATCGGACCACTGCGTGCGCTGGGTCCGCTCGCTCCAGCGAGAAACCGGCCGACGCTGGGAAATGAGCGCGCTCACGCGTTGGAATGCGAAGCAATGATTTCAATACGTGAAATCAAGCCCGGGTAGCCCGGCCGTCTGGTGCCCCCGGCGCGCTTTGCACTACCTGCTTAACTTATTTTTCGGCTAGGTTTTCTATGCCTGCCGCTCGCAGCTCATCCCCGCAGGACAAGGGCCTGGCATGAGGTCATCGATCATGAATCTCTTCCGAACTGTGGTGCGAGTGTCCGCCATCCTTGTGCTCGCAACATTTTCGGCCGAAGGAGCGCCCGATGCTTTCCGCCACCCGGGTGCACTGGTCAACCGGGACCAGCTCGATTTCATCAAAACCCAGGTCAACAACAGCACCGATCCATGGCTGTCTGCCTTTGATCGGGCGCGGACCAGCACCTATGGCTCTTTGTCGTATCAACCGCATCCGTGGCAGACGGTGGAATGCGGCCCCAGCTCGCACCCCAACTACGGCTGCTCGGATGAGAGAAATGATGCGCTGGCCGCCTATACGCAAGCTTTGCTTTGGTACATCACAGGGAACTCAGCGTACGCAGAAAACTCGATCGCGATCATGAACGCCTGGTCGGGCAGGCTGACCGGCGGGCACATCAACAGCAACGCGCCCCTGCAGGCGGGCTGGACCGGCTCGGTCTGGCCGGAGGCGGCCGAAATCATCCGATACACCTACGATGGATGGTGCGCTGCCGACGTCAACAATTTCCAGAATATGTTGGCCACTCAGTACGTGCCGAATCTTATCAATGGCGCGCCATGCAAGAACGGCAATTGGGAGCTGATCATCACCGAAGCCTTGATGAACATCTCCGTTTTCAATGAGAACCCGTCCTGGTTCGACAGTGCTGTGTCCTTCTGGCGCGGAAGAGTGCCCGCTTACATGTATCTCACGTCCGACGGCCCGACCCCGGCGCGGCCTCCACGCTGCGGTACGAGCATTACCACCTACTGGAACCAGACTCAGTTCGTCGACGGCCTGGCGCAGGAATCGGCGCGCGATTTCGGGCACACGTTTTGGGGGCTCGCGGCAGCCGTCAACACCGCCGAAACTGCTCTTCAGCAGGGAGTTGATCTGTATTCGGAAAACGCCGACCGAATCATCGCCGCCTTCGAGTTCCACAATTACATCAACAATGGCGGTTTGGCGTCCGCTGGAATCAACATTGGGCCGACCGGAGGAAACGACCCGACGATGGAGATTGTCTACAACCATTACGTGAATCGGCTGAGCAGCATCATGCCCGAGACGGCTCAGCAGATCGCGCTGAAGCGGCCCACCGGCGCCAACTACTTTCTCGCCTGGGAAACATTGACCCACGCCCAGTTGGGTTGGGTCGGACTGCAGCCGCCTTAATCCTCCTCGCCTGAAGGCGGCCAATGGCAGGAAGGCGAGCAGCCGATCGCGAGCGGCCGTTGCGAGTCGCCCTGCTTAAGTCGCTCGACTGGCGAGAACAGAAAGAGCGCTGGGCGGAACTTCAAAGGACACCCGAGGAGATCGAGTACCCCCGCACCACAACAGCTGCGTTGACAAGCTGCCCTACACCACAATATGTTGCGCTACGTGTTGGTGGCTGGGCGTCTGCCCAGCCTGAAGAGGGAATCCGGTTGAATTCCGGAGCTGCCCCGCAGCGGTAAGTGAGAGCGAAATCCACGTCAAGCACTGGCGCTTTTCATGGGCTGGGAAGCGGTGGAAAGTAGAAACCCGGTGAAGTTGCCGGAAGGCTCACAAGCCCGAAGACCTGCCACCACCCGATTCCGGGGAGACATCCGGCATCGATTTCGACCTGGAAGCCTCGTGGGAAGGCGGGAAGGTTCCGAGTCGGCGCGAGTCACGCGTCGTCGTGGCTCCCCTTCTCCTCACGTCGTCTTCCAGTCGCCCGTGGGGGCGAAGGTTGATTGGGCTCGTGCGTACGCTCGTGCCCACTCTGCCTTTACCTCCCCGGTTCACGCTGGCGAACGGAGAGGATCAGAATGCAAAGCGAAACCACGCGGATGATGATCAACACCGGCGCGCGTCCCAGCCCAAAACCGCCGCGCGAGGAAGCGACGTACACGCAGACTTCGATGCGCGTGAAGAAGCGCAATGGAAGCACCGAACCCGTTGACCTGAACAAGATCGTCCGGGCAGTCAACCGTAGCTGCGTCGGACTCGAGGACGTCGACGCGATGCGCGTCGCCACCAAGACGATCAGCGGGCTTTACGACGGCGCTACGACACGCGAACTCGACCAGCTATCCATTCAGACCGCCGCGGCGCTGATCGTCGAGGAACCGCAATACTCGCGGCTCGCGGCACGCCTCCTCAGCACGTACATCGAAAAAGAGGTGCGTGGGCAGGAGGTCCACGCCTTTTCGCAGTCCATCGCCTCTCTGACGCGGCTGGGCGTCGTAGGTCCGCGCCTCGCCGATTTTGTGTCACTCAACGCGCGCAAGCTCAACGATGCCGTGACGGTCGAGCGCGATCGCGAGTTCGAGTACTTCGGCCTGCGCACGCTCTACGACCGGTACCTGCTCAAGCACCCGAAGACGCGGCTCGTCGTTGAGACCCCGCAGCAGTTCTTTCTGCGCATCGCGTGCGCGCTGTCGGAGAACGTGCCCCAGGCGCTCGAGCTCTACCGCCTGTTCTCTTCGCTCGAGTACTTGCCCAGCTCGCCAACGCTCTTCAACGCCGGGACGAAGCACGAGCAACTCTCGAGCTGCTTTCTCCTCGACTCCCCAGCCGATCAGCTGGAAGACATCTACCGGTCATACGCGGACGTCGCACTGCTCTCGAAGTTTTCGGGAGGCATCGGCATCGCGTACCACCGGGTGCGCTCGCGTGGTTCGCTGATCAAGGGCACGAACGGCCACTCGAACGGCATTGTTCCCTGGCTCAAGACGCTCGATTCGTCGGTCGCAGCGGTGAATCAGGGCGGCAAGCGAAAGGGTGCCTGCTGCGTCTACCTCGAGCCGTGGCATGCCGACATCGAGGAGTTCCTCGAGCTGCGTGACAATACCGGCGATGACCAGAGCCGCACCCACAACCTGAATCTCGCCAACTGGGTTCCGGATCTCTTCATGCAACGGGTCGAGCAGAGCGCCATGTGGAGCCTCTTCGATCCCAGCGCCGTACCACACCTCCCGGATCTCTACGGGGACGCCTTCGAGCAGGCGTACGTCGAGGCAGAGAAAGCGGGCCTCGCGGTGAAGACGATCGGCGCCCGCAATCTCTACGCGCGGATGATGAAGACGCTCGCTCAGACGGGCAACGGCTGGATGACTTTCAAGGACAAATCGAACCGCGCCTGCAATCAAACGGCAGTTCCGGGGCGAACGGTTCACCTCTCGAACCTCTGTACCGAGATCCTCGAGGTCACCTCTGCTGGAGAGACGGCGGTCTGCAACCTGGGCTCGGTGAACCTCGCCCGCCACGTCAACAACGGTGCCTTCGACTTCGAGAAGCTCGCCTCGACAGTGCGCTCGGCGGTGCGCCAACTCGACCGAGCGATCGACCTCACCTTCTATCCAGTCGGGTCGGCGCGGGACTCGAACCTGCGTTGGCGGCCTGTGGGTCTGGGTCTGATGGGCCTCCAGGACGTCTTCTTTCAGTTGGGCCTCGCGTTCGACGCGCCCGAAGCACGCGCGCTCTCTGCGCGCATATCGGAAGAGATCTACCTTCACGCGCTATCAACCTCGGTCGAGCTCGCGGTGGAGAAGGGCCCTCACCCCGCGTTCACCGAGACCCGGGCCGCGCGTGGTGAGCTTCAGTTCGACGCGTGGTCCGTGGTCCCAGCTGACGCAGAGCGGTGGTCGGCGTTGCGAGAGCGCGTGCGAACACAGGGGCTGCGCAACTCGCTGCTGATCGCGATCGCGCCCACCGCCACCATCGCCTCGATCGCCGGCTGCTGCGAATGCATTGAGCCGCAGGTGTCGAACCTGTTCAAGCGCGAGACGCTGTCGGGCGACTTCATGCAGGTCAACCGCCACCTCGTCGCCGAGTTGAAAGCGCTCGGGCAGTGGAACGATGCGATGCGGTCGCGCCTTAAGCTCGCCGAAGGCTCGGTGCAGACGATTGAAGAGTTGCCGGCGCAGCTGCGAGCGGTCTTCCGCACCGCCTGGGAGATTCCGATGCGCTCGTTGATCGACATGGCGGCTGACCGGGGCGCGTTCCTTGACCAGGGGCAGTCGCTAAACCTGTTCATCGAGAGTCCGAGCATCGGCCAGCTCTCGAGCATGTATTTCCACGCGTGGAAGAAGGGCCTCAAGACGACCTACTACTTGCGCTCGCGGCCCGCGACGCGGATCGCCAAGGCTACCGTCGAGACCGCACCTGCGGCCGACACCGATGCAGTGACCTGCTCGCTCGAGAACCCCGGCCAGTGCGAGGCGTGCACATGAGCGCGGAACATCGGCCGTCGCGTTTGCTCGATCCCGGGCTGTGTCTCACCCTTCGGCCAATGGCCTACCCCGCGTTCTTCGAGATGTACCGGGCGGCGATCAAGAACACCTGGACCGTCGAAGAGGTCGACTTCGCGACGGACGTTGCCGACCTGAAGAAGAAGATGACCTCAGCCGAAAGGCACCTGGTCGAGAGGCTTATCGCCTTCTTCGCCACCGGCGATTCGATAGTTGCGAACAACCTTGTGCTGAACCTCTACCGGCACCTCAACGCGCCCGAAGCGCGTATGTACCTGTCGCGGCAGCTGTACGAAGAAGCGCTCCACGTGCAGTTTTATCTCACGCTGCTTGACACCTATGTGCCCGATCCCGAGGCACGTCACCGCGCGTTCACGGCGATCGACACGATTCCCTCGATCGCGCAGAAGGCGAAGTTTTGTATGCGGTGGATCGACTCGATCCAGACACTCGATCGGCTCGAGACCCGCGAGCATCGGCAGAAGTTCTTGCTCAACCTGATCTGCTTCGCGGCCTGCATCGAGGGCCTCTTTTTCTTCGGCGCATTCGCCTACGCGTACTTCTTGCGGTCGCGCGGCTTGCTGCATGGGTTGTCTGCCGGCACCAACTGGGTGTTTCGCGACGAGAGCGGTCACATGGCTTTTGCGTTCGAGGTGGTGAAGACGGTGCGGCGTGAGGAGCCTGGGCTCTTCGATGCGTGGCTCGAGGCAGACATCGCTCAGATGATCGACGAGGCAGTGGCGTGCGAGACCCAGTTCGCCGAGGACCTGCTCGGCGGAGGAGTGGTGGGGTTGTCTGTGGCTGAGGTGCGCGGGTACCTCGAGTTCTGCGCGGATCAGCGGTTGGTGACGCTCGGGTTCTCGAAGCGCTACCGGACCAAGAACCCACTGGCGTTCATGGACCTGCAGGATGTCCAGGAGGTCGCCAACTTCTTCGAGCGCCGCGTGTCGGCATACCAGTTGGGCGTGACCGGCGATGTGGTGCTCGATGCCGCGTTCTGACGTCGAGAAGATTGAAGCCGGTCGCCTCACAGAGGCGCGGCTCATCGAGATGGTCTTCCCGGAGCAAACGAACCACTACGGGACGTTGTTTGGCGGGCAGGCCCTCGCGCTGATGGACAAGGCGGCGTTCATCGTAGCGTCCCGGTATGCACGGCGCACCGTTGTCACTGCGAGCAGCGAGAAGTGCGATTTCCACGTGCCAGTACGGCAGGGACAGCTCATCGAGCTCATCGCGCGCGTGGTGGTCACGGGCAAGACCTCTATCACCGTCGAGGTGGACCTCTACTCCGAGGATCTTCTGACGGGTGACCGCCAGCTTGGGACGCGCGGGCGCTTCGTTCTCGTCGCGCTCGATGCGCACGGCAAGCCCACCGGCGTGCCCGCGCTTCCAACAACATCTCCAACGTGAACAAAAAGGAGGTCCCGTCATGTCTGTGCTCGCAACGTGTCTTGGTTACCCCCGCATAGGGGTCGCTCGGGAGCTTAAGAAGGCGCTCGAGTCCTTTTGGGAGAAGAAGAGCTCTTCCGAGGAACTGCTGAAAGTGGCAGCGAACCTTCGTCGCCGCCACTGGCTGGCGATGCAGGCTAAGGGGCTCGACCACATCCCCAGCAATGATTTCTCGCTCTACGACCACATGTTCGACATGGCAGTCGCTGTCGGTGCCGTGCCCCAGCGGTATCGCGACGTCAGCGACCCGCTCGTGCGGTATTTCGCCATGGCACGCGGGCTCCAAGATCGCGATGCCGAAGTGGACCTGCCTGCGCTCGAGATGACCAAGTGGTTCGACACCAACTACCACTACATCGTGCCGGAGCTGGAGGTCGGGCAGCGATTTCAGTTCAACGGCACCAAGATTCTGGCCGAAGTGGAAGAGGCGATGGCACTGGGAATCACCACGCGTCCAGTCATTCCCGGGCCGGTGACCTTCCTGCGGCTCTCAAAGCTTGCGTCGGGCGCTGCGAAAGGGGCGACGCCGCTCGATGCGCTGGAGGGCTTGCTCCCGATCTACGAGCACCTTCTCTTCCAGTTGGCGGCAAGGAAGGTCGAATGGGTTCAAATCGACGAACCGTGCCTGTGCCTCGATCTCGATGAACGCACGCAACGCGCCTACCAGGTCGCGCTCGGCCGGCTCGCCAAATACCCGAACCGACCTCGCCTACTGGTCGCCACATACTTCGGCGCCGTGGTGAAGGAGAACCTTCCCCTCGTCGCCCACTCTGGCTGCGAGGCCCTTCACGTCGATCTCGTTCGAGCGCCAGACCAGCTTGATGACGTGTTCGGTGCGATTCCACCGAAGATGGCGCTATCCGTTGGTGTCGTCGACGGCCGCAACATTTGGCGAACCGATCTCGACGCGGCGCACGCAATGGTCCGTCGCGCCGTCAGAGTGCTGGGCCCTGCCCGCGTTCTCGTAGCGCCCAGCTGTTCCTTGCTGCATGTCCCCGTTGATCTCACCGTCGAGACGAAGCTCGATGCTGCGCTCCAGAGTTGGCTCGCGTTCGCGACTCAGAAGCTCGACGAGCTGGGGGCACTGGCGAAAGCCGCGGAGTCGGAATCTCCGGGCGGCTCGCAGTTCGACGAGGCTCGCGCAGCGCTCTCCAGCCGTCGCGAGTCGCCTCGGACTCGAAATCCGGCTGTCCGCAGCAGGGCGCTCGCCGTCCGCGAAAGCATGCTATGTCGCGCATCGCCCTTTCCCGACCGCATTCGGAAGCAGCGCTCGCTCTTGGGTCTGCCTCTTTTCCCGACGACGACCATCGGCTCGTTCCCCCAGACCGGAGAAGTGCGCGGTGCGCGCGCCGCTTGGCGCTCGGGTCGGATGACGGCTGAGGCTTACGACGTGTTTCTCAAGGCGGAGACGCGCCGGTGCATCGAGAAGCAGGAGGCCATCGGGCTCGACGTCCTCGTTCACGGAGAGTTCGAGCGCAACGACATGGTCGAATACTTCGGCGAGCAACTCGAGGGATTTGCCTTCACCGAGAATGGCTGGGTTCAGAGCTACGGCTCGCGGTGCGTGAAACCCCCCGTGCTTTTCGGAGACGTGGCGAGACCACAACCGATGACCGTCCATTGGTCCACGTACGCGCAGACGCTCACGAAGCGGCCGATGAAGGGAATGCTGACGGGCCCGGTCACCATCCTCCAGTGGTCCTTCGTTCGTGACGACCAGCCTCGGAGCGAGACGTGCATGCAAATCGCGTTGGCGCTCCGAGATGAGGTCAGCGATCTCGAGGCAGCGAACATCTCGATCGTTCAGGTTGACGAGCCGGCGATTCGCGAGGGGCTTCCTCTGCGCCGGAAGGACCGTAAAGCATACCTTCGTTGGGCCGTGGATGCGTTCCGGCTCGCCACCAGCGGGGTCCGGGACGAGACGCAGATCCACACGCACATGTGTTACTCGGAATTCGGCGACATCCTCGAAGCCATCACTGAGCTGGATGCGGACGTCTTGTCGATCGAGACGTCGCGCTCCAAGATGGAGCTGCTCACTGACTTCGGTTCCTTCCGGTATCCACTGGAAGTGGGCCCCGGCGTCTACGACATTCACGCCCCACGGGTGCCGACAACAGACGAGATGGTCGAGCTTCTCGAACGGGCCGCGAAGGTGCTGCCGGTGGAGCAACTTTGGGTGAACCCCGACTGCGGTCTCAAGACGCGCGGTTGGGCAGAGGTCGAGGCGGCGCTCGTCAACATGGTGCAGGCGGCCAAGATCGCTCGTGCGCGAATGAGCCCATGAGCACCAAAGGGCAGCTTCAGACGTTTGGTTGGACGCAGGCGCCTCAGCAGTCGTGGGAAGCGCACCCGCACGCCGATGCGTTGGTACCCGCGCGCGTCATTCGACACGAGAGTACCTGGCTTCGGGTCAACACCGGCAGTCAGACGCTGCGTGCGGCGAAACCCCGAGCAGCTTGCGCCGATCGGCGCTTCAGTTAAGCAAGAGCGTCACGTGGTTCGCGTGACGTGAAAAATGGCTTCCCGACTTGGACTCGAACCACGGACATGGTGATTAACAGTCACATTTTGGCCGGAACGCGCAATTGTCTTCAGAGGGAGAAGTGGCCCTGATATGTACGGCGCCGAAAACAACACCTTCATTGCCCGGATCCGGGCGAGACCCAGTATCAGCTTGCCACGGATAGGATACGCCGCCGCTTCGACAGCTATCCGAGGACGCAGGATAGTGGCTCCTGGCACGCACACGAACTGATTCAGCGCCGCCCGTGAAAGGAACCCTGCCAACTCCAATGAAGGGATTCGAATCGCGTTCACAATCCGAACGTGAGCAAGTTCCCCGCTGGCACACAGCGTCGCGCTCTAGGCTTCGAGCGCGCTAGCCAGTGCGCGCAAAATTCTTGCGCC
>Ga0070708_100000624_pt1 | contig 26786 bp, 16 predicted proteins | sample KBSK5503metaG_FD_65469 | JGI IMG/M metagenome (GOLD analysis project Ga0070708, IMG submission 65469) | Corn, switchgrass and miscanthus rhizosphere microbial communities from Kellogg Biological Station, Michigan, USA - KBS K5-50-3 metaG | ecosystem: Host-associated > Plants > Roots >... | reverse complement strand
GGCCTCTTTGAGGCCCTCGCCGGTGATGGTGTTGACGCCGGTATTGGGCGAGGCGGCGACGACCTCGTGGCCGCGCTGGCGCAGAATGGGGACGGTCTTCGAGCCGATCAGGCCGGTGCCTCCGATAACGACGATCTTCATTGCGAACCTCCTAGTTTCGTAGCCCGCAAGCTGGGGTTTGTGATGGCTGTGCGGCCCACGCGAGGGACACTAGCCTCCCCTCGGCTGCGGTCAATGAGTGCGTCTACGCCAATCACCGTCCGGACGGTTCGCGCCGGACCGTGCGCCCGCCCTGCCGGGTCTGTGCTACACCGCGTACACGGCTCCGTACCGCATCGCGTGCTCTGCGGCGACACGGACCAGATGGGGGTCGTCTACTACGCGACCTGCTTGAGGTTCTTCGAGGGCGCGCGCGGGGAGTGGATCCGCGCGCTGGGGCTGACGTACGCGGAGATCGAGGAGCGCGGGATCTACTGCCTGTCCTGGAGGTAGGCGTCCGCTACCTGAAGCCGGCGCGGTACGACGACCTGCTCGAGATCCATCTCCGGGTCAGCCACACGCGGGTGAAGGTCCGGTTCGATTACAAGGTGGTCCGCGCGGGCACCAGCGAGGTGCTGATCCTCGGCCACACCGTGCACGCCTGCGTCAACAAGGACGGCCGTCCCACGCGCGCGCCCGACTGGCTGGTCGCGGCGATGAAGGGCGCGGCGACCAGCGGCTCCACGCTTCCGGAGGGGTACCACGCGTGATGGATCGCAACATCGGTCTGGAAGCCGTCCGCCTCAGCGAGGCGGCGGCGATGGAAATCGAGTTCTTCGATTTCGAGGACCGTTGGATCAGACGGACGCGGACCATCGGCGCGGCCTGCTCACGGTCGCGCGCTCCGACTGGTGCGGAGTGATTGGGTCGCCGAAGGGCGGCAAGAAACCCGACGCGTACCCATGACGAAGCGCTTGGCGGAGGCTCTCTCTGCGATCCGCCACCTGCGTGGCCCGCGGGCCCTGTACCAGCACGACGGGCACGCGGACCTCAGCACGACGATGCGCTACATGCATCTGTCGCCGGCGTCGTTGAACCAGGCGATCCGGCTCCTCGAGCAGCCCGTCGCCGCCGACTCCTCGCTCTCCGCCAACTCGCGGGGAGAAACCGGGGAGACAGCACCTGCGTCAGAAAGAAACCGGAAGAATCACAGCTAGATAAGTGGCGTCCCCACAGAGATTCGAAGACGAAAATCCACCAACCCCGTAGCTGGCGACGACGCACGCAAATCATCGATCCGCCCGTAACTGCGGGGCTCCTCCGAAGGGACGTTCTCCCCAACACTTCCCCACATTCTTCCAACTTCCACTCAATTCTTGGAAGAGTCGTGGAAGAATCTGGCGCTGGGCCCCCTCCTCTCAGGCGAGCGCCCGTGGAACATCGGATCGAAAACGACCAGGTCAGTTCTCCGCGGGCAGGAGTGTTCGGTCGAGACGATCGAGAGTCGATTCAGCCGCATGTCCAGCCTACACGGCGAAAGAACGGATAAGCGCTGAACCGGCGCATCCGGGCATCCGGCAGTTGACCGATGGACTCCGCAAGCATCCCCGTCTCACAACCGCCGGCGGGCGGGTGGCCATGCATCGGTCTGCGGATGCCGCAAACGACCTCTCTTCGGCGCCGGCCGGCGGGACCTCGCTGCGGCTCTTCGTCCTGGCGGACATCTGCGCGTTCGGTGAAGCGCTGGCGCGCCTCCTGCGCGACGAACCCTCCTTCGAGGTGCTCGGGAGCGGTCCGCTGGACGGTGGCGCCGCTGCGCGGATCGCCACGCATGGCGTGCACATCGCTCTGCTCGACGGCGCCAGCCCCGACCTGGCGGCGGTCGCGCGGCGGCTCAGTGTCGACGCTCCTGGGCTCAAGCTCCTCGCGGTCGGGGTGGCCCCGGACGAGCCCACCGTGCTCGAATGCTCGGGGGCGGGGATCGCCGGCTACGTCTCGCGCGCTGCGACCAGCAGCGCGTTGATCGAGAGCGTGCGCGAGGTCGCGCAAGGTGGCTTCCCCTGCCCTCGCGAGATCGCGTCCATCCTCTTCCGGCAGCTGGCGCGCCCACAGGCGCGCGCGGTCGCCGACGCGACCACGCTGACGCGTCGGGAGCGCGAGATCGTCGCGCTGATCGACCGCGGCTTCACGAATCGCGAGATCGCCTCCGCGTTGCGGATCGAGCTGCCCACGGTGAAGAACCACGTGCACAACATCCTCGACAAGCTGCACGTGCACCGGCGCGGCGCCGCGGCCGCGAAAATTCGCGCCGCCGCGGCAGGTTGAGCGGCTTCTGAATCCTTTGGCCGGATTCCCGATTCATCCGGTCCATTCCGCGGATTTTCGCGCTCCGATAATGTGACGCGCGAGCAGTTGTCTGGCTCCAGGGCGGGAGTAGCCCATGACATCGCGTTTCGCGGCAATGAGCCGCGCGGACGGGAGCGTTTTCCCTCGCGCGCGGACAGGAGTGGTGCGCTCGATCGGTCTCTGCGCCTCCTTCGCTGTCGCGCTGGCGGGTGCTGGCGTCCTCGCCGATCCGCTTCTCGACGGCGTCGCGTATCTCGCCGGCACGCAGGCGACGGACGGCGGCTGGTCGAGCCCGCGAGTCCGCGGCACGGCCGCCACCGCCGAGTCGTTGCGCGCGCTGCGCATCGTCGGCGGGCCATCGTCGGCCCGGGCAGCGGCCGTCGCGCTGTTGCAGGCGGCGCTCGTGGAGGACAGCGACGACCGCGTGCGCCGCATCCTCGCGCTGCAGGGAACCGCTGACCTCAGCGGGCTGGTGGCCCAGCTTGCCTCCGATGCGCACGCCTCGGGCGGCTGGGGGCTGACACCGCTCTACGCCGCCGAACCGCTGGATACAGCGCTCGGGCTGCTCGCCGTCGCTCCAGAGAGCGGGCTTTCCGATCCGCTGATCGTGGCGGCGCTCTCCGCGCTGCTGCGCGACCAGCGCAACGACGGCGCCTGGCCCTGCATCGAAGGAGGACCCGGCGACGTCTACTGCACGGGATACGCGCTGCTGGCGATCAGCGGGTACCGAACGCGCTTCTACGTCCAGCCGCAGATCAACGCGGGCGTCGCATTCCTCAAGTCGCGCCTGAACGCCGGCGGCAGCTTCGGAGCGCCGGGCGCCGATCAGCTCGTCTCTTCCGCCGTGGCGGCGACCGCGCTCGCCTCGCTGTCCGCCATCTCTTCCGAGGTACCGCTGATCTCCGGCTACCTCGCCGCCGCGCAGCAGCCCGGCGGGAGCTGGGAGACCGACCCGTACGCCACCGCGCTTGCGCTGCAGGCGCTCTACGCGCTCGCGCACGTTCCCTTCTGCGGCGACGCGGCAGCGAACCAGGCCTCGGAGGCGTGCGACGGCGCGGACTTGCGCGGCGCGAGCTGCGCCAGCATCGGCCAGGGCACGGGCACGCTCGCCTGCACCGCGTCGTGCGCGCTCGACACCTCGGGCTGCTCCGGCCCGCCGCGCTGCGGAGACGGCATCGTGAACCTGGCGGGCGAAGCCTGCGACGGGGCCGACCTCGCCGGACGCACCTGCGAATCCCTCGGGCTCGGACCCGGCATCCTCGCCTGCAACGCCTCGTGCAAGTTCGATACGGTGGGATGCGCCGCACCGCCGCGCTGTGGCGACGGCGTGATCAACCAGGCCTTCGAGTCGTGCGACGGCGCCGATCTGGGCGGCCGCACCTGCAAGGACGTCGGCTTCCTCAGCGGCACGCTCCGCTGCAACGCAGACTGCACGCTCAACGCCGGCAACTGCACCGGCGCGCCCTTCTGCGGCGACGGCGTGATCGACCAGGCCAGCGAGGAATGCGACCGCCTGGACCTCGCCGGCAAGAGCTGCGAGAGCCTGGGTCTGGGCAGCGGCACGCTGAGCTGCACCTCCAACTGCAAGCTGCAGACGGTGGGCTGCTCGTCTTCCGGCGCCGCTACGCCGCGGTCCATCGCGCTGGACGCCAGCTCGCCGATCTGCACCGGTGGATCGCAGACGGTGCCGGCCTCGATCAACTTCCCGGCCGGCTCGGTGATCGACAAGGTCGACGTCTTCCTGCTGTTCGACGACACCGGCAGCTTCGCGGGGACGGTCCCGACCGTGACGCAGATCTTCAGCCAGCTCGTCGGGCAGCTGCAGACCGTGCTGCCGCAGGTCTCGTTCGGGTTCGGCGTGGGCCGCTTCGAGGATTACGGCGGTCCGGGCTCGAGCTTCAGCGGAGAGGTCAGCACCGGGCGGCCGTTCACGCTCAACCAGCCGATCATCACGCCCGAGGTCTCGAACTTCCTGTCGCTGATCAACAGCGCCCTGAACCGGACCGCTCCGGGGTTCGGCGGCGACGGGCCGGAGAGCAACCTGGAGGCGCTGAAGCAGATCGCCACCGGCTCCGGCTTCGACGGCGACGGCAATGGCTCCTCGCTGAACAGCGGCGCCGCGGGAGTGGCGCAGACGCAGACCGCCCCGGGCAACAGCGGTGACGTTCCTCCCTTCTCGTCGAATGTCGCGCCCACCTCGGGCAGCCTCGGCGGCGTCGGGTTCCGCCAGGGCGCGCTCCACCTCGTGATCAGCGCGGGCGACATCTGCCCGGTGGCGCCGTTCGCGGCAGGGCAGCCGGTGCCGCCGACGCTGGCCGGTGCCGGCGGCGCCACGGTGCCGACCAGCGCGCTGCTCTGCTCGAGATTCGTCGGCTCGGCGCGCTTCGGCTTCGTCAGCAACTCCGTCTCCATCACGGGCAACACGGTCTCCGGAGCGGTCGCGCCGCGGGGGGCGGCCACCGTTCCGGAGACCATCGCCGCGCTCAACGCGCTGGGCATCTCGGTGATCGGCCTGGCGCCGGGCGGATTCGCGATCCGGAATCCGGTCGGTCCGAGCAGCCTGCCCAGCGTCTCGCTCTCCGCGCTGGCTCTGCTGACCGGCGCTACCGACGCCACTGGCAACCCGCTGGTGTTCAACATCTCCGGAGGCGCGGGGCCCATCCGCGACGCCATCGTCAGCGCGGTCACGGCGGCGGCCACGCGGCCGCGCAACGTCTCGCTCTCGTTCACCGGCGTTCCGGCGGGGCTGACGGCGAGCTTCACGCCGCCCGCCGTTCCCAACGTGGGCCCCGGCGACACCGCTGCGTTCGACGTCACCTTCACCGGCGACGGCCGCGTCATCTCGGACAGGTTCAGCATGAACTTCGTGGACGTCTCCAGCAACGCGACGCTGGCGACCGTGCCGGTGACTGCCGGCTGTCTGCCGGTGCCGCCGGTTCCCCCGGACAAGGATGGTGACGGTTACCCGGCCGACGTGGACTGCGACGACAACGACCCGTCCGTCCATCCGGGCGCGATGGAGATCCCCGACAACGGTAAGGACGACGACTGCAATTCCGCCACGCCGGACCAGGTGCCGCTCGCCTCCGCGGCTTGCCGCCTCTTGCCGGACAAGCAGAGCTACGGCGCGGGCGACGTGATCACGCTCGCTTCCGACGTGGTGAATACCACGCCGGATCAGTGGCTCGCCGGACTGGGTGCGTCGGTCTCCGTCCGGCTCACCAGTGGCGGACCCTCGATCTTCGGACAGACGGTGGCGCTGCCGGCGCTCGGCCCGGACAACCGCGTCAGCCGCGGCTTCTCGTTCAGCGCGAACGGCGTGGTGCCGGGCGAGTACACCGCGCTGATGCAGGTCTCGGGCGGCATTCGCATGGCGGCGGTCTGCTCGGGGACCTTCGGCATCGAGGGCTCGGAGGCAACGGCGGCGGGGCTGAAGGGCACGCTCTCGCTCGATCCGGCCGTGGTCCGCAGCGCGGCGCCGACGCAGGCGGCGTACTCGGCTACGAACCTGGGCAGCGCGGCACTGTCGCCGCTCGGGCTGAAGGTGGTGCTGATTGATCCGGACACGGCGGAGGTGGTCGAGCAGATCACGGATGCGACCTCGCTGTCGGCCGGAGCCATCTACTCCACGGTACGGCAGCTGGCGACGGCCGGTCTGAAGCAGAAGACGTACGTGGCGGTGCTGGTGGCCATGCTCGCCTCGGGCACCGAGCAGACGCTCGCGTTCGCCAATCTCACCATCGTGAACGCGCCGCCCGATTGCACCCACGCGGTGGCGCAGGCCACGAGCCAGCTCTGGCCGCCCGATCACCGCTTCGCCGACGTGGCCATCGTGGGCGTGACGGATCCGGACGGCGACCCCGTCACCATCACCGTCCTCGACGTTTTCCAGGACGAACCCGTCAACGCGAAGGGGGACGGCAACACCTGCCCCGACGCGCAGGGGACCGGCACGCCCACCGCGCAGGTGCGGGTGGAGCGCAACGGCTTGCTCGACGGGCGCGTCTACCACGTCCACTTCCACGCCGACGACGGGCGTGGCGGCAGCTGCGAAGCCACGCCCACCGTCTGCGTTCCCCACGACCAGCGTCCGGGCGCCACCTGCATCGACCAAGGAGCGCTCTTCGACTCGACCAAGTGCCGCTGACGAGGCCCGTATGTTCCGACAGCTGAAGGTGCCGTTCATCGCCCTGATCGTCGCCGTCGCGTTCACGGCGTACCTGCTCGGGGACTCGCGCTTCCGCACCGAGAAGGTCAAGGTTCCCGTCCAGCGGAGCGAGGCCGGCGCGAGCCTGGCCGGCCTCCGTGGTCCCGCGCCCCGGTTCGCCGGGCCCGCAGCCGCGAGGTCCACCCAGGCTCCGCAGCAGAAGGAGCGCCGGCCGCCGACGCCCGACGAGGCGTACAGCTCGGCGCTCGACGAGCTGCAGGAAAACGTCCGCCTGGCGCGCCTGCGGCGCGGCCACAACGACGCAGAGGTCCGCTCCATTCGCGCTTTCGTCGCCAGGCTGGAATCGCTGGAGGTGGGCGTCGCGACCTCGTTCCAGGAGCTCGGGCAGCGCCTCCACGATGAGCGCCTGCCGGGCGTCTTCGCCCAGCGGAACACGGCGGCGGAGAACGAGTTCGCCTCCCGCGCCGCGGAGCTCGCGAGCCTGCTGCGCACGCTCGCCTCGGCGGACGATCGCCGCCTGGGCGCGGCCCGCGATGCCGCTTTGGAGCAGCTCGCCGCGTTCTTCGAAGAGCACCGGCAGGGTGGGCCGGAGCAGAAGGTCGATCCTGCGCGCCTGCCGTTCCGCGGAGCGGCGCGCATGGCCCGGGCGCCGATCACGTCGGAGGCGGAGCTACCGGGAACGCTGCGCACGCCGGCGCGCGGCAGCAGCCGCACGCTGACCGCGGCGGCGCCTGATCCGAATCTCGCGCCAACCGAAGACGCGCAGATCACGCAGCCCATCCGCGACCTGGCCACGAGCTTGGGGAACAGCCCGGTCCGCATCTTCAACTGGGTCCGCAACAACGTCGCTTGGCTGCCGACGTACGGCTCCGCGCAGGGCAGCGCGGTCACGCTGGCGAACCGGCGCGGGAACGCATTCGATACCTCAAGCCTGCTGATCGCGCTGCTCCGGGCGGCGGGTGTCCAGTCGCGCTACGTGTACGGCACCATCGAGGTCCCCGCGGATCGCATCTCGAGCTGGACCGGTCTCTCGCCGCTGGCGGCGCAGCAGCTGATGGGACAGGGCGGCGTGCCCAGCGTGGGCATGGTCGATCCGAGCGGGTCGGTGGTCGCGGTCCGACTCGAGCACGTGTGGGTGGAAGCGCTGGTCGATTTCGTCCCGTCGCGTGGCGCGGCTGCGCAAGAGCCGGAGACCTGGGTACCGCTCGACGCCTCGTTCAAGCAGCACCGGGTCGCGAACCCGGTGGACCTGAAGGCAGCGGTGCCCGTGGACATCGACGGCACGGCCGCAGCCGTCGCTGCGACTGCGCTGGTGGACACCACCCGCCAGTCGCTGAGCGCGTTCGATCAGGGGACGCTGGACTTCTTCATCGAGAAGATGGCCGAGGACATCGAGGTGAAGTACGGGCCTGCGCCCGACGTCGGCCTCTTCGTCGGCGCGAAGACCATCGTTCCGGAGGAGATCGCCGTCCTTCCCGGCTCCCTGCCAAACCGGATCGTCACCCGGGCGGCGGTCTGGTCCGAGCTGCCGGACAGCGTGCGGCACAAGGCGACGATGAGCCTGTACGCCTCGTCGCTCGACCGCGCGCTCGGATCGCCGCAGCTGGAGTTCAAGACCAGCCTGCCGGCGCTCGCGGGGCGGCGGCTGGGCGTCACGTACGTGCCTGCCACCGACGCGGATGCTGCAGCTCTGGCGAGCTTCCGCGCCGCGCCAGGCAGCACGATGCCCGTCTATCTCGTACAAGTGCGGCCTTCGGTGCGGATCGACGACACGGAAGTGGGGCGCGGACCGGCGGTCACCATGGGGAGCCTTCAAGAATGGGACGCGGGAGTGACCGACCCGACGGATCCGGGCGGCGACATCCATCCGTACACCGTGACCGCCGGCGACGAGATGGTCTTCGGCATCGACGCGCAGGGCGTCACGCAGGACACGATCCACCAGCGGTTCCTGCTGCGTCCCTCCGATACCGCGGCAGAGAACCTGTTCACCACTTCGCTCTACTACTGGGCGCAGTGCGACCTGACCGGGGAGTCCGCCGCGGTGGCGGAGAAGGCGGCGGTGCAGCGGCTGCCGTCCATCGGGCTCTTCTCCGTCCCGCTGCGGGTCGGATACCTTTTCGGCTTCCCGCGCACCGGCCACTACGGCCCGCGCCAGATGGACGTGGCGCACTCCATCTTCGCGGTGGTCAGCAAGGAAGGCGGCGACCGCAGCGGCGTCCTGCGGACCATCGGGATGCTCAGCTCGCTGCTCGAAGGGCGCACCTTCGATGCGCTGTTCGACCGCGCCACCGGCATCGGCGTTTCTGCCGTGCAGCTGCTGCGCGAGGCGAACGAGCAGCGGATCCCCATCTACTTCGTCAACCAGGACAACTACGCGGTGATCGCGCCGCAGCTGGCGGTGGGATCGAGCATCGTGGCCAGCATCGGCGACGCGGTGCGGGTGGGAAAGACCGTGCTGGTGCCTCAGCGCGCGCCGGCGCACGGCAATTGGGCGGGGGTCGGATACATCATCGAGGATCCCGCCACCGGCGCTGCGGCGTACCTGATCAACGGCGGGACTGCCGGCGGCTCCGACGACCCGTGCGGAGACGAAAGCCCCAAGGAGCCGGTGCGGGTGCCGGTGATCGAGATCGTCATCATCCTGGTGATCATCCTGGCGATCATCCTGTTCCTGATGTCGAACCCGGAGTTCATCCCTGCGGTGCTGGCCGGTCTGCGCGGCCTGGGCGGGCTGGTGCCGGCGGGCGCGCGCCTGCTGCTAGCGCTCGGGATAGGGGCGACACCGGCGATGGCGGCGACGTCCAAACCGCCGTTGCCCGGAGAGGGGATGAAGCCGCCCGGCGACTGCACGCAGACCCAGTACGACACGCTGAAGCTGGCCGTGGACACGTATTGCAAGTCCGGCCCGAGCTGCAAAGGCACGGATTGCGCGCAGCTGACGCAAGCGCTGACGCGGCTGCAGAACTGCGCCGCAGCCCGGGAGGCGATCATGGTCCAGTGCTTCAAGGGCGGCGACCAGATCCACGTGGACGAGCTCGACGCCGCCAGGCGGGCGGTGGACAACTGCGCCTGCCGCGTGGCGAAGTACTGCAAATGAGCGAGGCGGAGCGGATCAAGGAGCTGGTACGGCGGGCGTTCGCCAAGGTGGCGCGCCCGCCGAACGGTGCGCTGCATGCCAGCGACGAGGGAGAGGAAGGAGAGCTGCTGGAGAAGGACTTCCAGGACAAGCTCGACTGGCGCGCCCTGGACGGGAGCTTTCTCGACGAGGCGCCGGGCGGGTTCGGGTCGGCGCTCAGCTTCTTCACGCCCGAAGCGATGCGGTACTTCCTGCCGGCGTACCTGATTGCGGATCTCGATGGGCGGCTGGAACGCGTCGACGTGGCCTACCGGCTGAGCGCGCCGTTCACCGATGCGGCGCGGACCACTCCGGTGAATCCGAGCCGCTTCGGAAAGCGTACGCGTTTCGAGTCCGGCGCCGAGCGCTTCGCCATCTTCACGCCCGAGGAGGTGGCGGCCATCGTCGCTTACCTCGAGCACAAATTGGCGGCCTCCGATGAGGACCTGACGCCGGTGCGCGAGGCGCTTGCGAACTACTGGCGCCCCCGGCTCACCCACCGCGCGTAAGCGGGCGTAAGGTGCCTCTGTGGATCCGGAGACGCTGCAGCACCTGCGCGAGCAGAGCGGCCTCCGCCTCGACAACGAGGGACCGATTCCTGGCTGCCAGAACGGCCCCTGGAAGTCCGCGATTTCGCGGGCGCGACCCGGACCCGTGCCAGACAGGATTTTGGGCAGACCCATCATGAACGCTAGTTCGCGCACGAGTGCAGGTCACTCTTCCAACACGTCGGAGTCGCCTACGCCAAGGCCATCGCGCAGAAGTAGCCGCGCCTTCTTCACTTCGGTCCAGAACGAGATGCTCATCAGCCCGTACGCGAACAGCGCCATGACGGCGAGCCCGGTGCCCTCGGGCCGTGCGGAGCCCTTCGTCGCCGCGCTATACACGAGTCTCCCGCCGAACAGCACTAGAAACCCGAACCAAAAGACCATGAACGCTGCCACGCCTGCATGCAGGCGCATGCGAATGCGAACCTCTGTGCCGAATTCACCCTGAGCGATGTCCCCGATGACGACCGGCAGGAAAGAGTTTCGCACCCACATGCCGAGCACGCGCCTCACCTTGAAGTGGGAGCCTTCCATCGTCCCACTGAAGGGCTCTGTCGGCCGATTCAAGTAGAACCTACGCGGCGTAATCAACGCAGCGATTTGAGCGCCTACGGCGTCGGGTGTATTCGCCGTCCTGAACGTCAGCCGGATGTAGGGTAGCGCTTTCACCCATCAACGAGCATGGCCAACTTCCACGCGCGCTGTCACCCGGTCCACCCTGTCCGGGGTCTGCAACCCGCCGCGCAGGGCTCGCCCTCGGCTAGCCCCGCCCGGTGTGTGTAGCGCGCCGCGTCGAGCCTCTCTGGTTGCCGCGGCGCGCGTGCTCGTGGGACGCTCGGGACATGAAACGACTCGCGGTGGCAGCGGTGCTGCTTCTGGAAGTGGGATGCGCGAATGCGATTCGATCCATGATGGGCCAGCGCCAGGACGAAACCGCGCCCCTCACGAAGGTCCGCGCGGACGCCGACGGCGTCTGCGCGTACGTGGACGCATCGACGAGCTCCAACGGGAGCGACCAGATCATGGCTTGCGCGCGTCACGACGCCGCCGGGGATCGTGCGGTCCTCTTCACCGAGATCCTCTGCCGGACGACAGACCCGCGTTTCGATCCCACGACATGGAACGTCGTGGTCACCCGGCAGGACGGGGCCATCGTCCTCACCGAGCGCAAGCTGCAGCCAGGGAACCCTTACCGCGTCGGCTGCGTCTACGGCGCGTGCCTGGGCCATAGAGCGTCCGTCGACCCGCTGAACACGACCTGGGCGCCCGGACGGTACGCCATCCACTACACGAACGCGCTTGGCGGCAAGGCGTACGACCTGAGCATCACGCTTCAGTAAGGCCCGGACGCCGGGCCTCCGCCGCGCAGGGCAACTGTCCCAGAATGTTCATGAGTGCCGCATCACCGCCACGGCTGGTGCCGCGTGAGCCGGGGTCGTCCTGCGCGGCGGAGTGTAGCCCCCTGCCGCCGCGCTCTGCCGGGCTTGAGCTACAAGTCGCGGCTCGCGCTTCACATTCCCCGACGCTGGGGCGGCTCCGGCTAGACCAGATCAACGAACAGGCGGAGCAGTCCTCGCATTCGTGCTCCTCGGCGCCGATGCGGGCCTGCGCCGGGGTGAGAATGATCGTGCCCGGCCAGTGGGCGGAGAACAGAGGAGAGACGATTCCCGCGTAGATGGGCTTGATGAGCAGCCGGCGGCACACCTCGGGCGTGTACACTCTGGTCAGTCCCACCCTGCATCGCCCGGACCCGCGCGCTTAGCGGCATCCCCCAGGCGTCGAACTGTTCGTGCCAGCTTCTGAGGAACCACGGGTCTTGGGTGAAGTCGCCGCCGTGATGCTCCCCGGCGATCCGCCGGTGCGCATCGGCAAGCAGATCTGCCTTGACCCAAGGCAAAACGGGACTGACCATCCGCGGAAACGAGGAGGCGATGGCCGAGGCGATCTCGAATCTTTGCGGCGGCAAGGATCCTCGCTCGCTGCCCAACTACTCCTTGTCCGAAGCGGCAACGTACCTTCGGATCCCGCGTTCTACGCTTCGTTCATGGCTGCTAGGGATGGGGGACTTCAGACCCATTCTCACCGTGGCTCGCCGCTCGCCTCCCACGCTCTCGTTCTTCAACCTCGTTGAAGCACACGTCCTGAACTCAATCCGCGAATACCATCGTCTGCCGGAGATCCGGCGCGCGCTGAACTACGTGCAGCGAGAGCTGGACGTGGACCGCGCTCTGGTTCGGAAGGTATTTCAGACAGACGGCGTCAACCTGTTCGTCGACCACTTGGGCAAGCTGCTCAACGTCACCCAGGCGGGGCAGGTCGCCATGCGCGAGGTGCTCGGCGCGCATCTGCGCCGCCTCGACTTCGACCCCGACGGGATCGCTCAGCGCCTGTATCCTTTCACGCGTCTGGGCGCCCGCGGGGGTCTGGAGACCGAGGACCCCAGGTCGGTCGTATTCGACCCGCGCATCGCGTTCGGGCGGCTTGTTGTTGCGGGCACAGGCATTCCGACTGCGGTCGTAGCAGACCGTTTCGCGGCAGGGGATACGCTGGACGACCTCGCGTCTGACTACGAACTCGAGCGCCGCTCGATCGAGGAGGCCATCCGCTGCGAGAACCTCCGCCGGGCGGCGTGACCGAGGTCCTCTTCGTTGACCGAAGCCTCGGGAGGCACGTCGTAGTTCGCGCCCTGCGCCTCGCAGGTGCTCTCGTCGAAGTTCACGACGATCACTTCGCGCAGGACGCACCGGACGAGGTGTGGCTACCGGAAGTCGGGACGCCGCGGCTGGGCTGTTCTCACCAAGGACGACCGAATCCGGTATCGGGACGCGGAGACGACGGCCGCGACGGCGGCTGGAGTCGCGCTCTTCATCTTCACCGGAAAGCGAATGCGCGGCCCCGCGATTGCTGATGCTCTTGTGAAGGCACTCCCGGCGATGACGGAATTTCTTCGCACGCATCCGCGTCCGTTCGTGGCGAAAGTGACCCGCGGAAGCACGGTCACTTTGGTGTCATGATGCGCGCCGCGCTCGCGGACGCCGCCTCTACGGGTCACGCTAGGCTTCGTCGGGATCGTCGCCGACGTAAGGGTGGAACGGCTCGGGTTCGAGCGGGTAGAGTTTCGCTTCCATTCCGGTTCGAACCATCAGCTTACGAAGCCTGGGGAACTCGGCGACATCCATAGCCGTCCGCTCGCCACCTGTCAGATACATGATGTCATCGCTGTACGGATTCGAGAGCTGATGCGCCACGGACGGGGCTACGAAACCGCAGAAATCACCCGGTCCCAATTCGCGCATCTCGCCGTCGATCTCGATCCTTCCGCGGCCCGACAGAACGAACAGCCATTCCTCCTCGCGCAGATGCGTGTGGTAGACGAAGGACTCCTTACCCGCCTGCAGCACAGCGAGATGGACGGCGACGCGCTGCAGCCCGACGGCCTCCGAGAGCGAAACGCCGCGCATCTCCGATCGCCCTGGATTCAGTGGATGCGAGAATGTCTCGAGCCCCTTCCTCTCGCGCTGCTCCGCAGTGAAGACGGGATCCGGTTTGTTCACGACAGAGCCTCTACTCTGGGCGAGAGGACGATGCAATCAGGGTCGCCATCTTCACTTCGGCCGCTAACACCGGTCCTCATCGCGAACTGGGAGAACCACGAGAACTCCGGTCTGACGGTCGACACTCGTCGGCGGTCGGCCGCGTACCGACCTTGGCCTCCAGACACCCAGCGATCCGATACATCACTACCTGGCGAAGGGCTCGAAGGACGAGGCGATCGCGGTCCTCGACCAGCCCGCAGGAAAGAATGGAGACGGAAAGAATGGAGACTTTCTGGCGACTCAGACCCCGGGCTGCGAAATCCAGAAGAATGCAGAAAGTTTGGGTGGCGTCCCCACAGAGATTCGAACTGTACCAAGGCAGTTCATTACAACCCTGCGACGACGCACGCCAAAGCCGAATTCGCGAGGGAATCCGGGGCCGCGGATCGTCAAGAACGACTCGACAGACCTTGACGGGCTCCGTCTGGACTTGCCCCTGTCGGGGGAGAGATAGGGGAGAGAAAGTCGAGCTAGCCGTACCGAGATCATCTCGCCCGGCACTTCGTAGCGGGCCAGGAGGTTGCTGTACTCCTCGATCGAGATGGAGACGTACCGGATGGCGGCACTGCCTCGATCGCCTACTCGATGGTCCGCCTCAGCCGCTCGATCCGCTCGTGCGCGCGGTCGACTTCGGCGATGTAGTCCAGAAGCGTCGCCGCCAGCGCCGCCGGCTCCAGCTGCGGCGTCTTCAGCCAGGTCAGATAGCGCACCGTCCATGCCTTGATTTCTTCTGGAGGCCGCGCCGGAGCAGCAGCCTCTGCAGCCGGTGGCGCGCGCAACTGGTCCTTCTTCGCCGCCTCGCGTGCCCGGACCAGGTCGCGCAGCACCTTGTGCTCGGCGTCCGGCACTCATACGCTCGCGACGAGCGCCATGAAAAGCTTGACGCCTGCGATCGCTTGACGGAGGAGACGATGAACGACCTACTCGAAAGGGCCATCGCTGTGCATGGCGGTCTTGAGCGGTGGAAGACGCTGAAACGCCTGACTGTGACGGCGGTCAGTGGCGGTGGGTTGTTTGCGTTGAAGGGCATGCCTCAAGACCCGACTCCTCGCGAGCAGACGGTCACGCTTCACGAGGAGACCGCGTCGGTCTTTCCGTTCGGACAGCCCGATTGGCGCACCCGCTTCACTCCGCATCGGGTCGCAATCGAAACCACTGCCGGCGCAGTGGTGCGCGAGCGCTCGGATCCAAGAAGCTCGTTCGACGGACACGACATGCTGACGCCCTGGGATCCGCTGCATCGGGCCTACTTCAACGGGTATGCGATGTGGACTTATCTCACCACACCGTTCTTCATGGTGATGCCCGGCTTCGAAGTCACGGAGATCGCGCCCTGGCAAGAAGGTGCGGAGCGCTGGCGCGGGCTGCGCGTGCGATTCCCCGACGGGATCGCCAGCCACAGCAAGGAGCAGGACTTCTACTTCGGCGAGGACTTCCTCCTGCGCCGACACGATTACCATGTCGATGTGGCCGGCGGATTCCCCACCGCGCAATATGTCGGAGACATCGTCGCCGTCGACGGGATCCGATTTCCGACGAAGCGTCGTGCCTACATGCGCGGGCCGGACCTGAAACCCGTCCGCGATCTCTTGATGGTCGCGATCGACTTCAGCAACTTCCGATTCATGACGTGAGAACGTCAGAACGTGGTGTCTGTTCGCCCAGCGATTCGGGGGGGCTCGAGACGACCTTTGCCACGCGATCGAGCACGCCCCACAATGCCGCGGCGGAAATCGGCTTCGGAAGGAAGCCGTCCATCCCGGCGGCGAGGCAGGACTCCCGATCCGTCGCCCGGGCCCGGGCCGTGGTCGCGACCACGTACAGGTGGCGGCCGGTTTCGTGCTCGCGTTCCCGGATGGCCTTGACGACCTCGAAGCCGTCGAGGTCGGGCAGGCGGACGTCGAGGAGGAGCACGTCGAAACTCGATGACTCGAGCTGCGCCAGCGCCTTTCGCCCGTCGGCCGCGATCGTCACGTCGTGCCCGCGGGTGGCGAGGAGTTGCTTCATCAGCAGCTGGTTCAAATCGTTGTCCTCCGCGACGAGGATCCGCAAGGGGCGGCCGACGATTAGCGGCGCCGGCGCTGGCGCGGCGGTCGTCTCGACGCCGCCCCTGAGGGCGACGAGGAGCGCGGCCTGCAGCTCCTCCGGCATTGCCGGCTTGGTGACGCGCGCGTCGCCGCCCAGCTCCCGCAAGCGAGCCTGCGTCTCCGGCAGCTCGATCGCCCCGAGATAGACGACCCGCGTCCCGGCGACGGGAGTGAGGCCGTCCATCCCGGCGTCGATCACGGCGAGCGCAAAACGCTCTTCGCGCAACGAGGCGAGCGCCTGCGAGGCCCCGCTCACCACCTTCGGGTCCATGCCCCACCTCCGGAGCCAACGCTCCAGGACCTCGCATGTCGAGCGGTTGTCGTCCGCGACCAGCACGCGGACGCCCGCGAGCGCGGCCGGCGGCGGGTTGGCAACCAAAGGCTGGCGCATAGCGAGCTGCGCCGTGAACGAGAAGGTGCTGCCCAGCCCGGGCTCGCTCTCCACGTCGATCTTGCCGCCCATCATCTGGGCCAGCCGGGTGGCGATGCTGAGACCCAGGCCGGTTCCGCCGTACCGGCGCGCCGTCGCACCGTCCGCCTGTTCGAAGGCCTCGAAGATCGCGCGCTGCTTGTCGCGCGCGATCCCGATTCCCGTGTCGCGCACGGAGAAGCTGACTCCCGGCGCCGCGAGGGCGACGGTCAGGGCGATCTCGCCACGCTCGGTGAACTTGATTGCGTTGCCGACGAGATTGACCAGCACCTGGCGCAGCCGGACGGAGTCACCTTCCATCGGGTCCGGGACTTCGGCGGCGACGTCGCAGATGAGATCGAGTCCCTTGCGGTGCGCGCGCACCGCCAGCGCCCGCACGCAGTCGCGCACCACTTGGCGCAATGAAAACGGCTCCTTCGCCAGTTCGACCTTTCCCGCCTCGATCTTCGCGAAGTCGAGCAGGTCGTCGATGATCACCAGAAGGTTTTCCGCTGCGGATTTCACCGTCGAGAGCGAGAGACGTTGCTCCGGTCCCACCGCCTCTTCCAGGGCAAGCTCGGTCATTCCCAGGATCGCGTTCATCGGGGTGCGGATCTCGTGGCTCACGTTCGCCATGAACTGGTCCTTGGCGCGATTGGCCATCTCGGCCACTTCCTTCGCGCGCCGATCTGCTTCCGCCTGCTTGCGGTCCTCGATGTCGGTGTTGATGCCGTACCACTTGACGATCTTTCCCTTGTCGTCGCGCAGCGGATTCGCACGGAAGAGAAACCAGCGATACGTGCCGTCGTGCCGACGGAGTCGCGCTTCGCTCTCTCCCGGCAGTCCAGACGCCATGACGCGTTGCCAGTCGGCGATCAAGTGCTTGAGGTCGTCCGGGTGGACCGCCGCCGTCCAATCCCAATCCTGCGCCTGATGTGCGGTGAGACCCACGAAGTCCAGATAGTGCTGGTTGAGGAAATCGGCGCCGCCGTCGTTGTTCGCGGACCAGACCAGGCCGGGAATCGTGTCGATGGTCAGGGCAAGACTGCGCTCGCTGGTCCGGATCACTTCCTGTGCGCGCTTGATCTCGTCGATGTCGGTCAGCACCACGTACCAGCCGGTGATCCGGGAGTCCTTGTCTCGCACCGGACTGGCGCGGACCAGGAACCACCGGTACACGCCGTCGGCCCGGCGGCAGCGATGTTCGATGATGTAGTCGTTGCCGGCGGGGATGTCCCGCCTCCAGGCGTCGATCACGCGAGGGAGGTCGTCCGGGTGGACGGCATCGGTCATGGCCCAGTTTCGCAGCTCCTCCTTCGTCTTGCCGAAGTAGTTGAGGACCTCGCGGCTGAAGAGCTCCACCTGCCCCGCCGCGTTCATCGTCACCATCAGTCCCGGATAGCCCTCGACCCAACCTTTGAAGGTTGCGCGCTCTGCTTCCGCCCGCTTGCGCTCGGTGAGGTCCACGATGAACGCGACGGCCTGGAGTGGATTCCCCTCGATCGCGGCGATCGCGACCAGCGCCGGTACGCGGCTGCCGTCCTTCCGGAAATATTCCTTCTCGAAGATCTCGGATCTTCCCGTGGCGCGCAGTTGCGCGACGGCTCGTTCGCTCGCCGGTCTCCACTCGGGAGGGGTCAGCTCGGTCCACTTGACCCGTCCCGATTCGAGATCGCCGCGCGCCAACCCAACCATGTTGAGGAAGGCGTCGTTCGCCTCGAGGATCTGACCCTCCAGATCTGAGATCAGGACCCCGACGATGTTCGCGTCGACCAGGCGGCGGATCTTCGACTCTCTTTCCTGAAGCTCGCGGTACAGGCGGCCGTTCTCGAGCGCGATCGCGGCTTGTGAGGCGAGGACCCGAAGGACGGCGGTGCGAGCCGGCGTAAAGACGTTGCGAGCCAGGCTGTTCTCGAGATAGAGCAGCGCAACCAGCCTGTCCTGCTTGACCAGAGGCAGGCAGAGGGCCGACCGGATCTGCCCTCGCCGGATGTACTCATCGGCAGGAAAAGGGCCCGCGGCGGAGGCGTCGTCCAGGATCACGCTCTGTTGCGTGCGGGCCGCGTAACGGACGACCGACTCGGGGAACTCGGAAGTGGAGGAGACCGGAGCCTGACCCAGCCGGACGGTCACCCTCTCACCGTCGGTCCTCGCTTCCGCTTCGATCGAGAGCTCGCCACTGCGCGGCAGGATGAGCAGCCCGCGTTCCGCGCCAGCCAGCTCGACCGCCGTGCGCAGCAGCGCCTCGATCAGCTTTTCCAGGACGATCTGGCCCGACACCGCTTCCGAGACCTTCACCACCGTCGCGAGGTCGAGCTGGTCGAGCGGCGCGCCGATGCTGGCCGCCTGACCGGAAGTGGTCGCCTCTTCGCGGAGATGCGGGTGCGCCTGCTCGAGCTGCCGTACCTTCCCGTCCGCGCCCCAGCGAAGATAACCATAGCGAGCGTTGCGGAGGTTGTTCTGCGCGATGCTCGTAAGACCTCGGTCCGCGTAGAAGCGCGCGGCAAGCTCGTTGGCGAGCGCCTCGTCATGAACGAAGCCGTTGGCCTTCGCCGAGCGGAGGGCCTGCTCGTACAGCTCCATCGCCTCGAGCGGGCGGGCTTCCAGCCTGGCGATCTCCGCGCCGACCAGCGCGGCGCGGTGCGCGAAATTCTCCGGGCAATGCTTCGCCAGGATCTGGAGTTGGCGGTGGCGGCCCGCCATGGCCTCGAGGTGCCGTTCGCGTTCGCCGGCCTTCGTGGGAGCGCAGGAAGCGGCGTGGGAGAGCGCGGTGAAGAAGCCGTGTTCCGACCTGGCGAATTCCGTCGGCTGGGCCCAGAGCAGCTTGTCCGCGTTCGCGGCCGCATCGAGGGCCGCTGCATGGTCGCCTGCAAAGAAGCGCGCCTGCAATTTCCGGATCCACCACCAGCACGCCGCAAGCGCATGGCCGGCGCCGCTCGACAAATGGCGCTCGAACTGCTGCTCGTCGACTTCCCCGTCATTGAACTGGCCGAACGTCCGCGTCAGGCCACGGAGCGTCCGGACGAGACCGAGGTGCGCCGTGGCCGTGTCGACCATGAATGCGAACCGGGCATTCCGCGCGAATTCGAGATTCAGCCCGGCCTCGCGCTGCACGTCCGCCAGCGGATCTCCCGAGGCAAGAAGATTGGAGACGAGCATGCTGGAGCTGTACACCGCCACAGCGGGATCGCCGATCTCGTTGGCGACGGCAAAGGCGCGGCGCAGCAGATCCCGGCAGGCGCGGAAGGGCTTCGTCCAGGACAGAACGATGCCGCCGAACCAGAAGTAGGTGGTGGCCTGGAAGCGCTTCAAGCCGCGCTGCTCCACCAGCTCGTATCCGAGCTGCCCGAAGCGTGCGGCAGCCTGGTAGTCGCCGAACTCATTTCCGGCGACCACCCCGAGCCAGACGTATGCGGAGCGCGATCGGTCGCTGTTGCCGTTCTCGAGGCTGAGCGTGATCGCCTTGCATGCGGCGAGCGCATTGAGGTTTTTGTCCGTGAACTGTGCCGGTGGCGCGAGCCTGGTCAGGACGTCGAGCGTCGCAAGTGCCTCGGAGTCGGTCATCGACGGCAATTCGATCAGCTGCTCGATGGTCCGGGACCCGAGCAGCGACCAGATGCGCTCGTATTCCCGTCGCGCCTCCCCATCGGTGGGATGCGGCGACCAGTCGATGCCCCGGCGGCGGAGATACTGGAGCCCGACGTCGATCGCGCGGTCGCTGCGGTCGCGCGCCGAGTACAGGTCGATACCCAGGCAGGCGACGAGAGCTTCCTCGACCGGGCCGGCGGCGGAAGTCGACAGCTCCGCCAGGCGCTTCTCGGCCGCGCCCAGGTCGCCGGTGAGGAATTCACACTCGGCGCGGTTCAGCTCCAGCGCAAAAGTGAGCTCGTGGCACTTTTGCCAGCGATCGTCCGCCAGCAGCTCCCCGCCGGCCGCCAGATAGCTGAGCGCCGCAGCGTACGCCGTCGATGCCTTGGCCCGCTTGCCCGCGATCAAGTCGAGGCCGGCCAGCTGTTCTCGCTCTTCGCGCGAGGCAATCAAAGCCGCGCCGCGATTGAGCTGATTGACGATCTCGAAGATGGTCTCGTCGCGTTTTTCCTCAGGCGTGTGCAGCAGCAGCAGCCGTCCGATTCGAAGGTGCTCCTCGGGACGCGCTTCTTCCGGGATGAGCGAATAGGCCGCTTCGTGGATCCGGTCGTGGAGGAACTTGTAGGAGCCGTCGAGACGCTCGATCAGTTCCTGGCGCACCGCTTCCCAGAGACCCTGGTGGACCTGCTCCTCCGACGTACCTTGCACGAGCGAGAGCATTGCCGTCGACGCGACGTTTCCAAGGCAAGCGAGCTTCCGCAGTGCCATCTGCGTTTCAGCGGGCAGACGGCCCAGCTTGTGGACCATCAGGTCCACGACGTTGTCGGTATAGCCCTTGGCGTGGATCCGCTCGACGTCCCAAGCCCAGCGCGCCGTGCCATGATCGAAGGCGAGCAGCTTCTCTTCCGCGAGCGCGGAGAGGAACTGGATGGCAAAGAAGGGATTGCCGCCGGTCTTGTCATGGACCAGTTGCGCCAGCTCCCCGATCGATCCCGGGTCGCTTCGGATCGCATCGGCAATCAACCGGCCCAGATCCTCGCGATGAAGCGGCGAAAGGACGATCTCGTGCACCGGTGCCCCCGCCCGGCGGATCGCATCGAGCTTGCGCATCAGCGGGTGGCCGGAATCAACCTCGTTGTCCCGATAGGCGCCGATCAGCAGGAGGTGTTGCACATCCCGCTGCGTCACCAGGTCCTCGATCAGATCAAGGGTCGCCGCATCGAGCCACTGCAAATCGTCCAGGAAAATCGCCAGCGGATGCTCCGGCCGGGCGAACACGCCGATCAGCCGGCGAAACAGGAGCTGGAAACGCCGCTGCGCACGCTGCGGCGGGAGCTCGGGCAGAGGCTCCTGTTCTCCGATGATCAGCTTCAATTCCGGGACGAGATCCACCATCAGCTGGCCATTGGGTCCCAGCGCCTCGCGAAACCTTTCACGCCAGTTGCGCAGCTCGGCTTCGCTCTTGCCGAGGAGGTGCCGGATGAGGCCTTGGAAGGCCTGCGCCAGCGTCGAGTACGGGATGTCGCGCTTGTACTGATCGAACTTGCCGGACGCGAACAGCCCGCGCGGCGGCACCAGCGCCTTGTGCAAGTCGTTCACCACCGAAGACTTGCCGATCCCGGAATATCCGGAGACCAGAACCAGCTCGGGCCGGCCCTGGCTCACCACCCGGTCGAAGGCCGCGAGCAACGCTTCGATCTCGCGCTCTCGCCCGTACAGCTTCTCCGGGATCAGGAGCCGGTCAGGCGTGTCCTCTTGACCCAGCGGGAAATCGTCGATGTCCCCCCGCGCTTCCCACTCGCCCAAGCAACGCCGCAGGTCACGCTCGACCCCGCCCGCGGTCTGGTACCGCTCCTCGGCTGTCTTCGCGAGCAGCTTCATGATGATGGCCGAGATTGGAACCGGGACGCTCGTAGACCGCTCGCATGGCGGCAATGCCTTGCGCGCGATATGGCTGTGGACGCACTCCATCGGATCCGCCGCGGGGAACGGCAGAGCGCCCGTCAGCATCTGGTACATCGTGACGCCGAGTGCATACAGGTCGCTGCGGGAATCGATCGAGCGATTCATCCGGCCGGTCTGCTCGGGCGCCATGTACGGGAGCGTGCCGGCGATCACCTCCGGCGGCTCCGGCGCCTGCCGCTCGCGCCGCAACCGGGAGGCGATGCCGAAGCCCGTCAGCCACACCCGGCCGGCCGCGGTGTCGACGAGGGCGTTTGCGGGCTTGACGTCCTTGTGGATGATGCCGCGCGCGTGGAGCTCGCGCAGCGCCCCCGCCAGGCCGACCGCCAGGCGCAGGAAGAGCCCGAGCTGCATCGGCCTTCCGAGCAGCGTGTCCAGCGGCGTGCCCCCGGCGTCCTCGAGGACCAGGGTGGTCCGGCCCTGGTGCTCGGTGAGAGCGACCGGACGAGCCGCCCATGCGGACTGGAGCTGGCCCGCAAGCGAATACTCGTGCCCGAGCCTCTGGAGCGTCGCCGGCGCGGGATGCTCGGAGATGGGTCGAATCAACAGGATCGAGGAGTTGCTCGAGGCAGTGGGTACCCGGCGCCGCCCTCGATAGAGCGCGAGCGCCTCGTCGGCATGAACCGGCTCGAGGACGTACTCCGACAGATCCATCACGGCGACCTCAGGACCTCACGCCTCCAGAAGGACATTTGTCTCGTCAAGCTGCAAGGCGCCGTTTCGACCGCGCGGTCGAGCACCGACCACAATGCCGCGGCCGAGATCGGCTTCGCCAGGAAGTCGTCCATCCCGGCGGCAAGGCAGGCCTCACGATCCGCCTGCCGGGCTCGTGCGGTCGTGGCGACGACGTGCAGGTGCCCGCCGGTGTCGCGCTCGCGTTGCCGGATTGCCTTGATGACCCCGAAACCGTCGATCTCGGGCAGGCGTACGTCGAGCAGGAGCACATCGAACGCAGATGACTCGATCTGGGCGAGCGTCGATCTCCCATCGGCCGCGATCGTCACTTCATGCCCACGTGTGGCGAGGAGCTGTCGCATGAGCTCCTGGTTCAAGTCGTTGTCCTCCGCGACAAGGACTCGCAACCCGGGGCGGACGGCCCGCGGCGCCAGCGCTGGCGCTGGCGCGACAACGGGCTTGCGCCCCTCCAGAGCGAGAAGGATCGCGGCCTGCAGCTCCTCGGGCATCGCCGGTTTGGCGACGCGCGCGTCGCCGCCGAGCTGCCGGAAGCGAGCCTGCGTCTCGGGCAGCTCGATCGCGCCCAGGTACACCACCCGCGTGCCGGTGATTGGAGTGAGCCCGTCCATCCCGGCGTCGATCAGCGCGAGCGCGAAGCGTTCTTCGCGCAACGAGGCGAGCGTCTGTGGGCCGTCGCTCACCACCTTCGGTTCCATACCCCAGCTCCGGAGCCACCGCTCCAGGACCTCGCGGGTCGAATGGTTGTCGTCCGCGACCAGCACGCGGATGCCCGCGAGTGCGGCCGGCGGCGGGTTCGCAGCCGCCGGAGCGCGCACCGCAAGCTGCGCCGTGAACGTGAAGGTGCTGCCCTGGCCCGGCTCGCTCTCCACGTCGATTTTGCCGCCCATCAGCTGGACCAGCCGCGCGGCAATGCTGAGACCCAGACCGGTTCCGCCATATCGGCGCGCCGTCGAACTGTCCGCCTGCTCGAACGCGTCGAAAATCGCCCGCTGCTTGTCGCGCGCGATTCCGATTCCCGTGTCGCGCACCGAGAACCGCACTCCCTCCGCCGCGACGGCGACGGTCACGGCGATCTCGCCACGCTCGGTGAACTTGATCGCGTTCCCGACGAGGTTGACCAGCACCTGACGCAGCCGGACGGCGTCACCTTTGATCTGATCGGGAACTTCGGTGGCGACGTCGCAGAGGAGATCGACTCCCTTGCGGTGCGCGCGAACCGCGAGCGCGCGCACGCAGTCGCGCACGACCGCCCGGAGGGAAAACGGCTCGTTCGCCAGCTCGACCTTTCCTGCCTCGATCTTCGCGAAATCGAGCAGATCGTCGATGATGACCAAGAGGTTCTCCGCGGCCGATTTGACCGTCGAGAGCGAGAGCCGTTGCCCCGGTCCGACGGACTCTTCCAAGGCGAGCTCGGTCATTCCCAGGATCGCATTCATCGGCGTGCGGATCTCGTGGCTCACGTTGGCCATGAACTGGTCCTTGGCGCGATTGGCGATCTCGGCCACTTCCTTCGCGTGGCGCTCTGCTTCCGCTCGCTTGCGTTCGGTAAGGTCTACGACGAACGCGACTGTCTCGATCGGATTACCCTCGAGCGCGGCGGCGGCGACCAGCACCGGCACGCGGCTGCCGTCCTTCCGGAAGTATTCCTTCTCGAAGAGCTCGGCACTCCCGGTGGCGCGCAGTTGCGTCACGGCTCGTTCGCTGGCTGCTTGCCACTCGGGAGGGGTCAATTCTGGCCATTTGACTCGTCCCGACTCGAGATCGTCGCGCGTCAAGCCGACCATGTCGAGGAAGGCGTCGTTCGCCTCCAGGATCTGCCCGTCCAGGTTCGAGATCAGCACCCCGACGATGTTGGCGTCCACGAGACGGCGGATCTTCGACTCCCGGACCTGGAGCTCGCGGTAGAGGCGGCCGTTCTCGAGCGCCATCGCCGCCTGCGAGGCGAGCAGCTTCAATACAGCGGTGCGTGCCGGCGCGAAGACGCGAGGAGCAAGGTTGTTCTCGAGATAGAGTACGCCGACGAGTTTGGCTTGGTTCGTGAGCGGCAGGCAGAACACTGAACGAGCCTGCCGCCGAGCGACATATGGGTCCGTTGAAAAGGGATTCAGGATCGCCGCATCGTCGAGAATCACGCTCTCCCGAGTCTGCAGAACGTAGCGGAGGACCATTTCCGGTAGCAAGGAACCGGTCACGGGCTCGTCGCACAGGTGAACCATCACGGTGTCGTTGCTGCTTGTGGCTTCTGCTGCAATCCGCTGCTCGGCCTCTCGCGAAAGAATCAAGAGCGCGCGTTCCGCGCCGGCATGCTCGACCGCGGTGTGCATCAGGGTGTCGAGCAGCTTTTCGAGGACCATCTCGCCCGAGACTGTTTGCGATACGGCGATCACGGTAGCAAGGTCGAGGTGTTCGGCGATCCGGGGGGTCGGAGCAGCTGCGGCTTCTTCAGTCCTCGAGCGTGGATCGCGCTGATCGATGATCTGCTTCAGCAACGTTCCCACGTCGAAGTAAATGCGTGCCGAAGTGATCTGCCGCTTCACTGGATCGTACTGATACACTCCACAACCGGCTAACTCAACGCGAGCATCGGTTGCCGCACGGCCCGCGAATGGACCCTTGTGTTCGGCTTCAAAAGTAAATTCAACGACCACGACGTCTCGTCCAAAAATCGTGTTCTTCACGACGTGGTGATTTCCAGGAAAGCCGGTGATGAAGGGTCGAACGAACTGCTCGCGAAGGGCCGCTTTCCCTTGGATGAGGTTGCCCGGAATCTGGACCGTCACATTTTCCGCGTAGTACGACATGATGCGGTCCTCATCCGTTCCGCCCCACGCGTCGTAGTAGTCGTGGATGAACGCTTCGATATCAGCGACGGATCGGAGTGCAGCAAAGGCGGCCATGGCTACCCCCTTCGCCCGTGAGCGCGACTGGCCGGGTCGCCCATGCGGAATGGAGCTCGCCCGCAGGCGCATATCCTACGACCGAGCTCTTGTGCAGCGGCCGTGCCACACCATGCGCGAGACATGTTTCGCATAGATTTCGAAGGAAAATTGGCGCGGGGGCGGGCGCCCTGCTCGTACGTCACTCGCAGCATTTCGCGAATTCGCGACATGCCGCGACCTATGTCGAGGGCTTCCGAATCCCGAGCTGCGCCATTCGAGAGCGAAGCGTGCTCGGGTTGACGGCAAGCAGAGCCGCCGCTCCTCTGGGTCCGCTGACACGCCCGTGCGTCACGTCGAGTGCACGGCGGATGGCCACGCGCTCGGCATCCTTCAGCGTCATGACGTCGCGATGTGGAGCGGCGACTTCGCCGACCTGCGTCTCATCGCAAAGCCGATCGATTTCCACGGTCGGGCCGCGGGCGAGGACGCACGCCCGCTCGAGAACGTTCCTCAGCTCGCGGATGTTGCCCGGCCAGGAGTGGCGCTTCAAACGATCCATCGAGCCAGCCGAGATCGCGCGCACGTTGCTGTTGAGCTTGCGCTTCAACCGGGCCAGCAGGTGGTCGACGAGCTCCGGAATGTCCTCCGGCCGCTCGCGCAGCGGAGGAACCCGGATGGGAAACACGTTCAGGCGATAGAAGAGATCTTGCCGGAACGAAGCAGGCGCGCCGGCAGGCGCAAGGTCCCGATTCGTGGCGGCGATCACCCGCACGTCCACCCGGATCGGCTGGGTCCCGCCGACACGGTCGAACTCGGCTGCCTCGAGCACGCGGAGCAACGCGGGCTGCGATTGGGCGGGGAGCTCGCCTACTTCGTCGAGGAACAGCGAGCTCTTGTCCGCCAGCTCGAACCGTCCGATCCGCCGCACATGAGCGCTCGTGAAGGCGCCGCGCTCATGCCCGAACAGCTCGCTGTCCACGAGGTCGAGCGGAATCGCGCCGCAGTTGACCCTGATCATCGGATGTCCGCGGCGCGCGCTCAGTGAATGGATTGCGTTGGCGATCAGCTCCTTCCCGGTGCCCGTTTCACCCATCAGCAGGACGGTGGAATCGGTCGGCCCGACTCGCTGCACATCCTCGAGGACTTGTCGAATCGCGGGACTGCTGCCGACGATCAGGCCGAAACCGCATTCGTCGTGAATCTCCTCCTGTAGATAGGCGTTTTCGCGGGCGAGACGATCCTTGAGTCGATCGACTTCCGAGAAGAGCTGGGCTGTCTTGATCGCGGTTGCTGCTTGCGGCGCGAACGTTTCCAGCGAACGCAATGCTTCAGGCGAGAGACGCTCGCGGCTGAAGACACCGAGCACACCCACGAGCTCGTCCCGAAACAGAAGGGGACACCCGCCGAACG
>Ga0070708_100000622_pt1 | contig 26818 bp, 26 predicted proteins | sample KBSK5503metaG_FD_65469 | JGI IMG/M metagenome (GOLD analysis project Ga0070708, IMG submission 65469) | Corn, switchgrass and miscanthus rhizosphere microbial communities from Kellogg Biological Station, Michigan, USA - KBS K5-50-3 metaG | ecosystem: Host-associated > Plants > Roots >... | reverse complement strand
GGGCCTATCGGGCGAGATCTATTCGTGCGCGGCCTCTGCTACTCATCACGCTTCCTGACGGACGGATTCCTGCCGCGGGACATCGTGGCGGAATGGGTCAGGCCGCTCGGGCGCCATGGCATCGAGGCCGTGAGCAGGCTTCTCAAGCCGCCCTCAGGGTTTCAGTACGGCCTGTGGGAGGAGGCCGAAGGCGGATACCTGATCCACGACTACCTAGAATACAGCCCCTCGAAGCAGGCCGTTCTTGCCGAACGAGCGGCGGCCAGAGAGCGGAAGGACCGGTGGAAGGAACGCCGTTCGGAACGCCCGGCGGAACGGCATCCGGAACGTGACACAGAACAACGTTCGGAACGCAGTCCGGAACGCCGAGAGAACGGGAGTGGTTCGGATGCCCACGCGCGCGCGGTCTCCCGTCCCGTCCCGTCCCGTCCCGTCCCTGTAGAAGACCCCCGACCCCCACCGAGTGGGGGCGGTTCGCTACGCGAAGGGGAACCACCGGAGCGGGGCTCGCCGAGGCAGCTCGGAACCAACCCGAGGGCCCTCGGAACGAATCCGCGAGCGTTGCGCGAACAGGAACAGGAACCGCCGATCCAAACCGGGACCATCCGGTCCGACGCCGACCTGTCCCACTGGGAACAACCGCCGGAGCCGATCAGCGCGGAAGAGCTCGCCCAGATCCACGCCTCCGCGGTGAAGAACCCGCTCAAGCCGATGACCGAAGAGACGCCCGAACAACGCCGCGAACGGCTCCAGGCCCAGGCGCGCACACTCGCCGCGGGCGAGACGAAGTCCGAGGACGCATGAAGATCACTGGCCTGGAGATCCCGACGACCCAGAAGGATTTCGTCGCCGCGATCTGGACCCGCTGGCTCGACTCGGTTCGAAACATCCTCGACGTCGGCCGGATGCTCTCGGAGGCGAAGGCGAGACTGCAACACGGTGAGTTCCTCGAGATGGTCGAGCGGCAGCTCCCGTTCGGGCCGCGAGCCGCTCAAATGCTCATGGCCGTCGCTCAGAATCCGATCCTCTCAAACGCGAAATACATTTCGCATTTGCCGCCCTCCTGGGCGACGCTGTACGAGCTCTCCAGAGTCCCCGACGTGACGCTCCAGGCCGCGATCTCGGATGGCCGGATCCGGCCTGACCTCGCCCTCCACCAAGCCCAGAAGCTCTGGCGCGAGCTGCCGACCCGGGACCGCGCCGAGCTCTACGAGATCTTCGCCTGCGCGATCTGCGGCGAGCACAAGCTCAAGCCGGATGACACGCGGCCGTCGACGCTCGGTGAGGATCTCGAAGTACGCCCGAGGCTCTACGCCTGCGAGGCGTGCGGGAAGACGACGCTGACCGAGGAGCGCGTCGCGGGGCCGTTCGCGAAGAAGACCCTGCCGAAGACCTCGAGGCCCGTCGAAGGGGCCGTAGGCAAGGGCAGCGGGACAGGAGCGCCGCAAACTGAGCCCGCGTGAGCCAAGCCGTTGCGAACAACGCAAAATCAACTCTGAGCCTCGGCGGCGTGACGGGAAAGGGGTTCCTACCTGGCCGAAGCGGTAACCCTTCGGGCCGGCCGAAGAAGAAACCGCTCACCGACGCACTCGCGAAGCTCGCCGAGCGCAAGGTCCCGAAGGACGCGACCGGGATTCTCGCACCGCTGCGCGGTCAACGCTGGGCGGACGTGATGGCAGCCGGTCTCGCGACATCGGCAGCCGATGGCGACGCGAGCGCATTCCGCGAAGCGGCCGATCGTCTCGAAGGGAAAGTCGCGACGCCGATCACTGGAGGCGATGGCGAGCCGCTCATTCCCGCGCGCGACTCACTGACCGAGGAGGCGCTTCGGATCCTCGAGAAGATTCAGGCGAAGTTGAAGTGACAACGCGCACGAAACAGGTCTGGATCGCGGTGGGCCTGGCGCTGGCCGTCGTGTTGGTCTTTCGCTGCTGCTGGGTGAGCTGGCAACGTGAGCGCGGCAGCCAGACGGAGCGGGCCGGATTCACGCTCACCGGGCGAGTCGCGCCGACGGGCGATAGCACGATGACCGTCTACCCGATCACGATCGACCAGCCCGGGCCGTACTACATGGGCAGCCCGATTACCTTCACGGCGACATACGACAAGGATGCACGCCGCGGCAACCGGACGCCGCAGTTCCCGTACCATCCACAAGCGCAAGCCAACCTAACGCAGAACGGGCGCACGCTCGGGTACTGGATTGGTGACGCGGAGCAGAACGCGCAATCGGTAACGAATAACCACGACGGGACGTGGACGGCGGCAGGCATCGGCCCGATCCCGCTGAGCGTTCCTCTTGGGTGGGATACGACTAAGCCGGGAACAATCGGCTTCGTGATCGCCAACGTTAGGCAGAACAAGGACGGCTACCCGGTCTGGACGACTTACGCCTCCTGGGAGTTCGCGATTGAGGCAAGCCAGTGAGGGTCGCCGAACTCCTGCGCCCCGAGCACATCCCGCTGATGACGGACGCGGAGCTGCTCAAGTTCAACTCTCTCGCGCTCGCTGACGATCTTTCGCTCTACATGCGCGAGGCCTGGCCGATCGTCGAGCCGTCGACGCCGTTCATACCGGGCTGGCATATCGACGCGATCGCGGAGCACCTCGAGGCGGTGACGGCCGGCCAGATCCGTCGGCTCATCATCAACGTCCCGCCCGGCTTCACCAAGACGCTGACGACCTGCGTGATGTGGCCGACGTGGGAATGGGCGCGCGATCCGTCGTCGCGGTGGATCTTCACAACGCACGAGGTCGGGCTCGCGACGCGGGAGTCCGTGAAGCGCCGCGCCGTCATGTCCTCGGACTGGTTCCGCGCGCGCTGGCCGCACGTGATCTTCTCGACGGACCAGAACGTCAAGACGGAATTCCAGAATACCGCGAAGGGCGAGATGTTCTGCTGCGGCTTCGGAGGGTCGCCGACCGGTCATCACGGCTCGCGCATCGTGATCGACGATCCGCAGAATCCGAAGAAGGCCGGCTCGGACGTCGAGCGCGAAGCGGTGATCGAGTTCTGGCGCGGCTCGCTCTCGACGCGGTTCATTCCGCCGGCAACCGCGGCATGCGTGCTCATCATGCAGCGACTCCACGAGCGCGACCTGACGGGATACCTTCTGGCCGAAGAGCCCGGCGTTTGGACGCACCTGTCGCTGCCGATGGAGGCCACGACGCGGCAGACCGTCGTGCTGCCGTCCGGGCGCAAGATCGTGCGCGAGGAAGGCGAGCTGCTCTGCCCGGATCGGTTCGGCGCGGACCAGGTCGCGGCGCTCAAGGTCTCGCTCGGCTCCTACGGCGCGAGCGGCCAGCTCCAGCAGTCGCCGTCTCCCGCGGGCGGCGGGATGTTGAAGCGCGGATGGTGGAAGGAATACGCGGCGATCCCGGATGCGCTCGACGAGGTGATCCAATCCTGGGATTGTTCCTTTAAGGAAACGAAGGATTCCGATTTCGTCGTTGGCCAGGTCTGGGGCAAGAAGGGCGCGTCGGCCTACCTGCTCGACCAGGTGCGCGGCCGCATGGACTTCCCGACGACGTTGAAGGCGATCGAGGCGCTGTCGGCGAAGTGGCCCGCGGCGCTCGCCAAGTTGGTCGAGGACAAGGCGAACGGGCCCGCGGTGATCTCGACGCTGAAGACGAAGATCTCCGGCCTGATCGCAGTCGAGCCGCGCGGATCGAAGGAAGCGCGTGCCTCCGCCGTCTCGCCGGCGATCGAGGCGGGCAACGTCTTCCTGCCCGCGCCGGCGCTCGCGCACTGGGTCGGGGATTTCATCGAGGAGTGCGCGGTCTTCCCGCGCGGCGCGAACGACGACCAGGTGGACGCGATGACGCAGGCGCTCGATCGACTGCTGGCCGGCAACGCCTGGGCAGACTGGGCCGAACGCAAGGCGCGCGAAGTCGCGGAGCAGGCCGCGTGAGGGTGCTCTTTCGCCATGCCCGCGGCCGCCTTCCCATCTCTATCCCGTTGCTCTGCGCCCGCTGCTCCCGCGGCGATCACTCCCGGCGCCATTCCGCAATCGGCTGCACGGAGCCGGTGATGCTGCCGCCCTACGATCTGGTCTGCCGATGCGAGGAGCCGCGAAAGCTCGAGGTGCGGATCCATGCCTAGCCGGGCCGGTGTCGAAGGAACGGAGATTCCGCAGGGCATCATCGCGCGGGCGCTCGCGGCGATCGGCGGCACGGCGCGCGATGCGGTCAGGGGATGGCAGACCGGCTGGTTCGGTCCGGGCGTGCCGATGGCGCAGGCGATCCCGGACGATGCGGGCTATCCGCGCCGGATGGAATATCCGGTCGGCTGGAACGCGATCCGCAACCCGCAGGCGAGGGACATCGGGAGCCCGTCATTCCCGGAGCTGCGCGCGCTGTCCAACCTGAACACCTACACGCGGCTCGCGATCGAGACGTGCAAGGACGAGGTCTCGAAGGTCTCCTTCGCCTTCCGACCGAAGCGGATGAAGGGCGAATCGCTCGCGTCCGTCTCGAAGCGCAAGAACGATCCGCGCATCGCGATGCTCAACCAGTTCTTCGAGTACCCCGGTCGCGCGATTCATTACCCGGAGAACCCCGACGACGGCCCGCCGCAGGTCGTCGACTGCGACTGGGACACCTGGCTGCGTGAGTTCCTCGAGGACGTCTTCGTGATCGACGCGCCGGCGGTCAACATCGTCCGGAACGTCAACACGGATGCGGATCCCCGCGGCGGCATTTACTCGCTCGACGTGATCGACGGCGCCACAATCAAGCCGATCCTGGACAGGTACGGCAACGCGACGTCGTACCAGCAGTGGCTCTACGGCGTGCCGGGCAAGATCTTGGGGCCCGACCAGCTGTACTACCGCCCGCGCAATCCGCGAACGAGCAAAGTCTACGGCTTCTCCCAGGTGGAGCAGATTCTCGTGATCGTGAACATCATGCTGCGCCGGCTCTCGCTCCAGCTCGCGCACTACACCGACGGGAACATTCCCGAGGCGCTCATCAAGGCGCCGGAGAGCTGGGGTCCCGACCAGGTCGAGAAGTTCCAGAAGGGCTTCGACGCCTACTTCGCCGGCTCATCCAGGGCGCGCGCGAAGCTGACGTGGATCCCCAGCGGCGGCGGCGACATCAAGCTGACGAAGGTCGAGTCCCTCAAGACCGAGGAAGACGAGTGGTGGGTCCGGGTCAACCAGTACGCCTTCTCGCTTTCGGCGCAGTGGGCCTCGCGGATGATGAACCGGGCGACGGCCGAGACGGCCCAGGAGACGGCGAAAGAGCAAGGCCTGATGCCGACGTTGAACTACGTCGCCTCGTCGCTGACTGGGCTCGTGCGGCGTGTCTGGAGATGGGACGACATCGAGGCCGCGTCGGAGTTCGAGCAGGACGTCAACGCGCTCGACCAGGCCGAGGTGGACAAGACCTATGTCTCGATCGGCGCGCTGTCGCTGAACGAGGTGCGCGAGAAGATCGGAAAGGATCCGATCCCGGGCGGCGACCAGCACCTGGTCTACACGCCGCAGGGGCCGATGCCGCTGCCAGGCGAAGGTCCCGCGCCGGAGCAGATCGACGGAGGCCAGAAGCTCCTGACCGATGGGAAGGCGCCGGCGCCCGCCGACGGCAAGCAACCAGAAGAGCCTCCCGCGCGTGCCCGCAAGAGCTACGTTGCGGACCAGCTCGCGCGGCAGGATTACAAGATCGGCCAGCTCGAGAAGCGGCTTCGGCGGAGCGCCTGAATGGCCGGCAAAGCGAAGCGGAAGGCCGTCACCGTAACCGGCGCATCCCGTACCGCAGCCGTCAGGAAGCACCTCGAGGCCCTGCGCGGCCGCATCGAGACCTTCTTGCGCTGGCAGGGCGGCCGGATCGCTCACAAGGCCGCGGAGCTCTACGCCGCCGCGACCAAGAGCGACGAGGACAAGATCAAGCGCATCCTGGGCGACCTCCCGCTCGACTGGGACGACCTGTCCGGGGAGATTCGCTCCGCGCTGATCGCGATCTACCTCGAGGGCGGCAAGGCGGCGATCGAGAAGCTCGACGTCGAGGAGAGCGCGGGCTTCTGGGACAAGTTGAACGCCGAGGCGCTCGACTACGCCGAGAAGCGCGGCGCGGAGCTCGTCGGCAAGAAGCTCGTCGACGGGGAGCTCGTGGACAACCCGCGCGCGGAATACGCGATCACCGATACGACCCGCGACGGCCTGCGCGACCTGATCGCCAAAGCGTTCGACGAGGGCATGACGCCGCAGGAACTCTCCGACGCGATCCAGGACGCCTATGACTTCAGCGGGGCGCGTGCCGACGTGATCGCCCGGACGGAGCTGTCCTTCGCGCATGTCGAAGGGGAGCTTGAGGCGATGAAGCGCAGCGGTGTCGTGAGCGGCAAATCGCTTTTGCTCTCCGACAGCCACGAAATCGAAGACGACTGCGATGACGCGGAGGCGCAGGGCGTCGTGGATTTGGGTGACGACTCGATTGACCCGCCCCTTCACCCTGGCTGCGAGTGCTCGCTCACCTACGAAGTCGAGGAAGAGGAGGAGGCCGCGTGAGGCCGGTCGCCTCCTGGATGATCCTCGGCATCATCGGCTACTTCGCCGGCGTCGTGACGGCGCGTCTGTGGCCAGCTTGGCCGCGGAGGAGTTGGCACGCGAAGCAAGATTTCAAGCTGGATCAAATCCTGATCCATCTGGCCGGGCTCAGAGCCCAAGGAGAAAGAGCAATGGCGAAACTCACGGAGGTTCAGGCGGCCCTGGCCGCGCTCAGCACGAAGGCGGACGATCTCGGCACGCAGATCACCACCGTCAACACCAACATCACCGACGCCAAGTCGGCGCTCGACGCCGAGATCGCCCGGGTCGAGGCGCTCATCGCGGCGGGCTCGGGCGCGGCGACGGAGGCCGACCTGCAGGGCTTGCTCGACAACATGACGGCCGTCAGCGGCAAGCTCGACACGGCGAGCACCGGAGCGGCGACGGCAGCGGAAACGGCCACGGCGATCAGTTCGGAAGCAGCGGGCGAGCGGCCGTAGTCTGTGGATGCCGCCCAGGTGATTCAGTTCTCCCCGCAAGGCCGAACGATCGTCGCGTCCCTGCGCGCGATGCTCGAAAGTGCCGAGCGGGGAGAGCTGACCTGCCTGATCGCCGTCGGCGGAATGTCAAACGGCGATGTCGGCGGCGCGTTCTGCGGCGGTGATGGCGTCCTGGCCGTGTTGGGCGAGCTCCGGATCATCGAAGCCCGAGCGGTGGAGTTCATCAAGGCGCTCAACCAGGGGCGGCTGTGAAAAGGAGGGTTCAATGGGACTAATCCTGCTGATCCTCGTGATCGTGCTTCTTCTCGGCGCGCTTCCGGCATGGCCCTACTCCCGCGCGTGGGGTCCCGGCCCGAGCGGCCTGATCGGGATCATCCTGCTCGTCCTGCTGATCCTGTTGCTGGCCGGGCGGCTGCACCTGTGAGGGGCGCGCGCGCGAAAGCGCTCCGGCGCGATCTCCGCAAGATGGCTCCGCGCGGAACGCCGCCGCGCGTCTGGAGGTTGCTCAAGGCGTCCTACCGAAAGGCGAAGAAAGGGGGGAGACCGTGACCTTCACCATCGCGCTCGTTCTTTTCATCATCTGCGTCGTTCTGGCCTTCGTGTTCGCGCCGGCGACGACCCTGCTCTGCATCCTGGCGGCGTTCCTGGTCGTGATGTACGTGCTGCCCGAGGTGCCCTGGCTGGCGATCGCCGCGGCGACATGGCTCTTACTGCAGTTGATTGCCGGGCTCCATTCGGTCATCGCGGCCTCGAGCAGGCCGGCTTCATAGAGCACTCTCTCGACCCGGCGTAATCCGGGATGCTCTTTTCACCTCAGACCTTCCTAGGCCCGGTCAGACGCACAGCTGGCCGGGCTTCTTTTTGGCCGAGTCAGAGGTAGAATTCCAGCATGGACAGTCCAAGCACTCGGTCCGTGTTACTAACCATCTGGCGCAGTGCGGGCGCTGCCGCGCTAATCTTGGGCTGCATCTTCGAAGCGTTCGAAATCCCCGATAACGAGGCCACAGCGGCGCTCAAAGAGGGCGGTCTGCGAATGATGCAGGGCCTTTGGCCTGTGGCGCAATGAGTCGCTGTTGTTTCCTGAAAGCCATCATCTGGCCATGCCCACAGCCGAACTGATCTAACCCGCCTCCTTCCCCTTCGACGGGCGCACTCCTGTTGCGCCTACCTCTCCCCGCCCCGACTCTGTACGCGAAGAATCCATGCAAAGAGAACCGCTCCGCAAGGAAGCCCTCGCTGTAGGCGATCGCACGTCGGTTTTCTGCCCCATCTTCAAGATCGACGAGGAGAAGGGCGAAGTCTGGGGCTACATGGCCGAAGAGGCCCCGGATCGTCAGCGCGAGATCCTCGATTACGCGAAGGCGAAACCGCAGATCCAAAAGTGGTCCGACTCGCAGAAGGAAGCGAGCGGCGGCAAGTCACTCGGCAACGTGCGCGGGATGCACGGGAAGAACGCGGCCGGCGTCGTCACGCACGTCGAGTTCTTGGACGGCGAGAAGCGGGTCCACATCGGGACGAAGATCGTCGACCCGCTCGAGCTCCAGAAAGCGAAGACCGGCGTTTATACCGGCTTCTCGCTCGGCGGCTCATACGCAGAGAAGTGGAAAGACGGCGACCTGACGCGCTACGTCCCAGAGGTTCAGGAAGTCTCGCTCGTCGACCGGCCTGCGATGCCCGGCGCGACGTTCACGGCGATCAAGGCGGACGGGACGTCCGAAGAGCGCCCGCTCGTCGGACGACAGCCAAAACAGGTCTGGGCGTGCGGCGCCGAAGAGGGCTGCGAGCACGAGACGAAGGCGGAAGCCACGAAGTGCGACGGCTCGCCGATCGTCGAGAAGCGCGAGTTCTCCCAGAAGCAGCGGGACAAGGCCGCGGAGTCCGGCGCAGCGCTTCCCGATGGCTCATACCCGATCGAGAACAAATCCGACCTGAAGAACGCGATCCAGGCCTTCGGCCGCGCCAAGGACAAGGCGAAAGTCAAGGCCCACATCAAGAGCCGCGCGAAAGCGCTCGGGGCGACCGACATGCTCCCGGACGACTGGAAAAAGGCCGCGCCGTCCGAGTCGCTCAAGAAGTGCCTCTACCAGGTCTCGCAGCTCGCGATGGCGATCGAGTCGGTCGAGTGGGTGCACGACTTCGAAGAGGCCGAGACGGCGCGCGAAGGCGACAACTCGGAAGTCCCCGACAAGCTGAAGGCGGGGATCTCCGCGCTCTACGACGCGCTCGTGACGATGGCTACGGAAGAGGCCGGAGAGTGGGAAGACGAAGAGGGCGAGGAGATGGCGATGGCCGTCGCCTCCGTCCTCGAAAAGATCACCGCAAAACCGGGACGGCTGCGCGAGCTTCTCGCAAAGCGCGCCGACGAACAGGAGGACACGATGAAGCCCGAGGAATTCCAGAAGATCGTCGGCGACTCGCAGGCGGAATTGAAGAAGGCCTTCACGGAGAGCATCGGCGAGCTCGGCAAGACGATGGCCACCAACGAGGAGGCGAGCAAAAAGCGGTTCGAGAAGATCGAGGCGGACCTGAAGCTCGTCAAGGACAACACGCCAAAGCTCGAAGACCGGATCGCCAAGCGCGAGACGGTCGCGAAGACCGACGACACCCGGGACACCGACACGAAGCCGCCCGAGAAGGCCGAGAAGGACATGACCGCGCTGGAACTGACCAAGCGCGCGCTGAGACCCGAAAACGTCCGGATCCTCCAGTAGGACAGGGCAAAAAGGAGAGCCAAGACCATGAGCGCAACAGCCGAAACCATCGCGTTGTTCAAGGAGGCGCTGGCGACCGCGGATCCCGCCCTTCTGAAGGCCTTTACGCAGCCTTCCACCGCGACGAGCGGGCTCGCGTCCTACTCGCTGGAGGCGCCGTCCAAGAAGCTCGTCCCGTTCCCATCGCCCTTGCGCAATTCGATCCCGCGAAAGAGCGCCGCGGCCCAGGGAGGCATCCAGGCCAACTGGCGCGCCATCACTGCGGTCGACACGGGCAACATGGACGGCAGCGTCGCGGAAGGCAAGCGCGGCGGGGTCGTCACGGCCGGCGAGACGGACTACCTCGCGGCCTTCCGTGGGATCGGCCTCGAGGACTCGGTCACTTTCGAAGCGGAATACGCCGCGCAGGGATTCGAGGACATCCGGGCGACGGCGACGAACATGCTGCTGTCGACCGTCATGTCGCGCGTCGAGGAGCCCCTGATCCTCGGCGGCCTGGGGACCTGGGCGCTCGGCATCACACCGACACCCGTCGGCACGCTCGTGACCGGCGCCGGTTCCATGACACCGCAGGCGACCCTGTGCTACTGCGTCGCCCTGACGCTGGCCGGGTATCGGCGCTCGACAGTCGCCGGCGGCCTTCCGGGGCAGATCACGCGCACCAACGCCGACGGCACGACGGACACGGTCAACGGCGGCAACGCGCAGGTTTCGGCGGTCTCCAACACGGTCACGACGACGGGCGGCAACCTGTCGGTCATCTGGACCGTCGCAGCCGTTCCGGGCGCCTACGCTTACGCCTGGTACACGGGCCCGACGGGCGCCTCGACCTGCGTGCTGACGGCGATCACGACCGTCAACAAGTTCACTCAGACGTTGGACGGCACCGGAACCCAGGCGGCCAACGACGCGAAGCTCGCGGCCGACTACTCCCGCAACACCCTCGCATTCGACGGCCTGACCTCGATCGCGGCCAAGAGCGGCTCCAACGCCTACTACCGCTCTCTTGACGGCGCGGACCTGACGGCGGACAACGCCGGCGGCATCACGGAGTGGGACACCCTGCTCGCCGCAATGTACGGCACCGGCACGCCCTCCTCGTTGCTGCTTTCGCCCAACGAGGTCTGGATCTCGGCGGCGGACGCTGTGAAGATCTCCGCGAAGATCCTGCACGGATCGGCCACGGTCTACCCGTTCTTCCAGGTCGGCATCCAGGACGGCCAAGCGACGGTCGCCGGCGGCGGCAAGATCGTCAAGAGCTACCTGAACAAGATCACCGGGGACGAGATCGCGATTCGCACCCATCCCTACGTGACGAGCGGGAAGAACATCTTCGTGACGCGCCAGTTGCCCTATCCGCTGTCGGGTGTGGCCGACGTCGTCCGGATCCTGACGCGGCAGGAGTACTACCAGATCGACTGGCCGCTCGTGACCCGCAAGCGGCAGTTCGGCGTCTACGCGGACGAGGTGCTCCAGCACTACTTCCCGCCGTCGCTCGGAATTCTGGACAACTCGGTCCCGGCGTAGTCGAAGGAACAGAGGAGCAACCAGGGGCCGCTCGCGACCTGAACGCAAAAGGCCGAGCGGCCCTTTCGCCCTGAAGGAGGCCGCATATGTCAGAACACTTTCCCACGGCCGACGACCAGAGGAAGAACAAGAAGGCGCCCGTCCCGGAGGTCCCGAAGAAGGAAGAGCCGGTCGAGACGGAGGAGCAGAAGGCCGAACGCGAGAGGCCGCAGAAGAAGAAGTAACGGATGCCGGATCTCACGACAGTCGCGGCGGTGAAGGCCTGGCTCGGGGAGATTCCCAACGGGGAAATCCTCGAGGCGAAGCCGCTCACGGGCGGTACGGGCTATCACGCCGCGACAACGACGCTCGCCCTGACCGGAGTTCTCGGCCAGGGGACCGACTTCGGCGCGGATCCGATCATCCAGGGCGGCGCGATCGTCTCGGTCGTGATCCGGAATCCCGGGAAGCTCTATCTCAAGGACTCGCCGCCGACGCTCGTCGCGACGGACACGGACGTCTCGCCGGGGAGCGGGGCGACATTCTCGCTCAACATCGCGGCGATCGACGGCTCGAAGGACGCGCTGCTGGCCCGGCTCGTCGCGGCCGCATCGGCATTCTTCTACCAGCGGTGCAGCCGGTCGGTGCTCATCGGGCCCGTCTCCGTCACCGAGAGGAGGAATGGCCACTTCGGGCAGCGGTACATCGTGACGATCGAATCGCCGGTGACGGCGGTTTCTTCAGTCGAGGTCGACGACGTCGCGATCACCGCGTCCAACGGGTCGCGTCTGCCGGGCTACGGATTCGACGCGGACGGAGTCTTCCTGCGCGGCTCGTGCTTCGCGGAGGGGTTCTCAAACGTGAGGATCGTCTACACGGCGGGCTACACGGCCGGATCGCCGGAGGCCGCCATGATTGAGCAGGCCGTTATCGAGCTCGTCGGCACGAAGTATCGGCGCCGGAGCCACATCGATGAGATCAGCCGGGCAATCGGCGGCGGCGGCGCCCAGACGGTGACCTTCTCGCAGCGGGACGTCCCGGCCGAAGTCCAGACCGTCATTTCGAAGTTTCAGCGCCCGATGCTATTTGGAGTATGAAAAAGACATTCCTGGCGATCCTGCTGTTCCTGGCGAGTGCCGCTCTGGCGCGAGCCGCGGTGACGGTGGACGCCTCCTCCTCCACGAGCAGCGCGTCGGCCTCTTCGCTCACCTGGTCCCATACCGTGAGCACGGGCTCGAACCGCCTTCTCGTCGTCGGCGTCTCCTGCCGGAACGGGGTCTGCAACCCCTCGGGGGTGACGTTCGGGGGCGTGGCGCTGACCAAGCTCGGGCAGTCCAACTTCAACGCGGACGTGAGCGTGTGGTATCTCGTGAACCCGGCCGTCTCGTCCGCGAACATCGTCGCGACCTTCGCCTCGGCGGACGTTTCCGTGGGCGGCGCGACCTCGTTCTTCGGCGTGGACCAGTCCACGCCGTTCGGGACAGCAACGGGCACTCATAGCACGAGCTCGACAATCACCTCGGCGAATTACACGGCGCCGGCGAACGGGCAGGTGATAGTCGCCGCAAGCTGCGTCACCGGCGTCACGCTCACCCCCAACATGACCTCACAGTGGAACGTGACGGCTAACGACATGGCCGGAGGCGGACAGACCAGGACGACGACCGGGAATCTGACCTGGGGCGCGAGCGGCTCCGTAGCTTACGACACGGAGGGCGCGCCGATCAACGCGGCGGCCGTGCCGACTGACACGCCGACAAATACTCCGACCAATACGCCGACTAGCACTCCGACGAATACCCCGACTAATACGCCGACGAACACACCCACACCGACCGTGACGCCGACGCCGACCATCACGAACACGCCGACGCGAACGAATACCCCGACGAGGACTCCCACGCCGACGTGGACCAACACGGCTACGAGGACGCCGACTTGGACGCCCTCCAACACGCCGACGAAGACCGTCACGCCGACTCCGACGATCACCAGGACGCCGACGAACGGCATCTTCCGGAGCTCCTCGCTCGATCCGCCGCTCCTTATCGTCATCGACTGGCGCACCGCGGCGATCGTCGAAACGCTCCCGCCCTCGCCGCACGACGGCCAGGCGGTCTACATCAAGAACTCCGGCACCCTGCCGGTTCTCTTCCTCGGTGCGCCGCGGACTGGCGGCGTGAGCGACCGAATCGACCACGGGGCGAGCGTCTCCGTGCCGGCCGGCGCTGGCCTGCTGCTCGTCTGGTCTCAGCAGGACTTCGAGTGGGAGATCATCTCGCCCAACTGGCCGACTCCGACGGTGACGCCGTGAGCGACTTCATCACGATCACGCTCGACAGTAGCCGGATCGTCGCGAGGGCCTCGCAGTTGATCCCGCGGCTCGGTCGGAGCCTGCGCCTCCAGGTCGCAGCGGCCGTCGTCGAGCTCCAGAACTACATCCGCGGCGAGAAGCTCTCGGGCCAGGTGCTCCACGTCCAGACCGGGAACCTTCGCAACGCCGTGCGCGCCTACCCGCCCGCGAATGAAAGCTTCCCGATCGAAGGTCGCGTCGCGGTGGACCGCTCTGCGCCGTATGGCCGGATGCAGGAAGATGGGACCGCGCCGCACGAGATTGTCCCGGTCCGAGCGAAGGCGCTCCGCTTCATGGTCGGCGGTGACGTCCGATTCGCGATGCGGGTGCACCATCCCGGGACGCGACCGCATCCCTTCATGTTGCCGTCGCTCTCAGAGCGGCGAGAGTCGATCATCGCCCGGCTGCGCGCCGGAGTGAGCGATGCCCTCAAGAGCGAATGAGCGCGGAGCCTGGCCGTGCCAGCGAGGTCTGATCTCTTCCCAATCTGCTCCGACCTTGCCACGCGCGCAGGCATCAAGACGGTCTGGAGAGGATGGCTTTTCCCATGCGAATTGAAGCTCGGGCCAGAGCAGTACCCGGCGATGGGCTTCCGGCCGATGGAGGAGGGCGTCGTCTCCGGGAGCGAAGGCTTCGCGCTTGCCGGGTCGCTCGACCTGGATGTCTGGATCTTCCACGGCAAGGAAGGGATCGACGACCTGGTGCTGAACCCGCAGGCGTTGAAGCCGCTGGACGACCTGCACGACGCGCTCCTGGATCACCTTTCCGACAGCTACCCGGAGATCCATTCGCAGACGATCAGCATGATCGCGGACGAGTCGCGCGGCTGGACGCCTTACTGGTGGTACATCGAGTCGCCACACGCCGGCGCGACCCTGCGCGTCAATTACCGGATGGGCTACGCGCCCAAAGCCCACTGAAGGAGGCCTGAATGGCTACCGTTGACCTGCAGCTCAACCGCGGCTACGTCATTTCCGGGATGGAGATCGCGGCCACGGGCGGCCCCTACACCGTCTCCTCCGGCGGCAAGATCACGGTCGACACGACCAACGAGTCCGCCGTCAAGACCGACCTCGGATCGCTCGTCGCGGACTCGCCCGCATCCGTCGTCTACCCCGTACCCTTCTCGAAAGTCTTCGGGGCGGTCGACCTGTCCGTCGGGACGAAGCAGACGCTCTTCACGGTCCCCACCGGAAAGACCGCGATCATCCAGAGAGTCGTCCTGCGCGCCGCCTCGGCCTCGCTGGCGACCGCCTCCGTCGGATTCGGCTTCGACACGAACGCTTCGGACGTGATCGCCTCCGCGACGCATACGGAGCTGACCGGAGCGACCCTGGAGACCGAAATCCCGGCGATGGACGGCGCGAAGGCCGGCGCGGCTGCCGCCGTCTTCGGCATCAAGGCCACGGTGACTCAGAACGCGACGGTGACTGTCGACGTCCACGGGTACTACGTCTAGCCGCGCGAGAGAAAGAGAAAAAGGAGAACGACAATGGCCCTCACGGTTCCCGATTATGTGATGAACCAGAAGAACATCGTCCAGGGGCCGGGGCTCGCCTACTACGCGCCCTACGTCACCGCGGGCGGCGATCCGGCTACGGCCGACATCGTTTCGGTCGGCCTCTTCTCTGAAGACGGGATCGAGTTCGGCCACAAGATCACCTTCTCGCACGTCAAGAGCGACCAGTCCACCTGGCCCGTCGACACCTTCGTCACGGACCAGGAGATGAAGATCAAGCTCACGCTGCAGGAGATGAGCCCGACGAACATGCTGATCGGCATGGGCCTTCAGGCCGGCGCACTCGCCGCGGGGCCACCGGCCGTCATTTCCTTCGGGGAGTTCTTCGACATCATCGCCGCGGCTTCGACGCCGTCGACCCGGATCGAGTTCCGCCACTGGATCATGCGGCTTCCCTCGGCTGGCTTCGACCAGGGGACGACGCCGAAGGCGGGATGGGCGTACCTGCAGCTCTTCAAGGCGGCGGTCACGGCGCACTCCGCTCCGAAGGTCGGGAAGAAGCATCTGTTGACGCTCCAAGTCGAAATCGAGGGCTTCGCGGACAGCTCGGTCGCAGACGCACAGGGCAACGTCGGGAAACTGACCTTCGCGACTCCGGGGGTCTAGTGCCGCCCGGGCCGCCCCGCCCGAACTGGTTTCACCAGACGATCAAGGTTTCGATCGGGGGCGTCGAGTACGTCTTCCAGACGCTCTCGCTCTTCGACGTCTGGACGATCTGGCCGTACCTGGCGCCGATGAAGACCGCGCTCGAGCGCGGGAAGCCGCTCGACCTTTCCGATCACATCATCGCCGTGCTGGAAATCCTGAATCCCGTCCTGGCGGCCCGGTTAAAGGACCCAAAAGACGAGATCAGGAGCCAGTTCAACTCGTCGCACGTCGATCTGCTCATCAACTTCTACGAGCGGCAGGACTGGAGCCGGATCCTCGCGCTCGTCGCCAAGACGACTGCGATTGAAGCGGAGGCGGCAGGGACGGACCCAGACGAGGCGCACCAGACCTTCGTCCTGATCTGCTCGGCCGCGGCGCGCCACTCCAACATGTCGCTGACCGATTTCATCCGCCAACGGTTCGAGTTCGCGGCCGACCAGATTATTGCGCTGCATCACCAGGCGGAGCGGGCCCGAGAAGAGGCCGACGACGGTAGGGCTCACTCCTGGCGCGAGGCGACGATGAAGCTCGCCGCGACGTTCGGGACGAAGCCCATCGCCACGCCAGAAGACAAGCAGCCCGAGTGGATGCGGGCGATGAACAAGGTCCGAGTGAATTAACCGATGCCGGATACCAGTCTGGACATCCTGATCCGCGCCATCCTCGATGCGAAGGGCTTCGAGGATCTGAAGGCGCGCCTCCAGGAGGCCGCAACCGGCGCGCAGCAGGCGAAGGAGGGGACGAGCGAGTTCTCCGGCGCCATCGAGGGCATGGCCGAGAAGCTCGCCATCGGGGCAGGCGCGGCCTTGAGTGCCGCCGCGGCCATCGCCTTCCTCAAGGATTCCTTCACCGCATTCGTCCAGGGCGAGCGGCTCATCACCCAATACGAGGCGGCCAACGAGGTCCTGGGCGGCCAGCTCGGGAAGAACACTGCGGCCAACAAGGAATGGCTCATCTCGCTCGAGCTGCAGTCGGGCCTGCTCAAGGAAGACCTGATCCCGAGTTACATCCGCTTCGTCGCCGTCTCTCAGGACGTCTCGGAAGCCCAGCGACTCACGCAAATCGCCGCGAACGCCGCCAAGGCCGGGCTCGGCGACGTCACGCTCATCACTCAGGCGCTCTTGAAGTATTGGGAAACCGGCGTCTTCACGCTTCGTGGCGGCGGCGCGGCGCTCAAGGCTCTCGCGGGCGATGCGAAGGACACGGCGACCGGCGTCGCGAACCTCGAGAAGAATGTCAAGGACTTAGCCGACCGGATCGACAACACGGCCCTCCGGATCGCGCAGGCTCGGGTGCGCTGGACCGAGACGAAGGAGGCCGTCGGCGAGCTCGGGAAGACGTTCGTCGAGTATCTGGTCCCGGCCCTGAAGGTTGTTTCTGAGGTTATCGCCGGCCTGAACATCTTCACTCAGGAGGTCATCGGGCGGTTCAAGAGTCTCGCCTTCGCCGGCGGCCAGATCTTCAAGGCGCTGTCGCTGGCGATCCAGGGCGATTTCAAGGGCGCGATGGCGGCCGTGACGGGCATCGCGGACGGCGCTGACCGGATCATGACGATCGCGCGTCTCAATGCCGCCGCCTTCACGCTACAGATCGACCAGATCTGGAGCGACGCCAAGGCGAGGCTCAATGAAGAGGGCGGCCCATTACATCCGCCGCCGCAGGCCGGCAAAGAGCTCAAGGCCCTCACCGAGAAGTACGAGATCCTCGCAAAGAACGCCGTCAAGTGGGGCATGGACGCGACCGAGGCGCACCTCGCCGTCCTGAAGGTCTACCTGCAGATGGCGAACGATCCCGCCGTCGCGAAGTTCCCGAAGCTGCAGGCGGAAGCAAACGAGAGGCTCGTCCAGACCGTCAATGCCCTGGGTCACGCCGTCGCGAGCGAGCGCGCGCTCGAGGTCGAGTGGAGCAAGAAGCTCGAAAAGCAAAACGACGAGGCCGCGAAGAAGTGGCTCGAGGCTGAGACCAAACGAATCGCGCAGTTCCGGAAGGACCGCGACCTCGAGGTCAAGGAGAGGATCGACGCCTACAAGCTCGAGCACCAGCAGGACGGGGAGTACACGGTCCAGTACCTCGCCTTCCTGCAGTCCCAGCTCGCCGGATTCGCCGGCACGGAGACGGAGAAGCGGAACCTGATGCGCGAGACGAGCCGCATCCGGGTCGGGCTTCTCATGGCAGAGCGCGCCGCCGCAAACGCCGCGGCGAATGAAGCCGTGACCCAGCTCGGCGAGCTCTTCGGCATCCAGAAGGAAGTCTCGATCGCCAACGCGCTCATCAATACCTACCTCGGCGCGACCCGAGCGCTGGCCGACTACGCCTACCCGTACTCGCTCATCGTCGCGGCGCTGACGATCGTCGCTGGCCTGGCCCAGGTCGCGAACATCGAGAAGACCGGATCGGCGAGCGGCTCGTTCACGGCGTTCGGCCAGAGCAGCGGCGGCGGGGGATCCTTCGGCTTCGATAACCCTGAGAACGACTTCGCGGCTGTCGTCGGCGGCAGGAAATGGGCGCGGGACATGGTGGACCACTACTCACAGGGCGCCGCGGCGGGCTTCTCCGAGGGAGTGCGAGCCGGCGGCGGCGGCTCGAGCGTCTCTAACGTCACGAATAGAGGCGGCGATCGCTCAATACACATCACGATCCAGGGCGGCGTACTCGGCAACGACGACGCCTCCGCGCGGGTCTTCGCGAAGCGCCTACTGCCGTATCTGAACCGCCTCGACAGCCAGCGGACGATCCGATGAGCACCCTCTATTCCCTCCGCGTCCTCCCACACTTCCTGCACGGTGCCTGGCAGGACGTCACCGACACGCTCGACGTCGACAAGCTCCCCTCGATCTCCGTCGCAGCCGAGCGAACGGACCTACCGTTGACCGCCTCGGCTTCCGACTTGAGCCTGACCGTCTCGAACGACGGCCGATGGGACCGCATCTTCGACGTCTCGCGGATCATCGGCCTGCTGCCGCCGACGGAAGGGGAGACGATCCTCGCCCCGGTCGCGCACTACGGAAAGATTCTCTTCTGCCGAAAGAAGACCTACCTCTCCAAGTGGGCGGTCGCATTCTTCGGCTTTGTTGACCCGATCTCCGTCAAGTTCAACCGGGACGCGCGTACGGTTACCTTCACGGCCTACTCCGTCTCGAAGCTCCTCGAGCTCGGCAACGCGGAGCGGGTCAACCGCTTCTCCGACCGCGACCCGACGAAGGGCGCGCGCCCCTTCCTCGTCTACGGCTACTTGACGCACCCCGTCTCGCCGCCCGGCTCGCCGACGCCCAATATCACGGACGATCGGTGGTGGAAGGTCACCGGCCTCGCCCCGAACGCGGTCTATATCGGCGACCAATTCAAGCCGGTGCATCTCGTCCCCTGGGCGCCCGACGTCCCGACCGTGACCTACGAGGACACGACCTTCACGGTGTCGGCCGTCTCCCCGGTCGACGCGGACGTCTACTTCCAGACGAAGGAGGCCTCGGGGCTAATCCTGGGCTCCGGGACGCTCTCCTCCGCGATCATGGAGTACGTCAACCCCTGGTATCACTCACGGAAGTGGGAGGACCTCGTCGTCGACCTGATCGCGGAGGTCAACGCGGCCCTCGCGCAGCTCGGTGCCTCCGACGTCGTCACGGTCGAGACGGCTAACCTTCCGCTCCTGCCGGCCGGTCGGACGATCTTCGCCGAGCCGATCAACATGAGCGACGTCTTTCCGCCGATCTCCGGCGTCGCCTACCAACAGAACAGCGGGACGAAGTACCTCCTCTACTCGCGGCAGTCGCAGCTCTTCGGCAAGAGCGACATCCTCGGCGTGAAAGATCTCCCGGGCGAGCCGGTTGCGATCCCGCTCTTCAACCCGCCCGGCGTCACGGAGCCGAACTTCGGCCCGGACTTTGGAAAGCCCGAGCGGCTCCTCTCGCCGACGCCGATCATCGGGACGGTTTCCCTGATCACGGAGACGATCGCCAACTTTGATTTCGGATTCTGCGGCCAGGACATCCACCAATTCAACGCGACGGGCGTCGTGACCGCCGGGCCGATCGAGAACAACCCCTACTTCGACTCGATCCATTGGACTCGGACGCCCTCCTCTTACCTCCTCTCGGGCGAGCCGAAGCGGTTTTATCGGATCTACGCGCGCGCCCGGTGGGCGCCGGCGACGAAGGACGTCCCGGGGCACTTCCGCAAAGGCATCGAGATCCGCGAGCTCACCACCTCCGACGGCGGGACAACCTGGACGCTCGCTTCGCTCGGCCAGAACCTCGCCAACTATCCCGAAGACACCGATGCGGCGCCGCTGGTCGGCCGGTGGGCCGCACGGCCGGACTTCAAGCTCTTCAAGCTCGTCGGATCCAACCGGCTCTACTGCTGGACCGACCCGATCAAGAACGAGTGCTATGTGCTCGCCGATACGAGCGAGGCGCGCACCGCGTCGACCTTCTTCCCGCCGCCGCCGTCCTTCATTCCGAAGGAGTCCGTCGGCTCGCCGATCGGCTCCTCCGGCTTCGTGACGGAGGGTGCGGGCTCGGCCACGGCCTGGTTCTTCGCCGACCGCCGCGACACCCTGGGCGTCGACCTCTGGTACTGGAACGGCTCGGCGATGCTTCAGGCTACCGTCGCGGACACCTCTGGCAAGGGCTTCCCGAACCTCCAGGGCGGCGACTTCATCAATGCGATCACGGATGTTCTGAACAACCGGCGGCTCCTCTACGTGATGGTCGGGAAGTCGCTCTTCGTGATCGCCTACACCTGGGACTTCGAAACCGGGACGTTCACTTCGACGGATTGGCAGATCGTGGAGCTCGACGCGGCCAACTACGACCAGGCCGCCGAGCTCCAAGCCGGCGCCTCTGGGGAGCTGTGGGCAACGACCGGCGCCCTCGCTTGGCTGACCGGGCCCGTCCAGCAGGCCAACCCAGGCGAGCCCGACTACACCGCGGCCTCGAGCTCCGCGATCGTCGCGACGACCAACGCGATCGACATCGTCTCCAACGCCGCCGTTAACATCGTGGACATCGCGGACTTCGACGGCCTCTCGGTGGGCGCCGCGCTCTCGGAAATGATCCTCGTCCGGGGCTACCAGATGCTCGCGGAGGCCGACCAGGATTTGATTAACGACCCGGCCGCCTACGACCCGATTCCCGTCGTGCGCTTCCGGCAGCGGTTGGTCCCCTTCCCAACGGTCCTCGATCTCTCGAAGGTGACCGAGCAGATCGAGTCGGGAACCTGGCTCGAGAACTACTCGAGCGTCCAGGTACAGAACAGCCGGCGGCCGCTCGTCGCGCTCGAGCCGGTGGGCTCCGACTCGCGGTTGACGACGCTCGAAGGCGTCAACTTCACGATCTCGGTCCCCCGCAACGCGAAGAGCTCCGGGCTCTCGATCGACAACCGCTACATCGCGACGAAATCCTTCGCGCGACTCCTGGCGAACCTCTACGCGCAGGAATTCGCCATCCCGCGGCCTGGCGCGACGCTCGTCGTCGTCGACCCCTATGCGCTCGGCATGGGGAAGGTCTTGAAGCCGTGCGATTGGATCAAGTACCTCTTACAGCCGCCCGACGGGGTCAATCCGGCGGCCTACCAGACCGGGCGCGTCCTCTCGATCGACTACGCGCTTGACCATGGCCTGACGACCTTGAAGGTGGCGTGATGCCGGTCTTTACCGGGCAGCCGAAAACGGTCGCGGGACGCAACGGGCACCCAGGCTACCGCGGCAAGGACGGCGGCGGCGGTGGAGGGATCTCGCTGACCCAGGCGATCCTCGGCTCGATCCTGATTCAGCAGTCCTCGACCAACGCGGACGGCTCGACGGACACCTTCCCGATGCCGACGCCGATTGGGACGCTGCTCGCCGGCGTCGTCGGCGGCGGGATCATCTTCCCCGGCGCCGGGTCCTGCTCGGTCGTCGGCGGCGCGTTGAAACTGCTCTACACACCGCTCCCGGGCGACCCGGCCAACCCGACAGCGATCAAGGTCGGAGCGATCTTCCTGCCGTGAAGAAACTCCTCCTCGTCCTCGCGCTTCTCCTCGCCGCGCTTCCGGCGCGCGGGCAGCCGATCTTCTCGCTCTTTCAGAACGGCCGTGCGATTCCCGGCGCGGCGGTCGGCGACATCTACTGCACATCGACGACGGCCGGCGTGATCGTTCCGCTGCACCTTGGGAGTAACACCGAAGTCTTGACCGTCGACACGACCGTTTCGCCCTGCAAGCTGAAGTGGGCGGCGGCCGGCGGCGGAGCGACGTCCCCGCTGACGACGAAGGGTGACATCTGGGGGTTTTCGACCCTTGACGCCCGCGTGCCCGTCGGATCGGACGGCCTGCCGCTCGTCGCCAACTCCGGCGCCGCGCTCGGCCTCGGCTACGCGGTGCTCGGCGTTGCCGGCGGCGGAACGGGCGGCTCCTCGGCCAGCGGGACGCTGCTGGATAACATCACGGGCTTCTCCTCGACCGGGTTCATCAAGCGCACGGGTGCGGGCACCTACGGCTTCAACGCAAATCTCTCCGGCGTTGGCTCTTGCACGAATCAGGTGGCGACGGCGCTCAACGTCGAAGCCGCTCCGACCTGCACAACGATCACGGCGGCTTACACATCCGGCCTCGTACCAGGCACGCGAACGGTGACCGGAACTGCGCCGATCACCGTCGACGGTGATAACTCGGCGCACGACCTCTCGGCCGACCGCACCTGGGCCTGTTCTACCTGCGCGACGGCGGCGGCTACGCTGACCAGCAACGCGCCGGTGATTGGCGCAGCCGGTCAGGCGCTCGCCGTGACGACCGCAAAGACATTCCGCTCGGTGACCGTCTCGAACGTCGAGGGCGGAACGGGTCATGGAGACAGCGACTATACGATCCTTGCAACCGACCGGCTCGTCTACACCAACGCGGCGTTCACGGCGCCGCGCACCGACACGCTCCCGTCGGCCAACGCGGTCAACATCGGGGGCTGGATCACGGTCGCGGACCTTGCCGGGACGGTCACCGCTACGAACACACTCACGATCCAGCGCGCCGGATCCGACACGATCAACGGCGGCACGTCGATCGTCTTCAACTCGGCCTTCGCCTCGGCGATCCTCATCTCGGACGGATCGGGCAAGTGGAACGTCGCGAGCGGTGCTGGCTCGATCTCTGGCGGCGGCGGCGGCGGGGGCGTCACCGGGACGCCGGTCATTGTTCGGGACAACTTCGTCGCGAGCGGCGGGACAACCTACACGTCCTCCAACACGCCCTCCTCGAGCGGCACGATCTACGTCACGATCAACGGCTCGATCGCGAACACGCCGGTTTATTCGATCGCCGGGACGACACTCACGATCTCCCCGGCACTCCTTTCCGGAACGACGATTGCCTGGTCCTACTACACCTCGCTTCCGGTTTCTTCGGCGCACAACATCGAGACGTTCACGTCCACCGGCGCGACGGACTTCGCGCTCGCCCACAATCCAACCGCCATTGAGGCGGTCGGCTTGAACGGACTAACTCAGAATACGACCAACTATTCTCTGGTCGCTCCGAACATCACCCGCTTCGTGAACGCACCGATCTCCGGCGCGTCCGTAACCGTGGCTTATCTCTACTGACCGGAGGCAACGTGAAACGACTCGTCGGTTTTTTGTTCCTGACACTTATGACGGCGCTCGTGTCGGCGCAGTCGGTTGACTCCTCGCAGATCAAGCTCGGAGTGAACAAGGGCTTAGGCGGCGATGCGGTCAACGGCTTGAGCGTCAAAATCTATCGAAGCACGACGGCGCCGGCCTCTCCCCAGGCCGGGAACCTCTGGCTCGACACGAATACGTCTCCCGCTTCCTGCAAGGAGTACGACGGCGCGGCCTGGCAGGTGTGCAGCACCTACACGGTGCTTACGACTCAGGCGGACCTCACCTCCTTTCCAGCGAGCCCCTCGGACGGACAATTCTTTTACGACAAGTCTCATTTCACCATTTGGGTCTACGACGGCACGGCCGGCGCGTGGTACGCGGCGAACGGGACCGGGGCACATACAGGCTCCGCGATCGTGGACAACTTCACGGGGACGAAGATCACGGATCCGTCGGTAGGCACTTTCTCCTCGGCAGACAACGCGACGGCCGGCAACGTAACTGCGGGCGCGCACTCTTTCAAAATGACGTGCGCCAACTCAACCGGCGGGGAAACGCTCCCAACTGCGAAGACGGCCTCTGTGACCTACACGGCCTCGCACTCGATCAACCTCTCCAACATCCCAACCTGTAGCGGCGGCCCGACGACGACAGCTCGACGGGTCTATATGTCGAAGGCCGCGCAGGACTTGAGCGGGCCGTGGTATTGGGTCCTCACGATCGCGGACAACACGACCACGACCCTGACGGCCCAGGCCGGGCTCTCCGACGCGAACCTCGTCCTGCTCGTCACGAAGACCAACTTTTCGGCTGCGCTGGATGCCAGGTGGACCGTAACCAATACCACCGCTTCGACAACGAGCGGAGGGTGCGGTGCGACCGGAAGCTCGATGGTCTGCAAGAGCTCCAACAGCGCGCCGCCGAATTCCTTCGGCAGTTCGACGACCGATCCGACCGTCCGGGCTGCGGTGGACATTAGCCCGTACAAAACGGGCGACTACACGATCCAGTACCGGATCACCAACCTGACGCTTTCCGGGGACTCGGCAGACGGCACGATGAACAACCCGGTGCTCGGGATTCTGAGGGTCAACAGCGCGGACAACGAGCGCGGCTACTGGATCGGCCTCGGCAACGACAACGGGTGCAACGGGGGCGGCGCGACGGCGTTCACCTGGACGAGTCCGCTCGGGGCCGACAACACGGGCTACGTCCACATGACCACGCGAACCGCGGCGGCGGCCAATTGGGGGACAACGGGAACGTGCGCTCAGAACGCGGTCAAGATCAGCCCTCACATCGGGACGTCCATTTGGGTGAAATTCGTCAAGCGGGGAACCTTCCTCAACGGTTTCGTCGGCAAGGACGGAGTGAATTGGGTCGCGCTCCCGTCCTGCATGGAGACTCAGCTAAACGCCAACAACTGCTCGGCGGGGGAGCGTTTCGACATCACCACGCCTAACCCGACGCAGTTCGAGATCGACGTCATGAATTCAAACGCCAACTCCAGCACCCGCCACTACATCGAGATCGACCAATTTACGCTGACCGTCAACTGATGAAGCGACTTCTCCTTCTTCTCGGTGCCTTCGTCCTGCTGACCGCGGGACCCATGACCGCGCCGTCGCCCCGCGCGCTGCGCATCACCAAGACCTGCCCCAGCTCGGCCGGGCCGGGTGACCTGGTGACCTGCTCCTACACCGTGACGAACATCTACGCCTCCGACGGCGTGTCCAACCTGCGCGTCACGCAGACCGTCCCCTATCCGGGCGGCACCTCGACGCTCGTCGACTGCAAGCTGTGGGACGGCTCGGTCACGACCGACCTGGGCTCCTTCGGCTCGACCGACGGCATGGGGCACCCGATGGACTCCTGCTCGAACACGGTCGACGAGACGATGCCAGCTGGATGCTCTGGCACCTACAACGACCTGATCTCCGCACTCGGTGACGCGGCGGACGCCTCCTGCACTGACTGTGCCTCGGGCTTCGACGCGGCCTCCATCGCGCAACAGACCTGCACGCCGACGCCTGCCGGCACCGCAACGCCTACGCCCACGCCGACGCCGCCCGCGACCGCGCGGCTGATCGTCTCCAAGATCTGCCCGGAGCACAATCCGGGCGCCGGCGCGCAATACACCTGCAACTTCTCTGTCCAGAACCGCTCGCCGTCCAACGTCGACAGCCTCGTCGTGACAGACACGGCGCCGGCTCCTGGCGGGACTCCCGTTACCATCTCCTGCATCCAGGGCGGCGTTGCGACAGCTACCCTCGGACCCTTCGGCGGCACATTCGACACCTGCACCGGCTCGATCTCGCTGACGAACGACGCATGCACGACCGGACCGGCCTACCTCCGCTTCGACGAGATCGACGCCTCGGGAACCGATTTGGATCTCGGGATCACGATCACCGGCTTTAGCCGCGACTACGTGATCGTCCCCAACTGCGCCACGCCGACCGGGACGCCGCCGACCTCCACTCCGACTTTGACGCCGACGCCGACAGTGACCGGAACGCCCCCGACCGCGACGCCGACAGTGACCGGAACGCCCCCGACCGCCACAGTGACGCCGGTCATCGGGACACCGACGCCGACGCCCGTCGCGGCGCTCTGTGGCGGCGCGCTCTCCGTCTCGGTCGTCGGCGTCTCGACCGGCGGACGCAATCAGCGCCTTCCCTACGGCGTTTCGGCCTCCGGCGGCACCGCGCCGTATACCTTCGCCTGGTCCTGCAACTTCGACCGCTTCCGCCCGGTCTTCGTCGCCGGCGGCGCCGGGACGACATCCAGGATCAACTGCTCCTATCCGAATACCGGCAACTTCATCGTAGAGGCGCGCGCGATCGACGCGACCGGCAAGCGCGGACTCTGCGGGATCAACGTCGCGATCTCCGACATCCCCTGCTGCACGCCGATCCCAACCTTCGGACCGACGGTGACCGGGACGCCCCCAACGGTGACCGCGACGCCAACGATCACACCGACGCGCACGCCGACTCCGACGGGCACGCCTACGATCACGCCCGGCGGCCCGACTCTCACACCGACGCGGACGCCCACGGTGACGCCGACGGTGCTCGGGACGGCCTGCAATGTGACGACCTCCGGGATTGTGAGCGTGGGCGGCGTCCCGCCCGTCTACAACGGCCGCTACGTGATGCAGAAGACCGACTTCGGTTTCCTCTGGCTCGACACGGGTTCGGGCTCGCTCGGGCCGAACGTCTGCGGCCATGTCCAGGTGGAGTCCAAATGCGGCGTCGGACAGCCCTCGGCTTCGACCAACATCTACGTCTTGGGCGACTGCAACGGGATCACCAACATCAGCTCCTCCGGGTCGATTGTCCAGGCGCAGCAGTTCTCCGGCCAATGCGGGGCGGCGAGTGACGGGTGCGGCGGGCCGCGCGTCGACGGGACCGGCATGTTCGACTTCACGCTGGGCACCTGGGCCTACACGGGGCGCGACTCAACACTCCTGCCCGGCTCCGGACAGAGCGCGGACCTCGTCGG
>Ga0070708_100000621_pt1 | contig 26821 bp, 28 predicted proteins | sample KBSK5503metaG_FD_65469 | JGI IMG/M metagenome (GOLD analysis project Ga0070708, IMG submission 65469) | Corn, switchgrass and miscanthus rhizosphere microbial communities from Kellogg Biological Station, Michigan, USA - KBS K5-50-3 metaG | ecosystem: Host-associated > Plants > Roots >... | reverse complement strand
TGGTTGTAAAGCAACTCATAAAGGAAGTAGTAGATCATCTCAACATTGCCGATTGCCGATTGCCGATTGCCGATTGCGCATGGCTAGTCGCTAAGCTTTCTCCTGTTCCAGCAACGGAAAATGTTCTCTTAAAGCGTTGACTACTTTATCAGTGGCCACACCTCTTGAACCTTTGACCAAAATCAGGTCTCCTTTTTTAACTTCGGCGATGAGCGCGGCCGCAGCCTCGGCTGCAGAATCAAAAAATCTGGAAGCCGTCAATCCCGCTTCCTCGGCGCCGAGAATTATCTCACGGGCGAGTCCGCGTATACCCCACAGTATATTAATGCCGCTCTTTGCAATCTCGCGTCCTGCCTCTCGATGCAAAGCTGCAGCCTGCGGACCGAGTTCGAGCATTTCGCCCGCGACTACTATCAGCCGTTTTCTTTTCTTTCCTCCTTCGGCGATAGTGCGTGTCATATTTATCAAGGAGTGCGGATTCGAATTGTACGAGTCGTCAACCACACTGAAGCCGGCAGCGAAGTCCAACACCTCACCCCGCATCTTTGGCGGGGTTGCCGTGCTGAGTGCTGCTGCAATCTGTTCCGGCGTCAGTCCGAAGGAAGTGGCAACAGCCGAAGCGGCCAGGGCATTACTCAGATTGTGTCTTCCGCTCATCGGCAAGGAGGCTCTCGACGAGCCCAGTGGTGTCTGCAAACGAAAGCTGATTTCTCCGAGCCTCTGTGTATCAATCTCACTGGCAGCCACATCCGCGACTTGATCGATGCCGAAGGTCAACGTCGTGCCCTTGTGCTTCTCCCGCATCTTCATCACCCAAACGTCGTCAGCATTTAAGATCGCCGTACCCTCTGGCTTCAGACCTTCAAGCAATTCCGCTTTGGCAGCTGCAATGTTTTCAATACTGCCGAGGTATTCGAGATGAACCGGTGCAACCATCAGTTCGACAGCGACGTCCGGCGGCGTAATTCGACATAATCGCTGAATCTCGTGGGTTGGCGATGACATGCCCATTTCCAGCACGGCGAGATCGAATTGTTCCGGCGTGCGGCCCTCACTCACCATCCGCAAGACCGAAAGCGGCAGACCCAATCCGTTGTTATAGTTTCGCTCGCTCTTCAGCACTCTACGTCCGGCGCTCTGGAGCAAATGCGCCGTCAACTCCTTGGCTGTTGTTTTTCCGGCACTGCCAGTGATGGCTACAACCGGACGGCCCCAAGCCTTGTACACACGGTGTGCCAACGTCTGCAGTGCGGCGATAGCATCGTCGACCAGCAAAAGACGATCCTTTAACAACTCCAGCGATGGATCACCCTGCACGCGATTAGCGCGAGCGACCGCGGCAATCGCTCCGCGGTTTAAAGCGTCGGCAATAAACCGATGCGCGTCGGCAAACTCACCATTGAAGCCGGCGCGGACGTAATCCTGCTGCGACAGCGCAAAGAATATTTCGTCCGCGCCTGCTGAACGAGAGTCGATCGAAAAGTCGGTAATCTGTTTGTCAAACAACGCGGCGCTTAGGCTCTCGGCGTTCGCGCCCATAAATTCTGAAGCTTCCCCAACGTTCACGTTATTGCTGCCTCTTCTCGCTCCCCTGATTCGTCTTTAACATCCTCTTTACTATTATCAGGTCCAAGCAGGCATTCAACCAATCTGGCGATCGAGCTCTGGTTCATAGTTACGGTCGCCAGTATCTCCGCATAGCTCTCAACATCAGGAGCTACGGAAACTATATCTCCGTTATCACTGACATCAATTTGATGTTGATGCTCAACCCTGTACGCTGCCCGTCTGGTCCGTAGCCGTTTCCTACAGGCGGCGATTCGATATCTTACGTCATTCTCCAGGGGCTCTTCGCTATGGGAAGACCCATTTGCTACCGCTCGCGGTTCGGTAATCCGCTGGGGGATCATTTCTGTTTAACTCCGTAGTGAAAAACTGCTTCAGTTGGTTCTGCCAAAGTCAATGTAAACCACACGGCCCGATTCGACCTCGCGTCCGGGGGACGGGTTTTGTTTCAATACGCGACCTTCACCGTGTGCTTCTATCTGCAACCCTAGCTGTGCGCACGTGCGGGCGACGTCGCGCACACTCCGACCCCGCAAGTCAGGCATCAGAATGGCCTTGTTTGACGCGACCGCGTAGACAACTTCCCCTCCTTTGCCACCGTTGTAGTCCACGGTCGGCATTGTGGCTCTCCGCTCCTCTTCGCTGTGCGCCTGCTGTTCTCGCACTTCGTCAGCCCTCTCCGGATTTACTCGGGCGATGAGATCAGGCAGAGCTTTCATATCGATGTCTGGCATCACACCAAGCTCAGGCAAGATCTGCTCAGCTATCTCACGGAAGACCGGAGCAGCCACATCACCTCCGTGATAAGAACCGGTGGGTTCATCCATAACTATGATGATTACTACGGCCGGATTCTTTACCGGCGCAAAGCCCACGAATGAGCCAACGTACTTTGTCTTCGAATAGGCCCTCGTTTTGGGATCTATTTTTTGCGCAGTGCCGGTTTTGCCCGCAGCTGAATACCCATCAAGTTGTGCCTTCTTAGCCGTACCCTTTAGGGTCACGCCTTCCAGCATTCCTCTCAATACAATCGCCGTCTCAGCGCTGATAACACGCCGCTGCTGTGATTGTGGTCGATAGACGACGACACCTGAAGAATTGCGAATCTCGCGGACAAGGTGTGGGGCGACTCGTATTCCATCGTTGGCCAGAGCACCAAAAGCCGCGACCATTTGGACCGGCGTCACACCAACCTCCTGGCCGATGGCAATAGAACCGATTGAAGAAGGCTGCCAATGGCTCACCGGTCTCACAATGCCTTGTGCTTCACCGGGCAATTCAATTCCAGTGGTTTTTCCGAAGCCGAAGCGCGTGATGTAGTCATACATCCCATCGTCGCCGACGCGGATGCCGAGCTTGATCGCCGCGACGTTGCTCGACTTTGCGAGAGCCTCGGCAATGGTCAATGTGCCAAACGGGTGATGATCGTGAACCAGTCGTCCAGCCACTATGATCGATCCCATCTGACAGTCAATGTGGTCGTCGGGTTTAGCGAGTTTCTTTTCGATGGCCGCTGAGAACGCGACCACTTTAAATGTCGAACCCGGTTCATAAGTATTTTCAAGCGCCCAATTTCGCCTTGTCGATGCCTCAGCCTTTCCGAGGTTATTTGGATCGAACGTGGGCGCGTTCGCCAGTGCGAGAATCTCTCCGTTACGCGGATCGAGAACTATTACGGAACCCGACTTTGCGTGGGCACGCTGCACTGCCGCCTGAATTGCTAGTTCTGCCTTGTATTGAATCGATTGATCAATCGTCAAAACAATTGTTTGGCCAGGCTTGGAAACGATCTCTGAACTCTCGTATGGTTTGCCATTCGCATCCTTCTCCACAAACAGCTTACCCGGCTCACCGGCGACCTTGGTGTTATAAGACTGCTCCAAGCCAGCAAGACCCTTTCCATCGAGGCCCACAAATCCGACCACATGCGCAGCCAGCGATCCGTTTGGGTAATAGCGCTTCGGCTCCTTCCTTGATTCCAAACCCGGCAGGTTGAGCGCCATGATGGAGTCTCCCTGCTCGGCATCCAGGCGGCGTGCAATCCACAAGAACCTACGCCTTTCGGTTTGTGCTTGTTGGAACTGATGGGTCAGATCTGAGTATTTCAATCCAAGAGCCGCGGAAAGATAGCCGGCGGTGCACTGCATGTCGCCAGGCTGTTTGAATCCTTCAGGATCAACGAATAGGGAAACTGTTTCTACACTCCGAGCCAATTCTCGTTCCTGGCGATCGACAAGTTCGCCGCGTTGTGGAGTCGTTTCGATCGCGTTTTGCTGCTGTTGGCGGGCCCGTTCGGCTAATTCCTCGTGCTGGGAGACTTGCAGGAAAACCAATCTGGCTGATATAGCAAGCATCCAAAAGCCAATAAAAGCCGCGACCAAAAGCGCGCGGCTGAATGAAACGTCCGGTCTTGATTTTGATTGAGCGGCAAGGCGTGCCAACATCACCTACTTGTATCCCTTCCTACTGGAAGCGTGGTGAAGGACGCTGACAAGTTGATAGACTTGATGGACTCCGAGAATCCAGGTAATTCACCGAGTTAAAGCTGCTGCAGGCTTGTCGCGGCCCCGTGTTTCGGTGGTCTCAACTTCCTTTTTCGTTTCCAGCGTGGCGATCTGTCTGGACGTCGCGGGCTTTAATCCCAGTTTACGTGCCGCGGGTGCGAGTCTGGCGGGGGCGGATACTTTCTCTTTCTCCAGAGACAATCGTTGTTGTTCTTCGAACAGTTGGCGGCGCTCACGTCGCAAGTTCTCGCTCTCATAGCCATACTGCACCGCGGCGAAGTGCTGTTTAGCCGCGAATACGAAGCCAGCGGCTAAGACGAGACCACAGAAAAGGAGGAGAGCCAACCGTGAGAGAGCGGTGGCATCGCGGGAACGACGAATCATGGCGTTGCGCTGGTGCTCAGGAAATCTTTTCATATGCGGTTGCCTTCGGCTGGTCGTAATGGGAAAGCGCAAACAGTTCCTAAAGATCCTCAATGTTCCTCAATGTGAGATGAGCTTGGTACACGCCCGCAACTTAGCGCTGCGCGCGCGGGGATTCTCGTCCAACTCCGCGGCTTCGGGTGTCACCGGGCGACGCGTTAGTATTTCAACAATCTTTCGTGCTCCGCACGAACAAACCGGCAAGCGGGGCGGACACTGGCAACGCCCGGAGAGCCGTTGCAGCTCGCGCTTGATTATTCGATCTTCAAGCGAATGAAAGCTGATCACTACAAGACGGCCGTCTGGTTGCAAAAGATCGATCGCTACTTCAACAAACTTGCCCAGGCCTTCGAGTTCATGATTGACCGCAATGCGCAGTGCCTGGAACGTACGAGTCGCCGGATGAATCTGATTCCGCTTGCGGCCTCCGATGCTTTGCTGAACAAGTTCCTTCAGTTCCGTCGTCGTCTTAATCGGTCGCCCTTGTTCTCGTTTTTCAACTATGCGTCGGGCTATGCGACGTGAATGGCGTTCTTCGCCGAACTCAAAAATGATTCTGGCGATTTCTGCTTCCGGCAATCGTAATAAAAGATCTGCTGCCGTCTCTCCGCTTATCGGATCCATGCGCATGTCTAACGGAGCGTCGAAGCGGAAACTAAAACCTCTGTCAGGTGAATCAAACTGCAGTGATGAAGCGCCTAGATCGGCAAGAATCCCACTTGGTCCTATTGAATTGTCCTCACGCGCCTGCCGCAATACGTTTTCGATCTCTCGAAAGTTGGCCTGTGTCGCGCGAAATCTTTCTCCGTATGGGGCCAACCTCCGTCTTGCGTAATCAAGCGCGGCCGCATCGAGATCCATGCCGATTACGCTGGCCTTATTGGACGACTCGAGAATCGCCTCGCTGTGCCCACCAAGCCCAACCGTGCAGTCTACAAAGAGACCTCCTCGCGCAGGAGCGAGAAACTTCATCGTCTCTTCTAGCAGCACGGGGCGATGGGGCGCGCCCATGCCCCCCAAAGGCGCCGCCATCACCACCGCCCCGTGATCTCGTTCAAAGACCTGCTAACCAGCGAGAAGTTTTGAATGATGAGTAGTACGTTGAAGTCCCGAATTTCTTCAATTTCACTCATTACTCATCACTATCTTTCAAATTCCCAACCGCGCGATAGCGGCTTCGTCCTCTTCGGTATAAGGATCGGCAAGTAAGCGTTCTTTGAATTTGTCGAGTTCCCACACCTCTAAGTACGTTAGATAACCCAGTACTGCGACATCGCCAACGACTGCTGCGCTTTTCCGCAATAGCGGATGAATCAAGACCCGGCCCTGACCGTCCATCGTGGCCTGCTGACCAAAGTAATTCGTCCTATCAAGGAACTTCCGACGGGCCGGATCCATCGTCGGCAGTAGCGAGAGCCGTTGCTCAATCGATTCCCATTCCGGCAAGGGGTAAATCCGAACGCATTCCCCGGTCAAACTAGTGATATAAAACTCTCCGCCGTGCTTCTCGTCGATGAGGCGCCGAAACGGAGTTGGGACCTTCAAGCGGCCCTTAACATCGATTCGTGCCGTGTAGTTTCCTCGCAGCATGGTTGACTGGGACCTGGCAAGAGAATTTTAGGGTGGCCTAAAGGAAAAGAATATTTCTGATCGGCGTTGCTACGAGGTTGGACCCACTTCCGACCACTTTTGACCACCCGAGCCGGATACTACGCTGCTGGCTTCTTCATGTCAATAGATAAGTGGTAATAGGTTTTGCTGTTTTCCGATCGGCGAGTGTAGTGACCCCAAGTTCGCGTTCGCCTCTTGTCTGCCCGACTTCATTCGCCGGCAATGATCTGCAAATAGGCCAGCGGCCAATCCATGATGTATATTGGCGCGCCACACATGACAACATTCCGCGGAACGAGTAGCACCTGAATGGAGACTATCTTTGGAGGATTCGGCGGACTTCTCTTTTTCGGAGTGCTGGCTGCCGGCGCCAATGTGGTAGGAGGTCTGGTTCTCGTCACCTCCGGCGCACATCGGCTCGGCGAACGGTTTCTCAAGTATCTCGTGGCTTTGGGTGCGGGCTTTATGCTGGCTGCCATATTCATCGAGATTCTCCCTGAGACTGTCACCATCTGGACCGAGAACCTCCACGCAGGTGCTGCTTCGCAAGCAGTTGTGGGAGCCATGACTCTCCTACTGGCCGGCTATTTACTAATCCAGCTTTTCGAACACACGCTCGCACCGCACTTTCACTTTGGAGCGGAAACACACCCCGAATCGTTTATGAAACCATCAGCCGCCTATACAGCAGTCGGCGGTCTGTGGATTCACACCTTCTTTGATGGTGTTTCGATAGCTTCAGCTTTTCTTGTCAACTTTAAGGTTGGACTACTGGTCTTCATTGCAATTCTTCTGCACAAAATGCCCGAAGGGTTTACAGTTGCCTCGATCATGCTGGCATCGGGGCGCTCTGTGCGAAAGGCTTTGATAGCTACGGGAGCAATCGGAGCGGCGACTCTGGCGGGAGTGGTGGGAGTGGCACTCCTTAACACGCGTATGAACAATGCAGTTGGCTATGCCCTCCCGTTTTCGGCGGGTGTAACTTTGTATGTTGCAGCCAGCGATTTGATCCCCGAAGTGAACCATAAAGAAGAAAAGAACCCAAGGGTCTCCATTGTCGTTTTTGTGGGAGTGGCTCTCTTTTATTTTCTGCACAGGTTGATCGAAGGCTAGACTGGATTTCAGAGTGCAACATATTCGCAGCGAACGAGACTCCAGGATCCGGCTTGCCGGCAGCATTCTGCCGTTGCTTCTTGTGCTACTGGCCCTCGTGGCTCAAAGCGCGAGCGCGCAAACCACCGCGCCGGTCCCCTTGCCTGTTCCCTTCACTCCGGTTGTCGATAACGCAAACGTCATCGATGCGCAAACGAGGCAGCGTTTGGAGGCAATTTATGTCAACTTAAAACAGCGCGCGAACATCGAGTTTGCCGTTCTGACTGTTCCCACCACGGGCGATCAGGACATCTTCGACTTTTCACTCGCGGTGGCTCGCGGCTGGGGCATCGGATCCAAAGGAGGTGAAAAGAATGGCTTTTTGCTCGTAGTCGCGATCCAGGACCGAAAATATTTTACTCAAGTAAGCGATCACCTCGAGGCCGATCTGACTGATGGCATAGTAGGGCAAATCCAACGTGAACGACTGGTACCGCAGTTCAGAAAAGGAAACTATAGCCAGGGTATTTTCGACACCATTCAGGCTTATGTCGCCACGCTCGCCGAGAAGCGCGGTTTCAGCATCGAGGGAATCGACCAGAGTTACGCCTATCGAGAGCAAACAGAATCGAGACGATCTAGTGGGGGCAGTGGCCCCAGCGTTTGCGGCACCATACTCATTATCATCGTAGTGTTGATTCTAATCTTCGCGTCTTCGCGCCGGCGAGGCGGCGGGGGTTGTTTGCAGGCACTTTTCCTTGGAAGTCTTTTCAGTAACATGGGTGGCGGGCGTGGGAACTCCGGCAGCGGCTGGAGCGGCGGCGGTTTCGGTGGTGGTGGTGGTGGTGGTTTTGGTGGCGGTTTTGGTGGCGGGGGCAGCTTTGGTGGTGGTGGCTCAGGTGGGAGTTGGTAGCGAAAATAACGGTTGTGAACTGTCACTCGTGACAACGGTTTCTGTTAGTATCAGACCAGATTAACCAAATGATAAAGAGAGTCGTACAGGAAGCGCTCAGTGGCTTGGTCAGTGATCTGCGAGCCACACATGCGGACAACCTGGCTTCAGTTGTCATTTATGGCTCTGCAGCCGCCGGTGATCACATTGAACTTCGCTCCGATTACAATTTACTCATCGCCTTGAATCGAATTACGCCGGAGGATCTGCGGCTCGCCCAGGCGCCAATGCGCGAATGGCAACGGTTGGGCCATCCTCTGCCTGTTTATTTCACGGTGGAGGAACTTGCCGATGCGGCTGACGTATTTCCAATAGAGTTTCATCAGATGGCCACCGCCCGCATAGTCCTTTATGGAAAAGACCCGTTCGAGTTTGTAAGACTCTCGGATGAAAATCTGAGACATCAGACCGAGTATGAACTTAGAAGTAAGTTGATTCAGTTGCGTCGTCTTTACATTCCGGCCTCGGTTTCCATCGAGAAACTATGCGATTTGATGAGCGACAGCCTGGCAAGCTTCGCGGCGTTGTTTCGTGCTGTGCTACTGCTACACGGTCAGGAGGCGCCCATCGCAAAACCTGACTGCGTGCGGGCTACGGCGCAGTTACTTAAGCTCGATGCAGCACCCTTTGAACGAATCTTTGCTTTTCGCGCCGGCAATACCTTGCCGGCCTCGGAAAAAGAAGCGAATGATATTTTCGCCGTGTACCTGGAGCAGATAGAACGCGTAATCGAGGTGGTCGACGAACTCACGGGACGCGGAGTGTGAGGCCAGTGCGCACGCGAGCGTTGCGGTTAATTCAAATTGGGAGACCTGAAATGAAGACGAGAAGACTACTGATGCTCTTTGCGATTGTTGTGGGTTCATTAACAGCCAGCGGTTGTGGCTACAACACGCTGACCACAAAACATGAAAATGTTAAGGCGAAATGGGCCAACGTTGAAACACAGCTACAACGCCGCGCCGATCTGCTAAACAATCTCATTGAAACAGCCAAACTGGCTGGCGTCCAGGAGCAGGAAGTTTTTGGCACGATCGCCAAGGCACGATCACAGCTGCTGAATGCAACGAATCAGCCGCCGCAAGGTGAAGGCGGAGACAAGACTCCTGAACAAAAGCAGGCGGTCATAAATGCTGCCAACAGCTTTGGCGGAACCATTGGCAGGTTACTTGTCCTGCAGGAACAGTATCCGCAGTTGAAATCGAATGAAAACTTTTTGAAGGCCCAGGATGAGGTAGTGGGAACTGAAAATAGGATTGCCACTGCGCGCAAGGACTACAACGAAGGTGTCCAGGATTACAATACCACGCGCGCTCGCTTTCCCACTGTCATCTCGGCAAAGCTATTCGGCTTCAAGGAAGAACCTTACTTCAAGGCTGAAGAAGGAGCGACGCAGGTGCCGAAGATCAACTCAAATACGCTGCGCCAGAACCAGAACAAGTAGAGGTTAAAGATTGAATCAAAAGCAGGAGAGGCCGCCTTTGGCGGCCTCTTTCATTACCAAACGCAACAGACCAACTCTCAAAAACCGCGGGAGCTGCACATAGCGCAATGATCGCAAGGCTTCCCACCCGGCTCCACGCTGCAAGTTTTTTCATTTTGAAAGTAATCAACGAGTTCCGACACCGTAGCCTCTTCGATGCCGAAACGTTCCTGGCTTGGATGAGAGATGCTGGCGTTTACGCCTGCGAGCCACGGAGAATGTGTCAGCGGAACTGCTTGGGTTGTTTTTATCGGGTTCGAATACTCGATGGCCGCGTTTCCCGCACGAACCTTCGACTCAATCTGAACTAATCGGTTCTGTAACTCGCCAAGGCTCGCACGCATAGCGGCCAATTCGGAACTGATGTCCGCAGCACTGCCAGTCCGTTCAAGACGAGGTGAAGAAGGATCCCCGGATACGCGCCGGGCGATTCTCTCAGCGATTAACCGTGCATGATCTAATTCAGAAGTCATTGGTCACAGTATGTCCGATATGCTTTAAGCTTGTCGTCCACTGTCACATCCACGCTTGAATGCTGACTACGCAGCGACAAACTGAAGTTTATCGGACACTCTTCAACAAGTCGATTCGATCCACGACGCCGACAATTGCCGAGTCGATTGCCGCGCCTGCTTTTCCTGTCGCCGTTGTCGACGCGCTCCAACCTTCCTGCACAATTAGAACTGTATCGCCCACGCCGGCATCAACTGCATCGAGCGCGAGTACTGTATAGCTCGTGTCCTCACCTTCCGGTGTGATTTGCTGGCACAACATCACTCTCGCATTCTCGTAACGCTGATTTTTTTTCGTGGCGACAATGTTGCCTACAACTCGAGCCAGAATCATCTAAACTCCATTCCTACAACCTTCGGTCTGCGATTCTGATTCAATTGCGCTGTCCGCCTAACGGGTGACGTGCGCATCGGAATCGACAATCCCGATGATCGTGCAGTCAGTCGGGATGTCTTCTCTTTTGAAAGGAAAGCTCGCTTCCTTACCACGACACCAGAAGACGAGCTCCCCAACGCCTGCGCCAACGGAATCGATTGCGACCATCGGCTTTCCTATCGATTGGAGATTCTTGTCGAGGGTTTGCACCACCAGCAGCTTGCGACCGTCCAGCGCCTCATTCTTAATGGTGGCTACAACAGTGCCGATAACGCGCGCGAGTTGCATCTTGATTCCAGGGCCAGACGGTTATTCCGGAGCAGCTATATCGACGGTATCAATCACACCTACGATTGCTGCGTCGACAGGGACGTCTTTCAAGCCTTGCGCCAAGCGCGCACTGGAACCTGCTACTACCAGAACGCGTTCATGAAAGCCTGCGCCTACAGTGTCGACCGCAACAACGTAACCGGTTGTGTCCGTGCCGTCGACGTTGATCGGCCGCACAATGAGCAGCTTCTTTCCGTGCAACCGTTCGTCTTTCTGAGTGGAGACAACGGTCCCGAGGATGCGCGCAATGATCATGCCTATATCTTGCTTAGCCGCGATCGAGGCCTATGGGAAGGGCTTCATCAACACTGCCATGCGGACGAGGAATGACATGAACGCTAACCAATTCGCCAACGCGTCTGGCGGCAGCCGCACCGGCATCAGTTGCAGCCTTAACGGCAGCAACGTCGCCGCGCACTATTGCGGTAACAAAACCGGCGCCAATTTTTTCGTAGCCGACAAGCGTGACGTTCGCGGCTTTCACCATCGCGTCGGCGGCTTCAATCATGGCAACCAGACCTTTGGTTTCAACCATTCCGAGTGCTTCTTGCATTCAGATGCTCCTATTAACGAGTTAGTGGTAAATCGAAGATTAAGGATGGATAGTAAATGGTAACCAGTGAATAGTAAATCGACGACGGTTAGCTTCCGTAGGTGGTCGGACCGCGCCACTACTTACCGTTTACTGCCTGGCTCAATAGTTCCACCAATTCTTCCCGCGTCAGCGAAATCTTTCCCGAGCCGTTTGCAGGTTCCCTTTCAGACCTGGCGGAGTCATAAGCAGCGAGCCTGGGACGATCGCCACTTGGACACGCGAGTTGTGTTTCGTGCAAATAGCCACATGCCTGGCAACGTGCATTCTCGCCAAGATACCCTGCTGCCTCGCGCACATTGATCAGCTTCTCGATCGCATCAGGGGGCAAGTTGCGCGAACCGCCAAGGATGCGTGCGAGGATGGCAATTCGCGCGGTGTGCTCGAGTGTTTCCAAGCGATCGAAGGCCTGCCACAAGTCGGAGCCATAAGCGACCGCACCATGATTGGCCATCAGCAGCGCATTGTGGTGCTTCACCAGCGGCTGCATTGCGTCCGTCAATTCATCGGTGGAAGGCGTGCCATAGGATGCTAGTGGAACACAGCCTAACGTCAATATAACTTCAGAAAGAATCGGCTGATCGATAGCCAGGCCGGCCACGGCGAAGGCTGTTCCATGCGGCGGATGCGCGTGACAAACTGCCTTCACGTCTGGTCGTTCACGGTAAATCAACAGATGCATCGCCAACTCGCTCGATGCCTTCCGGTCGCTAAGTGGCCTGCCTGAAAGATCTGTGACCGCGCAGGCCTCTTCGGTCATGCGACCCTTGCAGGTCATCGTTGGCGTAGCCACAACACGATTGTCATCAAGGCGCACGCTGATGTTGCCGTCCGAGGAGACAACGTAGCTGCGGTCATACATCAGTTGGCCAACGCGAACTATCTCGCGTCTTGCTGTTTGCTCATCCATAGATACTACCAACTCGAAATGCCGCCGTCGGGCAAAGCCCAGGGCTTAGAGGCTCACATTCGCTACTAAAGCTGACGCTCTTTGCTTTCGTCAATGTCACTCGGTTGGCTTCGGCGCTGCGAAGACGTGATAACCCCTGCCTCAGGCTGGGCCAGGAAGTATGATAGCGATTCCAGCGAAGTTGTGAGGTCAACGGTTTTGACTTTTACTCCGCGACGCGAATTCAGTGAAGCGGGTGCAAAATTCAAAACGGCCTTAATGCCTGCCGACATGATCTGATTGAGGACCTTTTGTGCGGCTCTTGCCGGAACGGCGATGACCATTACGTCAATCGACTGATCACGGATAATCTTCTGCAACTGCTGCGCATTGTGCACGAGAATCTTTTTCTCGCCGATCGGACGTCCAATCTTTTGTTCGTCGTTATCAAAAAGCGCAACGACCGTGAAATTTGACCTGCCAAAGCCATTGTAATTGGCAAGCGCGGTCCCCAACCTGCCGGCGCCCACGATACCCACGCGGTGTGGTCTGTTTAGACCGAGAATATTGGTGATGTGCTCGCGCAGGTCATCGACATAGTAGCCGACTCCGCGCACACCAAACTCGCCAAAGTAGCCGAGATCTTTGCGGATTTGAGCGGAATTGAGATTGAACTGCTCGGCCAGTGCCTGAGAAGAAATCGTCTTTATTCCGGCCGCGAAGAGAGTATTCAAACAGCGCAAATAGACACTCAAGCGATTGGTTGTCAGTTCTGATATTTTTTCCGACTTCATTTGAGGGACCCGTCACCCCAAGTATAGCTCCAACGCTCGTTATTACAGAACCGGGAGCGATAGCAACCGCACTCAACCAGTGCGGAGATCCAAGTCGCCCTAACTAGAAGAACCAGAGCTATAACAACAGGCAGTCGCTACGCTCCCGGAGACGAGGTTCGTCGCTTCCCAGCTTGAATGACAAATTGCCGAATGGATTTTCATCAACTACAATCCCGAACGCATCCGACGAGGATTGGTTTGAAGGGACCCGATCTTCACGTAACTTCCCCTGAATGATTGCGCATCTGAGCGGCACGCTGCTTTCAAAGCAGGCAACATCCGTAATCCTAGACGTGGCCGGCGTCGGCTATGAAGTAACAATTCCTCTCTCGACTTTTTACGATCTGGAAGCTCCGGGTTCGCCCGTTCAACTTCGCATCTACACTCATGTGCGTGAGGATGCGCTCCAGCTCTTTGGTTTTAAGACCGCACGTGAACGCGAGCTCTTCATGAGACTCATTTCGGTGAGCGGTATCGGACCGAAGCTTGGTATCACGCTTCTTTCCGGCATGAGTGCGGATGAGATGATTGCCTCAATCAGAACAAACAATCTGGCTCGGCTTACGCTGATTCCGGGCATTGGCCGAAAGACGGCCGAACGCCTGGTTGTGGAGCTCCGTGAAAAAGTGGCGGTGCTGTCTTCACCCGAACTCGAGGAAGAATTGGGCGCTAAAGCCGAAGCTGGAAACGTACCCACGGAAGACAGCGTGCGGGCCGATGCCCTTTCAGCTCTCGTTAATCTCGGCTACCAGCGAACGGCGGCGGAAAAAGCGATCGACAGCACGATGGGTGAGGGCGACGATATCTCAGTGGAATCTGTCTTGCGGCAGAGTTTGAGAAAATTAGCCAGAGGATAAACAACTCGGCGTTGGTCGGTACTGGTGCAGATTGCCGAGAGAAATGTTGCCACTAAATCAGAACCGAGGAGCGGTAGCGACCGGGTCAAACGTGCCGAAGGCTCAAGATAAGGTGGAAGCGCCCCGTTACTTGTCAGATTTACGATAGTGACCCACCATGATCATATTCAACGACGCGGCGCACAAGGTTTGTGGAAAACGATCGTCGAGTGCCACCCAACAGTGACCCGGTCGCTACCGCTCCTCGGTTCTGCAATTGAATGGTACTTCGTCGTTTGACCAACGTTCGACGGTTGCGGTTAACCTAGTTTCATTTTCGTTTCTTAATCATAGCCATGGAACCAACATCTGCTCGCGTAAAAGAGACTACCCTGAACGACGCCGATCGGCAGTTTGAACTGACGGTTCGACCCTCGCGAATCAACGAATACATCGGACAAAGTCAGGTAAAAGAGAATCTGCGTGTTTATATGAAAGCGGCACTGCGCCGAAAAGAGGCGTTGGATCATGTCCTGCTGACTGGGCCACCGGGTCTGGGGAAAACTACGCTGGCCAACATCATTGCCAATGAAATGGGGGCAGAACTTCGTTCGACTGCCGGGCCGGCTATCGAAAAAGCCGGCGACATCGCAGCACTACTTACGAACTTGCAGGAAGGCGATGTGCTCTTCATCGACGAGATTCATCGTTTACTGCCCGCTCTCGAGGAAAAACTCTATCCGGCGATGGAAGATTACCAGCTTGATCTGTTGATCGGGCAGGGCGCCGCAGCCCGCTCTATCAAACTCGAACTGCCGAAGTTCACCCTCATCGGAGCTACTACGCGTGCCGGACTGATAACTGCCCCCTTGCGCGGACGCTTTGGCATCGTTTTTCATCTAGACTTTTATCCCCACGAAGATCTCGAAGTGATCTGCAAACGATCCGCGGACATCCTGCGTGTAGAAATTGACGAGGACGGAAGCCGCGAAATTGCCAGGAGGTCGCGCGGTACGCCTCGCATAGTTAATCGATTGCTGCGGCGCGTACGTGATTACGCGGAGGTAGACTATGACGGACGTATAACGAAAGAAGTTGCTAGCGATGCGTTGAATCGAATGGAGGTTGATACGTACGGGCTTGATGAAATGGACCGCAAACTTCTACTAACGATAATTGAGAAGTTTAACGGCGGTCCGGTCGGTCTGGGCACCATTTCCGCTTCGATTCACGAAGAAAAGGACTCCATCGAAGAGATTATCGAGCCCTACCTGATCCAAATCGGGTTCCTCGATCGCACCCCCCGCGGTCGCATGGCTACGCCGCTCGCGTACAACCATTTCGGCATTAACTCGCCCAGCCCGCATAGACCTGGCCTTTTCGACACCCGCTGAACTCTTTGCCAGGCTGAAGAACCCGAAGGACCAATTCTTCAATGAAGCGTTTTATGTCATTCTCACGTCATTCCTTCGGCGTTCGCAATCGTTCGTCATGGAGATCAATGCTGGGTCGTGCGCTCCACCAGTTTCACGAGAATGACCTCTTCACGTCAGCAGCAGCGATGAGTTACTTCGGACTGATGGCGCTCTTTCCTACGTTGCTGCTTCTGCTGGCAATCAGCAACAAGATAGCCGCCGGCAGCGAGATGCTTTCTCACGCCGTTGATGTGTATCCGGGTTCGAGTAAGTTTCTGCGACAAACCATTCAATCGTTTTCATCCCTGGGAGTTGGGGCGATTGTCACGTGCGCAGTAATCGTACTCTGGGCAGGTTCCTGGGTCTTTGCAGTGATCGAACGTGCTCTGAATCGAATCTGGGGAACGACTTCGCGAGCATTCTTGCACGGGAGAGCATTGACTATTGGCATGATCGGTCTGGTGGGAATACTGCTCTCTCTTTCTGTTTTGGTGACATCTTTTGTCGTTGGGCTTCGAGAAATGACTGGCAGACTTTCTCCGCGGCAAGTCGAGCATTACCCATTGCTGATTTCTGTTGGCAGTGCTTTTTGGCAAATAGTATTTGCGGCAGTTAGCTACCTGATCACTGTTGCCCTCTTCGTTCTCGTCTATCGCTTCATGCCCCGCGCACAGGTAACCCTACGAGACACTCTTCCAGGAGCTTTTCTGGGTGGCCTTCTGTGGGAGTTGGCAAAGTATATCTTTGCCTGGAGCGTGAATTATTTTCACTACGATCAGATCTATGGCTCTGTCGGAGCCGTGGTGGCAGTACTGACCTGGGGTTACGTGTCGAGTTTGATACTTCTCTTCGGAGCCCAACTCACCGCCGTGTTCCATTATGAACACCCTGCCTGAAACATGCTCATTTCTGATTTCGACTATGAACTTCCGGAAGATCTGATTGCTCAGAAACCACTCGATCGCCGCGATGCCTCGCGTATGCTGGTGCTCGACCGAAACAAGCAAACCTGGTCGGATTCATTGTTTTCGACGTTTGTCGAATATCTCCGGCCAACGGATGTTGTCGTTATTAACAACACTCGCGTAATTCCAGCCAGATTAATCGGCCAGCGAAGGTCTTCAGGTGGTCGCGTCGAGTTCCTTCTGGCACGCGAACTCGAACCCGGAGTTTGGCAGGCCCTGATACGCCCTGGCAGTCGATTGAAACAGGGAGCAATGGTAGATTTTGGGAGCGGAAAATTGTCGGCTGAGGTGTTGGATGATCCCGGCGAGGATTTGCGGAAGGTTCGCTTCCATTGCGAGGGCTCGTTTCGAAACCTCCTGGAGGAAATCGGCTTGACGCCATTGCCTCCTTACATTAAGAGAGCCTCTGGAGGTTTAGCAGAAGACCGAGAACGATATCAGACGGTTTTTTCCCGACAACCCGGAGCAATTGCAGCTCCCACTGCCGGTCTCCATTTTACCCCGCAAATGCTCTCCAAAGTGCGTGAACGTGCACGCGTGGCAGAAATCACCTTACATGTCGGTTATGGAACCTTCGAACCGGTGCGAAGCATGGCTATCGAAGAACATTCAGTTAGTTCCGAATGGTTCCAAATCGCGGAGGAAGCCGCACGACTGATCAATGAAGCTAAGAAAAAACACTTCCGGATCCTAGCTATTGGAACGACTACCGTGCGAGCGTTGGAATCCTCCGCCACAGCGCGCGGCGAAGTTATGCCGGGCGACGGAATGGCAGCCGTAACGATAAAGCCCGCTTACGTCTTTCAAGTAGCAGACGCGCTTTTGACAAACTTCCATTTGCCTCGTTCGTCATTGCTGCTGCTGGTGAGTGCCTTAGCCGGTCGAGAATTAGTACTAGATGCCTACAGGCACGCGGTCAAGGAGCGCTACCGTTTTTACAGCTACGGCGATTGCATGTTAATTCTGTAGGCGGTATAAAAAACGAGGTGATAGACTGAAGTAGGGCGATCTTCGCCACAAACCGAACTATGGCTGTACTAAAGAAAATTCGTTCGCGCTGGTGGTCGCAATCTGATCTGCAATACAACTCCGCAAAAGAGGAACAGTCAGTCTCTCCCCCGATAGGCCTGAGATATGACATTCGGCCTTTAATGATCTCTCAATTGGATGAATGTTGGCGTTTGGATCAGCGTTGCTTCATAGACGGAGAGGCCTACAGTCGGGAAACATTCGACTATCTCCTGACGGCCCCTGAATCCGTTTCTTATAGAGCTGTGACTTCCGGAGGAGGTATGGTTGGTTTTGTGATTGGACTCGTTGAACCCGATCGCACTGGACATGTCACCACAGTAGGCGTTGCACCGGAGCACCGGCGACGAAGTCTTGCCAAACGTCTGATGCGTCAGGTTGAGGATGGATTTCGTAAACGGAACGTTAGATTAGTGCGGCTGGAGGTAAGGGCGCTCAATGTGCCCGCGCAAAAACTGTACGAAAATCTCGGCTACTCAATCGCTCAACGACTACCAAAATATTATTCAAACGGCGGTGATGGGCTCTTGATGTTGAAGTCGCTCGAATAGCTCGCCGGTTAGCTTTTGCGTAATTCTGTCAATACCTGCTTTGCAACTGCTTTCAGGGTGTCGAACACTCCGGCTCCCGTAGAAGCTACTGCTTCCACCACCGGCTCGCCTTTTCGCTGTAACTCCGCCGCCAGGTCTTCCACGGGAATGATATTGGTCAGGTCGCGTTTGTTGAGCTGAAGGACGTAAGGAATTTTCATTAAGTCGTAACCCTGGGACTGCAGGTTCTCTTCCAGGTTGTAAAGCGACTCGATATTAGCGTCCATGCGCTCTTCCTGCGAGTCGGCAACGAAAACCACGCCATCGACACCCTTCAAAATAAGCTTACGCGAGGCATCATAGAAAACCTGGCCAGGCACTGTGTAAAGGTGGAAGCGCGTCTTGAACCCACGCACGGTTCCGAGTTCAAGAGGCATGAAATCAAAGAATAGGGTGCGGTCGGTTTCCGTCGCGAGACTGATTAGCTTGCCCTTGGACTGCGGCGCGGTGGAATCGAAGATGTACTGAAGATTTGTGGTTTTGCCACAAAGACCGGGCCCGTAGTAGACGATCTTGCAGTTAATTTCTCTGGAGGCGTAGTTAATGAAAGTCATGGCGATTGTCGTTAGTTAAAGAGGCTGTCGATGTCTTCATCCGTAATTCCCGCAAACGGCGACTCAAGGTCCCCATTGTCGGCGTTAGCAATCTCATTGAACAATGTCGCGAGTTGCTGTGATATTTGCTTGCTGCGCAGTTTCACTAGTCCCAGGCTCGAGCGGTCGTCAAAAACCACAACTAACAGGAGTCTGCCGATTACGGAGATATGAATGCTTTCCCTCTCACCCTCGTGTGAGAGTGTGGGGAACTCTTTTTCTCCAATCAGCTGAGCCATGCCACCGGTAGCGGCCACGTTGCCCGCAGCCAGGGATGCCAGGCTTGTTGTGTCAAGATTTCCCACTTCACCGAGGCTAGCGATCTCTTGGCCATCTTTGTCCACCAAGAAAACAACCTTGGCAGCGGAATCAAGTCGCAGGCGCGCCAGGACTGCCTTAATTTGGTGGTATTGCTTCTCGCGCAAGAGAATAGGTGTGTCTGCCATTGATACGACTCTTATTCTTTGAAAGGACGGGGCGGGACGTCTAGTCGGAGGGTGAACCCGAAGCAGCTTGTTAGTTGCAATTTTTGAATCTAAAAGAGGTTGCTAATCATCCTGGCGCTTTGTGCCGAAGTGATCGAAGCCTCCAGCACCTGTAAAGCACTCTAGCATAGCCAACAGTGACCTTCAAGTGTTTTTCCTTGTTGGCTCGAGAAAGACATTTTCCGGTGTTGAGGTAGTTGTTAACGCCCGCAAATACTTGTGCTCGTTGATTTAGGAGCAAAGCTATGTTAAGCTCCGCGCGAACCTGTGGCTGCTCATTGAGTTGAGCAGCCCTTTTGAGAATCAGCATGAGCAGCAGTCTCACAAAAGGCTTGCGACGATCAACATCACGTCCATCTGGAAGGCGGGCTTCGGCCAAAGCGGCGAAGCGCGTAGTTAAGACAAAGTCTGCTCGTCCCAAGGCCAAGCGAGCTAGTGTCACAAAGGCTTCTGCTCGTAAACCAGCCAAAATCAAGGCAGCAAAGAAAGCCGCAGCGTCGCGAAAGCCGGTTCCAAAGAGCAAAAAGGCAACACCGAAACCGGCCGCTCGAAAGTCAGCTTCAACACAACAAAAGAAAGTCGCAGTTTCAAGAGTCAAAAAGACTCAGAAACTTGCCGCAGTTCGCGCCATTCGACCCGCGCCAATTGCTCCGTCCCCTCCTCGTACACCAACACAGGACGAATCCGCGGCTCTTGGTGCGTTTGAGCGCGCGCACAAAGAGTTTTCTCGGGGACGATTCGCAGAGGCGCGCAATCAGTTTCGTGTTTTACTCGATAAGTATTCACAGGTTTCCGAGGTCGCTGCACGCTCCCGCACTTATCTTGCCATTGCCGAATCGAGGCTTCGCACTGAAAGCATGCTGCCGCGAGATGCAGATTCACTGTACGACCGCGGTGTGATTGAGCTAAACCGGGGTGAATACGTAGCAGCCCAGGAGATGTTTGAACGCGCTCTGAAACGTGAACCGGAAGCCGCTCACATCCATTACGGGCTCGCCGCAACTCGCGCGCGGCTTGGGTCAATCGACTTGGCGTTGCAATCACTTCAGCGTGCTTTGGACCTTCAACCCAGCTTGCGTGTTCGTGCACAACATGACCACGACTTGAATCCCCTCCGGAACGATCCAGATTTTGACCGCCTGATTTTTAGTCACCTTTCCTAACGAAAAATTTACACGCACATGAGCGTGGTTACCGTTACTCCGCCAACTTGAAAGCACCTGTCTTTAAGGTATGATTCTTATCGCTTTGAGCTCATGATACCTTTCGTGGAGATGTTTAGTTTGTCAGAACCGATGGAAATTAGTGGTCAGCAGCTCGTGGCGATCGGAGGCGGCACGGGATTATCAACGCTTTTGGCTGGATTGAAACAACTGGTCGGAAAGCGTGACGAGGGACTCTGGCTCGAAAGTCTATCGGCAATTGTTACAGTATCGGACGACGGTGGAAGCTCCGGACGATTGCGAGAAGAATTGCAGATGCTCCCGCCAGGCGACATTCGTAATTGCATGATCGCACTTTCGGAAGACTCGAGTTTGTTGTCGCGCCTCTTTCGTTATAGGTTTCGCGGTGATGGCGAACTCGGCGGCCACAGCTTTGGTAATCTCTTTCTGGCAGCATTAAGCGAGGTCACGGGTGATTTCACGGAAGCCGTTAGATTGTCGTCCGAAGTCCTGGCCAGCAAGGGCCACATTTACCCCGCAACGATTAGCGATGTGAGGTTGGTGGCGGAATTGGAAGATGGCACGGTAGTTCGAGGCGAGACCCAGATCACAGCATCGCGTGTGCCAATTCGCCGTCTGCATCTCGAGCCCGAGCAATGTCTCCCGCTTCCGGAAGTGCTTAAGGCGATTCGGATGGCCGATGTAATAACGGTGGGGCCTGGCTCGCTTTACACAAGCATACTGCCAAATCTGCTGGTCTCGCGGGTGGCTCACGCAATTGGAGAAAGCCAGACGACCAAAATTTTTATCAGTAATCTAATGACCCAACCCGGTGAAACTGATGGTTACACTGCCCGGCAGCATCTCGAGAAAGTAAAGGAATACGCGCCTGAAATACATTTCGATTTTGTCGTAGTGAATAACAGGCGAATCAGCGATGAACAAGCGGAACGTTATGCCGCCGAGGATGCTTATCAAATTGGCATCGATGACGACGTGATGGAAAGCGTGCTGGACCGACCAACGGAAATCATTCGGACTGACCTTTTGGAAGAAGGCGAAAAGGTCAGGCACAGCTCCGATCGCCTGGCTCGCGTTGTAATCGCTTGCCGCCAACAAACCCTCGCGCAACGAACCGTTCCCGCATAGATTGGAGATTCCCTTTTCGTGAATCCAGGCGAACAGCACAAACCGCTGGAAGTCCTCATATTAGCCGCAGGCCTGGGAACCAGAATGAGATCCAGGCGCGCCAAGGTATTGCACGAACTTGGAGGCCTGCCCTTGGTTGCCCATGTCTGCCAGGCAGCTCAGGCGCTTGTGCCCCAAAGGATCTTCGTCGTCGTCGGCCATCAGGCTGCCGAGGTTGAAGAGGCTGTCCGGACGCAAGTTGGAGATTTGGCGCGTTTTGTCTTACAAGCCCAGCAACGCGGGACCGGCCACGCGGTGGAAGCGGCGCGCGATGTTCTGGAGAATTCCGACTCTCTACTACTGATTCTCTCCGGTGATGTGCCGTTGGTTAGACCCGATACCTTAGCAAAACTTATCGAGCACCATCGCGCAACCGGATCTGATTGCACAATTCTGAGCGTTCGACAGGAGAACCCCACGGGCTATGGTCGCGTCGTCCGAGACGACCAAAATTCATTTGTTCGAGTGGTAGAACATAAAGATGCGACCATGGACCAGCGTCAGATTAGAGAGATTAATTCGGGCGTCTATTGTTTTGGGACCCGCAAACTATTTGAGGCGCTGAAACGCATTGAGCCGGCTAATGAGCAGGGCGAATACTACCTTACCGATGTTCCGGAAATTTTGTTGTCGGGCGGCGCTAGAGTAAGTGTTTATGTGCACAGCGATTCGCGCGAATTTGCCGGAATTAATACCCGGGCCGAGCTTGCCGAGTTTGAAAACCTGGTGCGTCGCAACACCATACGCAGTTTGATGATTGAAAGCGGTGTAACCTTTATCGACCCCTCGCATGCATATATCAGCGCCGAAGCAAAAATCGGAATGGATTGCGTCATCTATCCGAACGTTTCGATTGAGGGCAGGTCGACAATAGGCGAGGGCTGTACCATACGCTCGGGTGCGCGCATTACAGACTCCCGCCTGGGCGACAATGTGGAAATAAAAGACCACTCAGTCATTGTCGCTTCGGAGATCGATTCGAACTGCGTGGTGGGACCCTTCGCCCACCTCCGGATGAATGCGAGACTGGAGGAAGGCGCGGCAGTCGGCAACTTTGTTGAAATAAAGAAATCCCGACTCGGTCGCCGCACAAAAGCGATGCATCTCAGCTATCTTGGCGACGCCACCATTGGAGAAGAGACAAATATCGGCGCCGGCACGATTACCTGTAACTATGATGGCACTCGCAAACACGAAACTATTATTGAAGACGGTGTTAAGATCGGCTCGGATACGATGTTAGTAGCTCCCGTACGGGTCGGCGCAAGATCAGTCACTGGCGCCGGCTCTGTTGTTACAAAGGATGTCCCACCCGATTCGCTGGTTGCGGGAGTTCCAGCAGTCATTAAGAAGCGCCTCCCAGGAAAGGAATGATGAAAGAAGGGGTGAACAATTTTCTGATCGTCTTTCACCCTTGATCATTCATCTTTAATCTATTTATGTGCGGAATTGTTGGGTATGTAGGTAACAAACAGGTAGTGCCGTTGATTATTGAGGGTCTGCGGAAGCTCGAATATCGAGGTTACGATTCAGCCGGCATCGCCGTGGTCAATGACGGACACGACCTGGAAATACGCCGGGCCGAGGGAAAGTTGCGCAATCTGGAAGAAGCGATTCGTCTCAGTCCGATAGACGGCACCTACGGCATTGGCCACACCCGCTGGGCCACACATGGCCGGCCGACCGAAGAAAACGCCCATCCGCACCGCGATTGCACAGGACGAGTTGTAGTTGTTCACAACGGCATCATTGAGAACTACCTGCAGCTCAAAGAGCGTCTGCGAAAAACAGATCATCGCTTTGTTACTGAGACGGACACTGAAGTAATCGCTCACTTAATTGAAGAATACTTGCGTCAGGATCAGAGTTTCGAAAAGGCCGTACGCGCCACAGTGCGGGACCTACGCGGCATCTTCGCGCTTGCAATCATCAATGCGGACGAGCCAGACACAATCATCGCCGTGCGGCAGGGTCCACCGGTGGTCATCGGTCTCGGTGATCGGGAGTTCTTCGTGGCTTCTGACATCCCACCCATTCTTCAGCATACGCGCGATATTTTCTTCCTGGGTGATGGAGAACTTGCCATCATCAACAAGGATGCCGTGCGGGTCATTGACTTCGAAGGAAACTCGGTCCAGCCCTCAATCCAACGAATAACGTGGGATCCCATCATGGCGGAGAAAGGCGGCTTTAAGCATTTCATGCTGAAGGAGATTTATGAGCAGCCGCGCTCCGTTCGTGACACCGTGCAAGGCCGTATCTCTCTCGATAGCGGACAGGTCTTTCTTGATGAGATGAAAAACATCACGGAAGCTGCCTTCAAGCGGTTCACATCCGTCAAGATTGCTGCGTGCGGTACTTCCTGGCACGCTGGACTGGCCGGCAAGTACATGATCGAGCAGCTTGCACGCATCCCGGTCGAAGTTGACTACGCATCAGAGTTTCGCTACCGCGATCCCGTGCTCGATGAAAACACTCTGCTCCTGGTTATCACCCAGTCAGGCGAAACCGCAGACACGATCGCAGCATTGCGGGAAGCCAAAGAACTGGGGACAAAAGTTCTGGCCATCTGTAACGTGCAGGGCTCGATGATCATGCGTGAGGCAGACGGCACAATACTGACCCACGCTGGCCCGGAGATCGGTGTGGCGTCCACCAAGGCTTTTACTTGCCAGATGGTCGCGCTCTATCTTCTCGGGCTTTATTTGGGTCAGTTGCGAGGCAAACTATCGACGGAAGAAGCTAAGTGCCATGCGCAGGAGCTGGCGGAACTGCCGGTCAAACTCGAGCACTTGCTTAACGACTCCGACAATATTGAAGAGCTTTCAAAAGAGTTCTTTCGCGTCACGGATTTCCTGTACCTCGGTCGCGGAATCAATTTTCCGGTGGCTCTCGAGGGCGCTTTGAAACTGAAGGAGATTTCTTACATTCACGCAGAGGGTTATCCTGCCGGCGAGATGAAGCATGGTCCAAATGCATTAATTGATGAACGGTTGCCGGTTCTGTTCATCAATACGCGGGAAGAGGGCAACCACTCCTCCGAGCTTCGCTATGAAAAGACTCATTCAAATATCGTCGAGGTGAAAGCACGGGAAGGCATTGTTATTTCAGTATTAACTGAGGGGGATACGATGTCTTCGGTAGTTTCAGACTATGTCATCGAGCTGCCACCAGCGAGCGACCTACTATCACCCATTCTTTCCATCATTCCGTTGCAACTGCTCGCCTATCACATTGCTGTCCGGCGCGGTTGTGATGTGGACCAACCAAGAAATCTCGCTAAGTCGGTTACTGTTGAGTGATCAGATCCGAAACTGATCTTACTAAGCGAACGATAAACAGAAAATGGACCGTTCTTCTTCGAAGGATAAATGAAAAATGGAAAATGAGGTATCTGCCTAACGTAGGAGTCTGAACAATAACTCACAGCGGCAGTCCAACCCGCCGCATGAGGTCTTGGAAGCGTGGGTCGGAGCGCAGGCTGTCACAGTGAGGGTCTACTTTGAGGTATTGCATCTGCAGGTCATGCGCCACGTAGGCTCTTTCGAGCGAGGCAATGGCTCCTTCTTTATCTTCCAGCCCGACGTAGAGTACTGCCAACTCCGCTGGCGAGACATACTCTTTCGTAGTCTTCAGCTTGTCCAGAATCGTCTGCGCCTCGCTTCTCTTGCCTGACTGCGCTAAGGCATAGCCCAGATAGCAGAGTGGGCTCGTCGTCTCCCCTTCAATACTGATGTACTTCTGATACTCAGCAATGGCTTGCGTGTACATCCCCTTGGCCGCATACGTGTAGCCGAGAAAGACGTGCGCAAACCCGTTGTCCGGCTCCAGCTTGATGACGTTCTGGAGTTGTTGGATGGCCTCATCGTGGCGCCTCGCGAAGTATAAAGCTGCTCCCTCTTGACCCCTCAAGGAAATCCGCAGCGGATCGAGCTCCTGAGCCCGTTTGATTTCGGCCAGTGCTTCTGTGTGCCGCCCCATGTTTGATAGATAAATGCTATACCTCTGGTGAGCGTCTGCAAGGTTCGGGTTCAACTCGCTGGCGCGCTTGTATTCACGCTCTGCGCCAGTCCAGTCCCACTCGTCGGTCTTGATGATCCCCAGCGATGCGTGCGCCTCCGCCAGCGTCTCATCCAGCTCCAGCGCCTTCTCGGCCGCCGCCTTCGCTTTGGGATGTGCCTCTTTCGGGTCGAGCACACCATTCGTCGCAAGGAAACGGTAAGCATCGGCCACTCCGCTCCAGGCGAGCGCAAAGTTCGGATCGAGCGCTACCGCCCGATTGTGGTAGTCAAGCGCCTTCCTGCCGTTCTCTAAGCCTCCCTTCCTCCGGTAGAACAGTCCATTTAGGTAAAGCTGGTAAGCCTCTGGGTTTACAGTTGCGCGTTTGACCAGTTGCTGCTCTTCTGCGCCGCTCAATCGCAACCGCAGCTTCTCAGAGATGGCGCGTGCGATCTCTTCCTGCACTGCCTGCACGTCTGTTGACTTGCGGCTGTACTGCTCGCCCCAGATCTGTGTCTTATCCCGCGTATCCACCACTTCGGCATTCACTACCAAGTTATCGCCGCGCTGCGCGACTCTGCCTGTCAGAATCGCCTGCACGCCCAGCGCTTTGGCTACTTCCTGCGGATCAACCTCTTTGCCTTTATACTTGAAAGCGGAGCTGCGCGCGATGACCTTCAGTTGGGGCATTTGCGAGAGAGCATTGATGAGGCTCTCGCTGATCCCATCTGAAAGATATTCCATGTTGGCATCGCCGCTCGCGTTGGCAAAGGGCAAGACCGCAATCGAAGAGATAACCTGTGAACGAGTGCTGAAGTAAGAGAGGTAAGCGAAGACAACAGCGACCGCGACGACAAGTGTCGCCAGCACCAGCAATGCGCCGCGTTTGTGCTGTTTGATCTCGCTGACAATATACTCAGCACTCGATATCGTGCGTGCGGCACTGCCCTCGGCAGTCTTTGCCGCGGCGGCAGCTTTTGTGGTCCCAGAGATGGCTGGCGCTCTGCTGCCCGTCACTGTCTGCCCGCCGACACGCCTCGCTCCCTCCTCCGGCGTGATGCTGCGCTCCAACTCAGCTTCCATCTCCAACCGCTGCTTCAGCCGCTTCAAATCTAATCCCAAGTCTTTCGCCACCTGATACCGCTCCTCCCGCTCCTTCGTCAGCGCCTTCTCCACAATACGCTCTAACTCAACTGGCATGTCTGACCTATAGAGCAGCAGCGACGGCGGCTCTCGGTGCAGAATCGTGGCGATCACATCGCTCGATGTCGGCCCCTCGAACGGCAAGCGTCCCGCCACCATCTCATACAGCACAACGCCTAAGCTCCAGATGTCACTGCGCGCATCCACCTCTAAGCCACGTGCCTGCTCCGGCGACATGTAGCTAGCCGT
>Ga0070708_100000620_pt1 | contig 26823 bp, 31 predicted proteins | sample KBSK5503metaG_FD_65469 | JGI IMG/M metagenome (GOLD analysis project Ga0070708, IMG submission 65469) | Corn, switchgrass and miscanthus rhizosphere microbial communities from Kellogg Biological Station, Michigan, USA - KBS K5-50-3 metaG | ecosystem: Host-associated > Plants > Roots >... | reverse complement strand
TGCTCGAGGACCGCGCAAGTTCTTCAACTACGGCGAACCGTCAGCCAAGAGCTATCCGCTGGACACTCAGGTACGTCTCACCCGCAAGGAAGACGGCTCTCTGGGCATTGGCTGGTACTACGTCGATCCAGACGAAGACTGTCACTACGGCTACGCCACGCGCGGTAGTTTCACCTCTGAGCAGGCTCAGTGGGCCAACAAGGAGCTGCAGGCCAACAAGGGTCATAACGGCCCGTACGAGCTGATTCCAGACGTTCTCATGGACTACTCTGAGGGCAACGTGTTGTCAGACAGGGAAGGTGACTGGGCTTACACCAAAAGGCAGTCCACTGACATTGTTGAGATTGTTTACGCTGAGAACAGGATCGTACTGGACTACAAGGGCAGGGAAGAACTCATAGCTCTGGGCATGGTGGATAACCTGTCAGGGCTCATCGTGTGGCGTCCGAATCAGGTACTAGTGGAAGGCAAACCTGCCATCCTGACACTGGCTGAAGCAATTGCCCTGCCCATCCCTGACGATGAAGAGGGGTATGTGCTGGACATTCTGGATGAGTATCTCAACGTCATTGACCACCTCAAGCTCAAGGGTGACCGTTACAAGGAACTCCACGCGGCAATTTTCGGGCTCAGCGCCAAGGGCATCTGGGAGCACTGCCAGTCTGGCACCGTGAATAGTTTCGTCTACTCCCTGCCGGATGAGGTGCAGGGATGGGCTGAGCACGAGTGGTCAAAGCTCAACCGCGCCTTTGACAAGTTGTGGTACCGCATTGAACACTCAAAGAACGCCATTCATTCGGTGCTAGGCATTGGGGCTTCTCGCAAGGATCAGGCTCAGTACATCATGAAGCATTACTCTGACGTGGCACCTGCCGTGTTCGCACTGCTTGACAACAACCATGACAAGCGGACAGAATGGATTTGGAAACAGATCAAGCCGGGACACGTACCGTTCTCTGCAACCAAGACACTGGAGAGTGTATCAATTTGAGCAACAACGCATACATTGCCATCACGCGGGGGCTCCCCGGTAGCGGTAAGAGCACATGGGGCAACAGCATCATTAAGATGGTCAGGAATGTTGTGAAGGTGGAGCGTGACGAAATGCGCCAGCTCCACTTCAAGCAGTTCGGCAGGCTCACCAAGGAACAGGAAGAGCTGGTTACCCGCACACAGGAAGCGCTGGTGCGGACGTACATTGCTGCAGGCGTCACCGTCATCGTCAGTGACACCCACCTTCCTGACCGCTCTGTGAAGCGCTGGCAGAAGATTGCCCTCGAGCTGGGTACGGAGGTCCACGTAGAAGACTTCCGACACGTACCGCTGGAGAAGGTTCTCGAGAACAACGACAAGCGGAAGAGTCCACTGTTCGGTGGTGATTTCGTGCCTGAAGAGGTCATCATCGACATGCACAACCGCTACATCAAGGGGCGGGACTTGACCAAGGAAGTGGTCTACACCCCGCCTGTGGAGCTCGAGATTGAGCCCTATGTGCAGCCTGACTTTGCCACGGACTACCAAGCTGTCATCTTTGACATTGACGGTACGCTGGCAATCATGGGTGACCGCTCGCCATACGATGGTGCCAAGGTAGGGCTGGACACGCTGAACAAAGACGTGTCTGAGGCTCTTGAGCTTCACTGGCACAACGGTACCCAAGTCATCATCGTCTCAGGACGCGACGAAGAGTACCGCGCTGTTACTGAGCAGTGGCTTGCGGACAACGAAGTGAAGTACGATAAGCTTCTCATGCGTCCCACTGAAGAGGGCAACAAGCGCGAGGACAGCATCATCAAGTACGAACTGTTCAACAAGCACATCAGAGCTAAAAAGTACAAGATTGTCGGTGTGTACGATGACCGGCACCGTGTGCTCCGTATGTGGCGCAAGCTGGGACTCACCACATTCCACGTCAACGGTCCTGACGCTGGAAACTTCTAACAAAGGAAACAGATTGACCTTCCAGAACAAAGTAGAATTCCGTCCGTGGCCTAAGACCTCCCGGTTCTTCCGCGATATCGTCATCACGGAGAAGATCGACGGTACCAATGCGGCTGTGCAGATCATCAAGGCTGACAACATCATGCATTGGCAGCACGAAGACGGTACCCGTACCTTCTTTGATCCACAGCCATTGGATACGGTCATGTTCCAGCGAGAAGCCTACGTGGTCTACGCTCAGTCGCGTAACCGTCTTATCGACGTGAAGAACGACAACGCTGGTTTTGCCCGCTGGGTGACCGAAAACGCAGGCAGGCTGGTGACCTTGCTTGGCGAAGGCACTCACTTTGGCGAGTGGTGGGGCTCAGGCATCCAGCGCGGCTACGGGCAGTCGAATGGCAAGAAATACTTCAGCCTCTTCAACACCCACCGCTTTCAGCACATCGGTGAAGAGTCAGACAATCTCGTGCGCTCTGTGCCGATCCTGTACCAAGGGCCGATGGATCAGACCATCATCAATGACAGGCTGGCGGCTCTGCGGGACTACGGATCACACGCCGCTCCCGGCTTCACCAACCCGGAAGGCATCTGCATCTACCACACGTCATCCCGTCTTGTCCAGAAGGTCACGCTGGATAACAACGACGACGGCAAATGGGAACACCTCTAAATAACTGTTGACAAAACAACGGACTGCACATAAGATTGTGTGGTCCGTTGTTTTTTGAAAGGAACACATTGAACTGGAATGAATACCAGCAAGGCGCACTGTCCACCGCAATCTACCCGCTGAAGCGGGAGCTCGAGTACACCGTTCTGGGATTGTGCTCTGAGGTTGGTGAAGTTGGTGAAGCCTACGCTGTAGGCAAAACTGGCTGGGGCTACAGCAACGAACAGATCAAAGCTCTGAAGAAGGAAATTGGGGATTCCTTCTGGTACTGTGCGGCCATTGCAGACGCACTGAACATGTCCCTGTCAGAAGTTGCCAACTACGGCGAAGCTCTGGGACTCCCCGCTGTGGTTGCACCCACCAGCCGTGGGCTCACCGTTCTGGCCATCGTTGCTGAATCCTCAGCAATGGCGGGCATCGTGAAGAAAGCCATCCGTGACAATGAGGGCTTTGTCAGCACAGAAGCCCGCGTCAAGCTGGTGGAGAGCCTCTACCGCGCTGTGTGGATGCTGGATGGTATGTGCCAACACTTCTACACCACACGTCACACTGTCATGGTGGAGAACCTCAACAAGCTCGCTGACCGCAAGTCGCGCGGTGTGCTGCAGGGTAGCGGTGACAACCGTTGAACACGACTCAGCAGAAGTACCTGCTACTGCTCAAGACTCTGTACGATCCCACAGCCGGTGACCAAGATAGGTTTGCCGTAGGCAGGGCTATCCACGCTCTCACTGAGACTGAGCAGGTGGACTTCAACAACTTCCAGCACTACGTTGGTGAGCACTTCCTGAAGATCAAGGAAGAGCTTGACAAGGGACTGGATGAACTGGCAGATGAGTTCCCCGAAGAGACGGACCCTCGCAAGTGGGACGTTGGTGACTGGTACCTGTTCGACGTTGCTGTTGCGGGTCACAAGTACGAAAATCTGTACCGTACCTACGCAATGCAACAGCCCAATATCCACCTCATGTGGGAAGAAATCGAGAAGCGGATTTGACCTCATCATTTCAGGAAAAACTGTTTGAGAATCCTCCTGAATGCACAGAGATGAACCCTGACTATTGGTTCGCTGATGAGCACGATGAGGAAGAGACTTTCGGCAGATCGGAAAGGGCAATTGCCGTCACGGTCTGCAATAGGTGCCCTTTCAAGCTGGAATGTTTCACCTACGCTGTTGAGAACGAAATTCTTGATGGCGTGTGGGGCGGGGCAGTGCCTCAGCAGCGTATTGCGTATCGGGAAAAGGTACAGCGCCACAGTCAGTCGCCTCAGTGGTTTGGTCCCAACAAGTGATGGCTACTGAGCTTCAAGAGCTCATCATGGATCAGATCACCAAGCAGTCCGACAGGGACAAGCAGCGGAAGATTGGGCCGTCAGAAATTGGCGGCTGTCCGCTGTGCATCGGTGAGAAGCTGGCACTGGCACACCCTGAACTGTACCCAGACCTCGAGCACGAAGAGAGCTTTGGACTGGGTAGTTGGATCGGCACCGCCGTACACCATTTCCTCGAGAAAGATATTGTGATTCCCGGCTCCATCAAAGAGCAGAAGAATCTAATTTACAACCTCGAGGGCTACGGGCAAATCAGTGGCTCCAGTGACTACTACAACGCTGGTCACATCGTTGACTGGAAGGTGGTGGGTAAGTGGAGCTATGACTCCATGAAGCTGGCCTACCGGCTGGAGCCCAAACGCATTCCCAAGACGATCTACAGGGCTCAGCAGCACCTCTACGGCTACGGCTGGGAGCAGGCTGGGTACCCTGTGGAGACTGTCAGCCTTTGCGTCATCCCCAAGATGAGCAACAATCCTGCAGACATTCGGTTTTTCACCGAAATTTACAACAGGGATGTTGCGCTGAAGGCACTTGCTAGGTTAGAGTCTATCTATAAGCGAGTGCGGCAGGGGCGGCTCGAAAGTCTTCCGATAGACAAAGACTGCTACACCTGCACTCGGGTACTCTTTAGAGCATAGGGGGCTCAAGTGTCTGTAGCAGTGGGGGACTTTGTACGTGTCGTTGAGGGTGTACGTGGGGAAGTCACGGCAGGTACAGTTGGTGTTGTAAAACACCTTGGGGTAAAGTACGAAGGCGATATCAGGGTCAAGTTCCCACACGATCCTGACCTCCTGTGGCTTTTCCCGGAACATTACGAGAGGGTAGATAGTGAAGCAATTCAAAGCCGGTGACCGCGTTCTCTCCATCAAGTGGGGCAAGCAAGTTGAAGGTCAGTACATAGGACTCGCGGGAACTGTGGTGGAGTTGAGCAATGACCTCATCCGTGTCAAGCTGGATGCAGACCCCGTACCGGAAGCAGCAAACTGCCCGTTCTGGCCCTCAGAGCTGGTACACATCAAGGAAAAAGTAGGTGCAACAAACTGAGTAAGGTAGTAGCAGACAACGAGCTGGACGTTGAACCGGATATCATTGACGAAGAGCCTGAAGAGGTGGACGAAGATTCAGACGGCGAAGATGAAGAAGTCAATGACGAAGTTGAAGAAGAGGATGAAGAACTCTTTGACCTCAGCGACATTGCCACCATTGAAGAACCGACACCAGCACGTAAGCGCACGTCGATGCTTCTGTACGGACGGCACCGCGTAGGCAAGTCCACGCTGGTTGCTCAGTGTGCTGAAGTCGATGGCATGTTCCCAATCCTGTGGTTGGCCACAGAGGACGGTACTGGAGCCTTTGAAGGCAAGTACCCGAAGGGTGTCATCGACGTGATTCACATCAAGTCTGTGAAGCAGATGGTTCAGATCGTGAACAAGGTCACCACGAAGAAGACCCGCTACAAGACGGTGGTTGTGGATACTGCAGGTCAGTTCCAAGAAATCATCAAGCGGGACTACCGCCGTGAGAACCCGAACACGAAAAACCAGTACGAAATCTGGGACAAGATTGCTGACGGTTTGGCGTTCATCACTGACCGCCTGCACAACAGTCAGTACAACTTCTTCCTCATAGCACACACAGCCAAGGAAAAAGATGATATCCTTGGGACTGTGCTTCTGAGCCCGCACTTTTTGGGTAAGAAGTCGAATGTTGAAATCCCGAAGATTCCTGATACCATTGCGTATCTCGAAAAAACAGAGGATGATGAAGGCAACGGTTTCCGCCTTCTCCACCTCACGGCGTCTGGTAGGATTGACGCTGGTAGCCGGTACGAGCACAAGTTGCCAGACCGGATGGCCAACCCGAAGATGAGCGAATACTACGCGGCTATCACCGCGTAAGGCTTAGCTTCACAAATGGTGGGGGCTGGCGGTAATGACGCTGGGAACCTCAAACAACAGCATAAAGATTAAATGTGCCCACCAACCACGAACCACAAACCACAAACCACGAAAAAAGGAACTGTCCATAGTGACTGAAGAGCGCGAATCATTTGACCTTACCAGTGAAGACCTTGACACCAGCTTCAAGCTGATCCCCGAGGGCTGGTACACCGTCGAAATTGACGACGTTGACGATGAGCTGGAATCGTCCAACGGCAACAAGCAGTACCTTGTCAAGTACAAGTCCGTGGACGAAGCCTTCAAGGGCACGCAGTGGGACTACATTGCAGTCACCAAGTCTGCAATCCAGAACATCATGTCGCTGTCTCGTGCGGCAGGTCTTCCGGTACCGACGAAGGAAAAGCCGGGCAAGTACACCCTGCCTGATCCTGATGACCTGATCGGCAAAGTCATCCAGATCGAAATCGTTCACGAAGACGACTACAAGGGTGCCACCGACGATGACGGAAACGTCATCAAGCGGGCAAAGGTCCGTTTCGCCGGACGCAAAAAGGAAGGCGAGAAGGTGGGCAAGACTCCCGCCAAGGCCACCACGAAGGCTGGAGCCCCTGCAAAGCGGGCACCGGCCAAGGGCAAGGCTGCTGCAGCCGTTTCGGATGACGAAGACGGTTTCAGCCTCTAGCTAGAAGACCTGAGCAAGTCCTGAAACTGCTCAATAGGGGGAATGGTGTAGTGACAACACCCTATCCGTGCCGATAGTGTCACAGGTTTGATTCCTGTTTTCCCCACAAGAGCAGCATGAGCACCTACGCCAACAAAAGGTAGGGCCGATGGCTCTTGGTGGCGACCTAATACGCACAGAGAATCCCAGCCCCACTGTTAGGGGGCTGGGGTTTTCTTTACCTTCCAGATACACAATGTGTAACATCTGGTAAGCTTTGAGTTTGGATCGAAAGGAGCCCAATGACCGAGTACCAAACATTTCTCGAGTCTGTCTGGGGAGAGCAGCAGGGTCAAGTTTGCATCTCCCGCATGAACAATGATCAGCTCAAGAACCACAAATTCTTCTCATGGCCGGAACAGGCAGAAGACCTGCTCAAGTATGTGGAACGCTACACGCACGAAGACGTATACTTCCCGCCAGTACTCTTCAAGGCCAACAAGCGGCGTCGTGTGCTCGCCAACACGTGTCAGGTGGTCTACGGAGACGCTGACCTGTTCAACCTTGATGACCTCCACTGTGAGCCTTCCATCATCGTGCGTACCTCGCCTCAGAAGACCCACGTGTATTGGTTCATCGACGGTATGGAAGATGCACAGCTTGCCGAAACACTGTCACACTCTGTCTCAGTAGCACACCCGAAGAAGACAACGGGCTTTGACGACGGGTGGAGCGCCACAAAGCTGCTCAGGATTCCCGGCACCACCAACACCAAGTACGTAGGGGAAACCGGAGAGGTTTACCAAGTCACGGTGGAGTACACCGGAGTCACGTACACACAGGAGGAGTTCGAGGGCTTCTACCCGCCTGTTCCCGAGTACACGATGGATTTCACACCGTTCCCCAAGACAGACATGCCTTCCTACAGCAAGGTACTCAGTGAGTTGCCTGCAAGCACACGGCTCGAGGGGCTGTTGCAGACTGCAGCGTTCCCTAAGAAGTCTGCAGGCTCAGAAGCCCTGTACGCGCTCTACACGGAGCTCATGCGTATGGGTGCCACTGATGAGCAGGTCTACGCCATTGCAGAGCGCTCACCGCTGAACAAGTGGAAGCGGGACGGTGTTGAGAATCCCGGAGAGAAGCTCTGGGGAGATATCCAGCGTGCCCGCTGGAAGGATGGGCAGTTTGAAGAGGATGAGGAAGACGAAGACGACGAAGACGAAATTGTCACCGTTGCTCCCAAGCCGAAATCCAAGGGCTTTGACTTCCTCTCAGAGGATGAGAAGCAGAACCTCGAGCCTTGCTTCATTGACGACTACCTTGCTTGGACCCGTAGCAAATCTGACGCACCGGATGCCTACAACGTAGCTGGCGCGTTCACTGTGCTCTCCACTGTCTTCTCTGACTTTGGGCACGCGGTACCGCACTGGGGAGACGTGCCTCTCAACCTGTGGTTCATGGTGCTGGGCTCCACGACGCTTTCACGCAAGTCCACTGCCAAGGGCTACATGCTCAAGTGTGTTGAGTCTCTCGAGACTGAGACTTTCAGCTATGATCTTGGCTCAAAGTTCACCGCTGAAGGTCTGGATGAGGCATTGCGCACGAACGCGAACCGTTCCGCGCTGCTCCACATTGATGAGATTCAGGGCTTGATGAAGCAGTTTGACAGCAAGGCTTACCTCGCTGGCATCAAGGGTGAGCTGACTGAAATTTACGACGGTAAGGTTACCGGCAAGCTGCGTGCTTCCGGTGAAGAGAAGGACAAAAAGCGCAAGGGTGCCCGCGTGGCGCTCAACCTCTTTGCAATGGGCATCAAGGAACAGCTCGCGGATTACCTCACGGAAGATGACTTCCAGTCAGGTTTCCTGACGCGCTATATCTGGGTATCGGCAGCACCGCTCGAGCGTACGGCTGAGACTGACTACATCGGACAACAGGACAAGACAGAGCGCACGAAGGGTGATCCTGCCTTCCTCGCGCTCATGGATCAGATGAGGCACGCGCGGGATATCTGGTGCGACTGGAACGATCCAACGGAACGGACCATTGCCGTGCCGATGACTGAAGCAGCACATGCACGCTACAACGTGTTCATCACAGCGGCTCTGGATGCTGCTGCAGTCCAGTCAAAGGCAACCATCCTGACTGCGGCCACGGCGCGTCTCTCCACGTCGATCCTGAAGGCAGCTACGCTGCTGGCAATGGTTGACCTGTGTGACGAAGTAGACCTCAAGCACATGCTGGTGGCCATCAACTACTGCGGGGAATGGTTTGAGCATCTAGTGGAGATGACCAAGAGGATTTCAGAATCCAACTGGAAGCGCCGTCAGGACAAGCTCATGGAAGCCATATTCAGCAAGGGTGGGGAACTGGCTTGGACTTCTGCCTACAGGCTGTTCAACTCTGAGATGAAGGCTCGTGAGTTCACTGAACTGGTGCAGTCCCTTGAGGAAGCTGGCCTAGTCATACTGTCCAAAAATAAGAAGACCAAAAGTCTTGTAGCAGTGGAGGGAATTTAGTGGAAGACAAGCATCTCGAAGCCTTGACTCAAGCTGAGTTCTACTGGCGCAAGTCCTTCTATGAGGGCAGGCTGACCAAACTGGCCTACGCTGAAGACCTCCACCGCTACGGTATCTTCAGCCTGAATCAGATCGCCAAGTGTGTCCGTATGTATCCGGCTGAGCTGTCGCGGCACGGACTTTCACGCAACGGCAAGGGTGGACGGTTTGAGCCTGAATCCATACCGTCGTTGATCCATCTGAGGAAGCAGAAGCTCAAGGATGAGACGGTTTCCACCGCAATGGTGAAGACCGCGCTTGACAGCGGCACCTCATGGGCTTGTATCAGTTACCTGTGCGGTATAGCCTATTCAAGCTACTACAGTTCTGGTGGTTCACCTCTTACGTCCCGTATCAGGGCTCAGACCTTGAAGACCACCGAGAAGCAGGCCATCGTCATTGCCCTACGTGCTGGAGCAAATGCAGCACTGCTGGCAGAACAGTACAAAATACCAACCGCCTACGTTATGGAGATAAGCAGGGCACATGCCAACGTCTAAGGTTTACATTTTCCGCGATAAAGAAACCGAACTGTGGCAGGTAGGGGTTATCCTCCTGCTCAATGGTGAAATGACCTACATCAACAAGCACGAAGCGCCCACGTGGCAGGAAGCAGTAAACTGGGTGCGGGACCACTACGTTGCGTAGTTACTTCTACAGCTCCACGGAGATGGTGCCAGAGGCTATGGCTATCCTCAAGGAAGCCAAAAAGCGCTCTGGCATCACGGAGCCCATAGATTTCATTCCGTTGCCGGAAGAGCCCTTCAAAAACGTCCCAGTGCTTGCGCTGGGGCGTTTGACTCGTGGTGTGCGTAGCCGTGTCATCAACGCACCGTCACCGGGCTCTCTCTACACCAAAGCTGACAGCATGACGCGCATGATCGACGCACTGAAGCTGTTGGTCAACCAGCCTGACCTTCCCGAAATGAAGTACATCGTGGAAGAGCGTCTGGACTTTGTGCTGGGCATACTGAACAACACGCGCGGGAAGAAGATATCGTTCGATATCGAAACTTCCGGCGACGTGAAGTGGGATATCCCTTCCTATGACAAGGTAATCTCGGTGGCCATCTGGGGCGGTCAGGGCTCTGTCATGGTCATCCCAGAGCACATACTCAAGAATCCGCTGGTGGAGCGTGGGCTGAACAAGTTCCTACGCCGGAACAAGATCATCACTGCCAACGGTAAGTTCGACTTGAGCTACTTTGAACCGGGCGCAACCAACTGGTTTGACATTATGCTGGCTCACTACGCGCTGTTCCCTGCAGGCAGCACACACGGTCTGAAGGACTTGGGTGACCAGTACTTTGGCTCTGGTGACTGGGACGAAGGCAACAAGGCATACACCATTGCCAAGGTCTACAAGGTGGCTGGCACTGGGGAAGATGGCACGTGGTGGGATGCCCGTAGGTACGGCGGCGGCTCTGGTTATGAGCGTATCCCGCGCACGATCCTGTACGAGTACAACGCCTTTGACGTGTTCTACACGTGGTTCCTGTACAAGCTCTTTGAGGATTACCTTGCGCAAGACGATGAGTCGCGCATGGCCTATGAGTGGTTGCTGGAACTCTCAACGCTCTTCAGCGGTGTGGAGCGCCGTGGAATCAGGCTGAATGTGGAGTATCTGCAGCAGCTCGAGGAAGAATTGACTGCTGAGCTGTTTGAGGCTGAGGCTGAGCTGCACATCGTGGCGGGGCAGGCCATCAACCCTCGCTCTCCGCAACAGGTGCTCAAGTGGCTCCACAGCCGGAAGAAGCGTGTCAAGGGCACTGCGGCACCTGTGCTTGAGCGTCTGATGAAGAATCCGCGCACGTCTGATGAGGTGAAGGACTTCATCAAGGCAGTCACCAAGTGTCGTGGCATCAGCAAACAGCTCAGCACATACGTCACTGGTTACCTGAAACACTGCCACGGTGACATGGTGTTCCCCGGCTACAAGCTGCACGCGGCCTCCACAGGCCGTCTGGGGGGCTCTGGAGCGTCCATGCTCACAATCCCCCGCGACAAACGTTTGAAGCAGATGGTGCTACCGTCAGAGGCCGGTCACGTGGTGGTCACGGCTGACATGTCTCAGGCGGAACTGCGTGTGATGGCAATGGAGTCTGGTGATCCTTGGTTGATCGCTGCTTTCCAGCCGGGAGCCGGTGATATCTTTGATATCCTCCTGTCGTCGGCAATGCCCAAGGTTGATTGGGCTGCTCTGCATGAGCGTGCGGACAACGGTGACGATCCAGATCAGTTCTACGGAACATGGCGTGCCCGTATCAAGGGTGTGGTGTACGGTGTGTCCTTTGGACGTGGCGTTCCTGCCATTGCTGCAGCTCTGGAGATTGACACACACACTGCTCAAGTGCTGGTGGACGGCTTCATTCGGCCCGGTTCCAAGTTCGCTGAGTGGCGGGAGATGATTGAAGCCAAGGCCATAGCCGGTGGCTCCATCGTCACCAAGTTTGGCCGTCACTTCCAGTCAGAAATCATCACTGAGCAGAACGAGCACGAAGTCACCAACTCTGCGCTGAGCTTCACGTCACAGTCCACAGCCAACGACATTTGCTTGAAGGCTGCAGTGTGGCTTGATCCACAGCTAGAGCAGTACGGCGCGTGGCTCATGGGAACCATCCATGACGCCATCTACGTGACCTGTCCTGAAGAGCACAAGGTTGTGGTGGGTAAGCTCATTGCAGAGGCTCTGCGTAGGGCTGGCAGGGAAACGTACGGCGAGGTTGTTCCGTTCACTGCAGATGCAGGTTTCGGGCCAAACCTTGCGAAAATCGAGAAGATAGCTGCATAGACCTTGACAGAGAAATCTGAAAGGGTAAAGTAGAGGCATCGGCAAATAGCCGGTGCCTTTACTTTTAGGAGAACACAATGCGCACCACCAACGTCACCCCTGAAGAGACAGCACCACGACAGGAAGACTTGGATGTCATGTGGGGTTTCATCGAGAACCACTATGAGGAAGAGTGGCGCGTCGAAGCCAACGGTGACCTCACACTTGAGGTTGACGGGGAGCTCTTGGAAGAGATTCTCAGCGACAACTACGCGGAAGCGTGGTTCAAGTTCGGCACTTGGGCAGGCGGGCGGAACGCGGAAGGCGAGAGCTTCCTTCTGGACATGCCGCTGAGGCTGATCGGTGAGTACATCATCAAAGGCGTCTACAACGCCAACCAACGACTCGTGAACGGAGAGCGTGAATACTTCTTTTTGCAGGGCTAGTCCATTCCAACATCAAACAAAAAACTATGCCTCTGGGGGGCAACATAACATGCTATGCACGAAACGGTCTTTCATCAACAAGCACGAAGCCAAAGCAATGCTACGGAGCACACTGGAGAGCCCCAGCACTGCGCGTAAGGAATGCCGGTCTTACCGGTGTGACAAATGCAATTGTTACCACCTCACGTCAATGCCACTTGAGGACTACCTAGCAGAGAAGGAACCATCACATTGAGCGAAACAATTCTTGACCTTAGCGGCAACGTAGTGGAGGTTGGCGACAGGATAGCCTACGCAGCCACGGACGGACGCAGCGCTGGTCTGCGTGTGGGAAGGGTCAGCGAGATTGTCTTGGCTCATGAGAAGTTCGACTCGTGGGACACTCACGAGGAATACCCTCGCAAGGTGCCTACCAAGCTCAGAGTCTTGGTGGAGAAGAGCAGCGGGTATTGGGCACCGGAGAAGCCCGTACTCATTGAAGCTCGCTTCCAGAGGTTTGTGAAGCTTGGCTGAACTGTGCTTCAACGGGCACACCAGAACCGAGAAGAACACCCGCTGGTACAAGCGTGGCAGGGGGGAGCAGCTCAAGCGAGTGTGCTTGGATTGCGCGAAAGACAAGCGTAAACTCACCGGCAAGCCTGACGCCGTAGCTCGGCAAGTGCAGCGCACCACAGAGCTGCATGAAGACTTGGAAGACCTGATCCGTTTCGGAGCTACCTTCCATGAGATAATACAACGCAGCGGTTACAGCTCGTGGGACCAAATGCGCAAGAGTTTGAACAAACGCGGTAGGACTGACTTATTGGAGAAGCTGAGGACGAAGCGGGGGGACGTGTATCAGACGCGGCTCAGCGGCTCAGTGATTCCCGGCAAGCCAGCCAACACCAAAGCGTTCGGCTCGAGCGACCGCGCACAATGGATATCGGAGAATCGGTGAAAATACTGGGGATTGACCCCGGCTTGGCCACAGGGCTGGCCATCTACAACCTTGAGACATTGAAGGTTGAGTGGGTGCAGGAGACACATGATGGTGTCAAAGGCTTCAAACACCGGTTTCTGCGGGATATCAGAAGGGTGGACAGTTGGAGTGTTGAGAACTTCACACTGCGCTCGAGCAACAAATTCACGGCTGACCTTCACGGTGTGGAGATTATCGGCTGGATGAAGGGGGAAGACTATTGGGGCTTGAACAACCCTGAGCCTTCCCAGCACATGAAGATCACGCGGTTGGGGACGAAAGACAAGAAAGCTGACTCCCCGATCACCAAGCTCATGCAGGAAGCTGACTTTCCTATCGGAGAAGGTCACTGCCGAATGGCGCTTTCCGTGGCAGTTTGGTTTGCCGCAATGCGCTTGAAGCATGTACCTACTCTGGAGCTGCTGAAGCCACGTGACTAAGACTGAAGACCGCTTTTGGTCAAAGGTACTCAAGACTGACCACTGTTGGCTGTGGTTGAGAGGTAAGACCGCCAAAGGTTATGGGCAGTTCCATATAGGCAACACGAAGATTTACGCACACAGGTACTCGTATGCACTGGCGTTTGGTGATATCCCTGAAGGTGAGGTGGTAGACCACAGGTGTCACGTGCATCATTGTGTCAGACCATCTCACCTGAGAGCTGTCACTGACAAACAGAACAAAGAGAACAGGTCAAAGGCAGAAGGTGTCAGTGGTGTCAGAGGGGTTTACCAAGACAAACGCACCGGACGCTGGGTAGCCAGAGTAACCAGTAATCGTGTAAAGTTCCACGTAGGTGTTTTTGACACTCTGGATGAAGCAAGGGAAGCAGTCACACTCGCTAGGCTGCAACATTTCACACATAGCGACGGAAGATAGAGGATAACTAAGTGTCTCGTAGAATTTCAAAACTTCCCGATCACGTCTATTTCGTGATTGGAGGTCCGTTCACCCGCTGGGATGGTGGGACGTACTCAAGCGTTGATGGCCCCTACTCTACACTGGGAGCAGCTAAGGGCAAGCGAACAGGCTTCATCAGGTACAGCCGTGACGCGGATGCCGCCGCTGCTCAGTACAAGATTGTGGAGTCCCCCGCTGGGGAATGGAAGCAGGTGGAACTGTGACCATCACCGTGGAGAAGCTGATCTGTGCCAAGTGTGGCACTGAGCATGATTCCGTTCCTGAAGTCCGTACGGACGTGTGGAACGGTGTGGAGCAGACGGGAGTGTGGGCTAAGGACTTCACCTACTACCGTGACTTCTACCTGAGCCGTGGGTACGTTGTGCTCTGCAAGTCACACAAGATCGAAGACATTGCTCAGAACGTGGAGGGCTCGAGCTTTGCAGGAATATAACTTGATGGTAGGTGACCGAGTCCGCTACACCAACAGTAGAACGCCAGACTGGGTTGGGCTTGAAGGTACCATCGAGGCCATTGAAGGGAAAAGTTACGTTGCCCTTCTGGTCACCAAGGAAAACAAAACGTCTGGCTTCAAAGTAGGTGAGCTTATCTTCCCAACGTTGAAGAATCTCGAGCTGGTACAAAGTGTGGCAGAGGTTGAGCCTGTTGAAGCTGCTGAAGCTGATGAAGACGCTGTGAATGCTCCCAGCCACTACACACAGTATCCCGGTATTGAGGTCATACAGCTCACAGAGCACATGGACTTCTGCAGGGGCAACGCTGTGAAGTATCTTGCTCGCGCTGGTGCCAAGGACAAGAGCAAAGAGCTCGAGGACTTGAAGAAGGCACGCTGGTACACAGACCGCGCGATAAAGAAGCTGGAGGAAGAGCTATCGACAGAGACAGCGTAAACCTCATCCTGATCGGTGTTTGTGTAGGGCTCTGGGTCTGTAATGTGATCTGGATGTTCTGCACACGCAAGAAATGAGAGAAGACCCTCACCTACTACTCTGGGTGAGGGTCTTCTTTTGTGTGAGCACAATGAGCAGAAGTCGTTTTTTCGTCCGCGCGAAGCTCAAAGACTATTTATATTTTCTAACGTACTGATCTATCTATATATAAATAATATATAAGAAGTAGAGATAGATTCACTGAAAAAAGTTACTTTGGGCATCCTGCACACGGGGGGAACTTGTACTCCAGCGCGTCGATGAAGGCTTCTGCCTCAGTGCTGTACTCCACGTCTGGGAGCTCAACACTGAGGTCAGGTCCGTCACCCTCGAGCGTTATTGGGTGACGGAGCTTCAACAGCCGCACTCTGTTCTGGAGCTGCCACGCGGGAAGTCTCAACGGTGACCGTGGACTTGCTCACGGTTTCCTTTGTAGGAGCGTTGGGGATACCCCAGACGGTCGCAAATGAGGTCAGTGCGGCAGTTGCTACTGCCACCCCTTCCTGAGCCGTTACAACGTCATCTGAGAGCGCAATGTAGAGCACACCCAGCCCTGCAATGACTGCACCGGAGATGGCCTTCAGGTAGGCCAGCGGATTGAGCTTGTGAACGGTATCCACTGTGTGCTCCTATTTCTTGCTCGAGGTGTAAAGGTTGATGAGCCATTGGAAGAACTTGGTCAGTACCGTGACGGCAGTGTCCATCTCAATCGGCGGTACTGTGGCCGGGGGTAGAGGTGTTGGTGTTGGTGTTGGTGCAGGCTCCAGCTTGACAGGCCATTCGATCTTGTAATCCTCGAGGTCAATCAGGGTGCCGCAGGTGGTATTGTTGCCGGGAATCTCGTTGTGCCTGATCAAGGTCAGCACATAGCCGTACTTGTCATAGATAGCCTTGATGAGCTTACGCACACTGGCAATGGTTTCGGCATCCTGAAACGGGTCAGTCTCGATGCCAACGTAGACGTTACCCTGTGGGCCAGCGTGGTAAGCGCGGTCCTTCAGGCTGACCATCTGCACAATGCGCTTACCGGAGACAGCGAAGTGTGCGCTCTTGAAGGTGCTGGCCTTTTTGAATTCATTGATGGTCGAACCAAGGGTGTCAACCCCCGGTGTGCCCATCTGGTGGATTGCAGTCTTCTCAGGCTTGAGAGGGAACTTGCCAATTTCCACATTGGTAATGTTCGCTGGAATGTACTCAACGAAAGCGAAATCCGGTACGAAGCTGTACGGCTTGACTTCAGGGAGAGGTACGGTTGGCACCGGTACCTTGGGCTCTGTACCGGTGAGGTCAAGCAAGCCCTGTGTGCTGGAGTCAGTGAAGCCGCTGGAGTGCATGTAGCCACCGGAGATACCACCGACAAACCAGACGTTGTTACCGTCGTTGTACGGAGTACTGTTGGCAGAGCTGGATCGTACGAATCCACCGATGGTCAGCTCGAGGTCACCACCAAAGGTGTCAATCAGCTCACCCTTGGCGTCAGCAGCCTTGCGGCGGTTCACACCGTCAGCGACAGTGACTCGCTTGCTGCTGGCCACTGGAGCTGGCTTGGCCGGTGTGAGGTCAGACAGTCCGTTAGTGGACGCGTCAGTGAAGCCACCGGACCAAAAGTACGTGTCAGAGTAGGCACCGACAAACCACACATCGTTACCGTCCACGTTCTCACCGTGCACGAAGCCTTTGAAGTCAAAAGTCAGATCAGTGTCCCAGAGCTTCACAACGTTGTCACCGCGCACAGCGGCAGTGCGCTGGTTGACAGGAGCACCGCTCACGCGCTGGTTGGTTGCCACTGCTGGAGGTGCAGGCACAACGGGAGCTGGAGCTGTGTAACCAGCTAGCTTGTTCTCGCGCGGTCGAAGCCATCCGGCTACCGGACCTGTACCGTTGCTGTCATATGCAAGCCAAGCCTTGTGTGCTGGCTTATTGGAGTACCAGTTGCCGTCTGCCCAAATCAGTGGAGGTGCAAAACCGTCCTGTTGAGCTACCCACATACCGTTGGGAAAGGATTCCAAGCACACACAGACGTGGCCCCACTCGTTGATGGCAGAGCCAGCGAACACAACAGTGTCTCCGCGCTCTGGGTAGATGCCTGCAGCATCGTCAATCCTGATCCAGTATTCATCCGGTGCAGCGTCAAGCAACTGCTTTGCACCCATCACACCGCCCATGCTTTGCGACCACGGCACGCCAAAGATATCCTGTGCGTACTGGTCAGCGAGGTCAACACACTGGAGCCCGTAGTGCCCGTCAGGATTCATTGATACACCTTCAAAGGTGTTCAGCCATTCTTCAATTTCTGGATGCGCCAATTTACTCAAGTCCTTCAGGTCGCGGCGGTACCGGATTTGGCGGTACCAGTAGTTCTAGCTTTCCAATGTGGAGGATCGCCTTCAGAAGCAGGCGTTCCTTCACGCTCAAGGCGGCAGTCAATTCTCCCTGCCCCTTACGCAACTCAATCATTTCGTTATTGAGTGCGGTAATTTGATTCTGTAAGTTCTCAACAATCGCGTCCCACGTGTGGTTGAGGTCACGGTTTGCTTCATTCTCTGAAGTCTTGATGCCCAGCTTGCGTGTTACGAAAACCCCAAGTAGAGCAGCAAGCCCTCCACCCCCAAAAATTACACCGGCTGCAATGCCAGTGAATGTGAGAATTTGCTCACCTGTCATCATCTTCTAATTCCTTCTGGATAACTGCTACCTTTACGATCTTCAACCAGTACACAGTCAGATCAATAAGTCGCACTACCAGAAGTAGGACAAGCATTGTGAAAAGGCTGGCTGCAGCAACGTATTTCAGATTGCCCAGTGCGCCCACCCAAAGGCCAGCGGCATAGACAACAATTCCTGCAGTAAGGAAGAAGAGGGAAATCCATTCAACGACATACTTTTGTAGTGTCGTTCCTATCAAGCACACAAGGCCAAAGATAGCCATTGTCGAAATGATGACGATTGTTTGTGGTGTGATCGACGCTGGTGTGAACACCACAGCAGCTACACCTGTAATAGTGGCAAATGCATAACTCAGCATCCGTGAAATGCGTACCCAAGTGACGGCCCACTCTGGGTAATTCTGGATGGCAAAAGGCATTACGTCAGGCTCCTGTGTAGATAGAAAAGAAATCCCCTACACCCATAGTAACATTTTGTCAACTACAGATGCAGGGGAACTGGTGTGCTATGTGGCGTACTGGAGCACAAGGCTGAGCTTGGCTGTCTGCATGGTGGCTGTGTCCGGCTGGCTGTTGCCCACACCCACTGTGATGTAGATACTGTCCCCTGCCGCGAGGTGCAGAGAGGTGGTGATAGGTGCCGTCTGATAAGCCGTGGCGTTGGTCCTCAGTGAGTAGTAGTCCTCGAAGTCAGAGTTGTACATCAGCACCATGTCTATGGGTACATCCGGCCCGAAGTTCATGGTGATGGATACCGACACCGCATAGAGGCCAGCCACTGTCACTGTGGCGATGCCACCCGCGAAACCTACGTCAGTGACGTAATCCGATCCGGAGCCAATGGTCAGCGGCACGATGTTGAAGGTACCAGCGAAGTCCCACGGTGCAGGGAGTGATGCCTTGATACCGGCTACCTGTTCCTGCTTGGCAAGGCGGGTACCTATACCTTCAGAGATTGAGTCAGCCATTGCCGCGAGATAAACGGCTGGATCAGCGGTGTTGCCTTCATCCGGCGTTACGATGCCGTCTGCATTTGTGATTGCCACAGTGTTTCCTTAGTATTAGACGGTGGTACCGATTGCGTTTTTCCACACGGTACCGCTCCACCAGATGGGGATACCAAGATCAAAGTCGTAGACGTTCGCTCCCTTGTCGGCTGGACCTAGTGTGGAGGGACGGTTGGCTGTGGTACAGCCGGGGGGCTTCAGGTACGGGCCGATGATTTCCACACCAACAGAGTCCTGAATCTTCATACTGGTGAACGAGTAGGAGTAGATGCGTGAGGCATCACTGGTGCCGTTGTTGTAACCGAGTTCCCACTCACCACCACGCATTTCTAGTATCGAATATCCTGTGGCGTAAGAGGCCAACGAGAGCCAACCGTTTTCACCCATTGCGAGCGAGGCGTAACCTGTTCCACCGCACGACACAGAGAGCGAGCCGTCATTTGAGTAGATAGATTGCTGGGAATCCGTAGAGCCGTTGACCGTGCGTGCTATGAGGTTGAAGTTGCCCTCAGCGTCGGCGCTTTGGGCCAACACCGAGTACGGGCCGTCCGTGACCGTGGGCAGGTAGCCGTAACCGTAAGCGTTGGGGAACCCCGCAATGGTGTCAGGGATAGCAAAGGCACCACCCCCGGATGAGGGCGTCACAGGTAGCCACTTCTGCCCTTGCTGGCTCCAAGAGAGGTACTGCCCATCGGCCACGTTGTAGGTGGCCACGTCTGCAAGAGACGAGAGCTTCTGTCCAACAGGGTTTTGCACACTGGGAATGTTGCCGGTGGCAAGGCCGCGCTGGGGGTTGGCATAGTCGAGGCCAGCGTTTCCAGCGAGTCTACGCACCACCTCACGTAGTATCTTCAACTCTGTGAGGCTTGCATCCACCTCATTGGCCCACGGCTGTGCACCGGCTGGCAAGTCCTTATGCTGTTTCACTGGTACCTCTCAGCGGTTTGATGTTGAACTGCTTGATCGTAGCCCCAAAGTTGCGAGAGTTCGCGTCGGCAATGGTGGCACCTTCCGGGAAGGAAGCCACATACGCGCCAATGGTGGTGTGAGTTGATGCCGTGCCGGAAACCTTTGAATGCGTCTGGGACGCACTCTTGATCCTGTAATTACGCACGTTGTCTGTGAAAAGCGTGCCTGCAGGGAATTGACCGAAACGGCTGGGAGTATCAAAGTCATTCGGTATTTCAAAATCAACATCGGCATTCATAGCACTGTACTGTGAAGCCATTGCCATTGCAGTGTCGTAAGTTTCTATTACACCAGAAATAAACGGCGACTCGAATACGCTATCAAAACCTTCCTTGGCATTCTTTGCGCCAGTACCCACATGTATTTCTTTTGGCGTATTCAGAATACCAGAGCCGGAAATGTAAAGAGCTGGACGATCTGCTTCACCTTCAGAAATACGGTATGGAGCCCTCACGGTATCCTGCGTCGGTGTGGTGATCTTGATAGCGATTTCGCCTTCCTTTCCGGTTAGGGAAACCTCCACCTTTCCACCGTTATCATTCCACCATGCAGGTTCGATGATGTACCCGTCTGCACCAGTTACGACATACTGGCCACCGCCCTGCTTGTACGGGAATGGCTCGATGCCGTTCACAGCCACAGGGTTTACAACATTGAGGATGCTGTGCTCTGTCTGCACAGTCGTCTCGAATACCTCACGAGCTGCAATCTGAAATACAGAATCGGCACGCCAAAGCACAGCGCCGTCGGTTGTGACAGCCTTTGACTGTCGGTTCACCACAGCCACTTGCTGGTACTTGTCACGGCGTTCCGAGTTGTATGTGAACCCGCTGAAGTTTCCATCAGGTGCCGCGAGTGTAGTGATTCGAGGAATGACAGACAGCTTCTCATCAAGGAAGCGGATATCAAGGCGGGCAATGGAGCAGAATTCATTGAGCAGATTCCAGACGTTACCTTCAAAGCCTGAGACGAAGCCGCGTGCCGTTGGGCTCTGTTCCAGAGCCTTCTGGACTGCTGGTACCCCGTCAGGGTGTATGTCGTCAACGGTCAGGTAAGTTCCCCAACGAAGCATCTCGGAACCGCTACCGCCAGCAGAAACGTGTGTGATGGATTTGAGACGTAGTGAAGTTGGGAGTTCATAAGTCAGCACACCAGAGTCACCGTCGTAGCTCGAGGTGCCATTACCTGCAAGATCATCCGTATGGATGGTCAGCTTGCCAAGCAGTGTGCTACCTAGAGGTTCCAACGAAACAGCTACGCGATAGTCACCGTTCGGTGACACACTCGATGAATCCACAACAGCGCCATCCACCGTGGCTGTAACAAGCCCAGCAGACGTGGTACTGATGCTAAGGACGTGGTTAACACCCTTGGCGTCAAGCAAGTTCCAATTCACAGTGGCAGTCCTGCCCGTACCACGGATACCCAAACCGATACCGAAGATGAGCTTCCGGTTCCTCTGCATGGAAAGAGGTATGGATGCCTTGTTGTCTTCATGGAATGCTATTGTTCCAGTAACAGCGGAGCCGAAGGTCTTGACTGAGCGCTCATTTACCACTGTAGTGGTCGTGGAGCCGCCTGTGAGCCTCTCGTAGAAGTGTTTGGTAGTTCCGGCTGCATAAGCGTTGTTATGCCCGTAGGCGGACGCATAGGCGATTACCTCACCCGGTACCTTGTCGTAGAGCAGGCCGCACTGCTGGGTCCAGTAGTCGATGGCCCGTACAGCCGCCCATGTGCTCTCTGCAGCATCGATGAAAGGAAACAGGTGGAGTTCTTTGTTCAACAGCGCCAAAGGCGTGGTCATGGAGAGGTTGACATTAGATGACTTACGATCCACGGTCAGGTTGACAATCTCACCAGAGTATGTCCCAATGTTGCCAGTACTCAGCACATGGGGCTCGCCTAAGGCAAGCTCAGGATCAATGCCCTTGAGGTAGGTTGCACTTACGCCGGGAGCCGAACCTGAGCCCTCTGTAGGATTCAGAGGTACCGCCGACGTGTTTACATTGTAATTGACACGTTTTCCTAGTGGATTTGTACCTAGCTCTGGAGGTACAACGACATAGCCCAGCTCAGTGAACAGGACACCCTCACCACCATAGTACGTGGTGAAGCGTTTGGAGTATTCCAACACAGTAGCAAGGTAACCAGAGCCACTATAGTCGGAAGCCATTTCCTTAGGATTCACGACGCCTGAGGTGCTCAGTGTGCCTGAATCGGAGAACGTACTGGCAATCTGCTGGTAATTGGTCAGTGCTGTGGACAGTGATCCTGTACCGGCGAACGTACTGTTAATTACAACAGTCAGATCAGTCGCCAGTGCGCCCGTACCGCTAAAAGCAGACGCGAGATTGACGTAGTTAGTCCATTGAGTGGTCAGAGCGCCAGCAGCACTGAAGCTGGAGTCTATGCGCCGGTAGTTGGTAAGGAGCGTAACCAGTGTGCCCGAGCCTGTGAAGGCCGAACCTATGTTGACAAAGTTGCTCCACGCTGTTGTGAGGGTACCTGAGCCACTGAAGCTGGAGGATATTGCTGTGGATACCCTCTCAGTGGACGATGATGCGTTAGCCGTACCTGTCCAAGCGTAGGCATACCCAGCGTTGACTGTAGCCCCATCAAAGTACGTACCTACTGAGCCGTTTGTCTCTAGCAGGGCACCATCGACGTAGAAGCCGATGGCGTTAGGTACGGAAGTGGCTGCGTTGAGGATATAGAGCCAAGCCACAGCATTACTACCCGCCGTGGCGGTGACAGAGATACGCTCCCACTGATCGTGAGTCGTGGACGCATTACCAGACACGCTGAAGGTTGGACCACCATACTGTAGCCGTATGGCAGGTTGTCCGGTAGGCACCCAGACATAAGCAGAGAACGTGTAGCTTATCCCTGATACGAATGGGTACGCTGCAATAGACGTACCTGTCTGTCCAGCCGAACGGGTCGATCCGTCGTAAACAACCTTCTGTGACTTTGTACCTACCCACGCCTGTGTGGCCGAAGATGACAGAGTCTCACCGTTGACCGTTGCCCAGCCAGTGGTGTTCGTTTCACAGCTAGGGTTGGTGACATTGTTTACGCGCCCGGCAACGCTTTCGTTCGACGTGGAGGCGTTTGCTGTTCCGGTCCAAGCATAGGTGTACGGCCCGCTGGCGGCAGTGCTTCCATCAAAATACGTGCTAGGCGCTGACGACATTTCCAGCATGGCACCATCGACATAGAAGCCGATGCCGTTCGCGACTGACGTAGCCGCGTTGAGGATATAGAGCCATGCAGTGTTGGTACCTGTCGCCGTGGCGGTGACAGAGATACGCTCCCACTGATCGTGGGTTGTGGTCGTGGAACCTGAGACGTTGTAGTTCGGACCACCGAACTTGATCTTCACGGCAGGTTGTCCGGTAGGCACCCAGACATAAGCAGAGAATGTGTATGTCGTCAGGTTGGTAAACCCGTATGAGGCTACAGACGTGCCGGTCTGCTCTGCTGCCCGCGCTGTTCCGTCGTAGACAACCTTCTGACTCTTGGTGCCTACCCACGCTTGTGTGGCAGACGACGACAGAATAGAGCCATTGACGTTTGACCAGCCCGTAGTGTTCGTTTCAAACGACGGGTTGGTGAGAAGGTTTGCGCGTGTAAAAGACGTCAAAGGTCAAGCTTCCTTTCCTGAATACAAATGTGGCGGGGCACTATGGCCCCGCCACTGGAAACCGATCAGGTCAGGGTTTAGGTTTCGGTGAACGTGAACGTGACGGTAACCGTGTCCTGAGTCGGGAAGTTCACACTGGTTTCCGTCTTGCCGTCGATGTAGTTACCAGCGGTCACAGCGTCATGCACGCCAGTGCCTACAACAGTTGTTCCTGCAGGCACATCGAATGTGGCTGAAGCGGAAAGCACACCACCGGAAGCGGAGCTCCACGTCAGAGCCTTACGAGCGTAGGCAGGGGAGCCGCCAGATGGCTCCGTACCTGCAGACGCACCGGGAGCGGAGGTGTAAACAGCACCGTATGCAGCGATAGTGCCGTAGTGGGTTGCCATTGAGTTCTTACCGAACGTTGATGCAATAGCCAATTTGTTCTCCTATATCATTCAACTTCAATTATGTCAAGACTTAGACCAATCCTATCATAACGCTTGCTTACGATTGAGCCCGAGAGGTCACCACCAAACTGGACAGCGCCCACACCCTTGCCCGGTTCCCGAGCGCTGTCAGCTTGTGTGCTAAGTGTCAGGTGGTCAAGCGTAATGCTCGAGCCAGCAGCACATATGATCTGGAGCTTGACAGCGGAATACAAAGCTGCATCAGCAAGGCTGACCACTTCCAAGTCTGCCGGTGTCGCTGTAGGTGTGTAGTCACCCACGACAGTCCAAGCTCCAGTAGAAGTCACCAGTTTGGACACGCGAACCACAGACGTGCCAGTCCGTGAGCCCCAGACCTTCAGGTACAAAGCCTTGTCCTGAGGGACAGGCACAACCTGAGAGATACCATCCTCTGGGAAGAGTCCCACGTTGGTGAACTGGACAGACTTACCAGCCAGCGCTGATGTGCTCACGATTTCCACCGGAGCACACCAGCTATCAGCGACGTGGCGAAGCATGTAGCCTGAAGCCCAACGGGTAGGCAGGAGGTTGCCTGCCGCGTAGTTGTAGTCCAGCACATAGAACGGACCATCCCCGTAGACTCCGTTGTAGAAGTCGATGAGGTTCTGCAGACCCGGCGTGGTGCCAGCATAGGACATGTTGTAACGCCGGAACGGCGTGGGGGCACGGTACACGTGCCGCCCACCCGAAACCAGCGCCGTCTCTTCAGCGTCCCTCACCTGATCCCACGACACCCCAGACTTGGGGTACGGGATAGGCAACATGTGGGTCAGAGTCCCAAAGAGGATCGTGTTCACTGATTCATTCCTTCTGCCACGAGCTGGCGGTTTCCCTTGTTGACTGCTGAAGCAAGTTCCTTGGAATCTGCGTACAGCTTGATATCCTGCTTGAGCGAAGCGAGGAAGGCCAGAGTCTCGGCATCCAACGCAACCACCATTGCACCACCGGCACCGCCACCACCTGTTGCACCACTTGGCGAGCCACCACCGCTGAAGCGTGGCATCTTCATGTTGTTCAGACTGTTCATCATGTCCAGACCCCAGAACTTCACAGCCGGTTCCTTGATGATGAATTCACCGGAGCGGAGCCCGATCAGTCCCCTACCGTCAACCTGACCACGCAGATTGTCTACACTGGAGTTGCGCGGTGGTGTCCCGCCAAGATGACCTCCACCGGCATAGCCAGCAATAGCACGAGCCAGCCCGCCTGTGTAGGCACCGCCACGGAGTGAACCGTTCTGGCGTCCCCCGATGGAAGAGCCTGTGCCTGTTGGATCAGCCAGCGTAAGCAGGAGGTTAGCTTCTGCCCGCTCGATAGCCTGACGAACGTGCTCTTCAAAGGCCAGAGTGTCCGCGTCAACAGGGACAACCACACCCTGCCCTGCCGTGTCAAGCTGATCCTGTACGTCCTGTATGTCCTTGGAAGCTTCATCAGTGTCAGCCTCAATCTTGGTGGGCTTGACCAGCGGAACAGTGTTGATGACAGCAATGTAACGCTCGAGAGCACCTTGCAGGTCACCAACGGCAGTCTGGTTGTAACCCATCTGTGTTACGTCAATCTTGAACTGCCCGGTGAGGTTTGCAGCGTACTGCCGAACCTGATCAACAGAGGCACCAGTGTTGGCATAGGCCACAACCATGTCGGTCATCTTGGTTTCAAGATCACGCAATGCAGCGCGGTTTGCAATTGCTGCATCCGAGTAGCCGGTGATTGCCCCGATACCCGCCTGAAGGGAGGTGAGCTGATCCGAGTTAGCCTGAATGTCTTTCTGCTTTGCAGCAGCGGCATCCAGTGCCTTCTGTTCCTGCATACCGTAGTCAGCAGCGCGGTCAACCTCACCGTACTTCTGTGAGATACCCTTTTCGATTCCCGCCTTGCGAGCGTTTACCAGTTCCTCTTTACGCTCATTGTTCAGCTCTTTTTGCTTGTCAATGAGGTCATCAATCTGCTTCAGCTCATCTTCACGCTTTTTGGTAATGGCGTTCAGAGCTGTGTGGTATTCATCCGTGGCCTTGGCCACACCGTACTGCTGATCGAATGCTGAAGCGAAACCAGTCTTCAGACGGTTAGCGTAATCGTTAGTTGCGCGGGTAGCATCAGAGATGCCGTCAGCCATGTCTTCACCGGCCTGCTTACCCTTCTTACCGGCCTTCTCTGCAGCAGCACGTACATCGTCATAACCCTTACCAAGCCCGTCGAAAATATGGGTATTGACAGTGGGCTCGAGCTGTACCGGAGCGGCAACCGCTGCTATAGAAGGCGCGGCTGTTGCGGAATTCATCGGGTTAGGTGTAGCCCCAGTGACACCCTTGAAGAACGGCTTGGTGTACTTGGCGAACGTGGGAGCTGAAGCAGCAACTTGGTTGAACGCAATCTGTACCGCTGAGAGCTGCTTGATGGCGTAGTCTTTGAAGCTCTTGACATTGGCGATAGCAGCATCAGTGTTGGCACCGATAGGAGCCACGTACTTACCATCAACGATGGAGACAATGAGAGCCTGAAGCTCTGCAGCCTTCTCATGTGCTGGATTGGTCAAGGCATCCACCACAGTGGTGTAAGGGATGCCTGTGATTGCGGACAGCGCACGTGCTAGTTTCTGGAGTTCCACTGCTGCGGGATCAGTGTTGGCACCAATCAGCACATTCAGCGGGTTCTGACCGCTCAGAGCGTTCTGGATGGTCTGCGCTGTGGTGAGCGCAACAGCCTGAGCCTGAGCAGGTTCAACCGCCTTTACCTGTACGGCAGGCAGTGGACCTGTCGCCAGAGCTGAACCAAACATACCCTTGGTCCTGTCGGCAATCGCCTGTACCCTAGCCGGGTCAATACCGCGAGCAGCCATCTGAGCCACAAGCCCATTGACGAAAGCTATGTAGTCAGCGCTGGCCTGTTGTGTGCTCTTACCAGTCGTGTCGATGAGGTTCTGTTGCTCGAGAGCTGCAGCCTTCAGCGCGTCTTGGAAGTTCTTGATGTTATTGCGTCCACCCTCAGACCCCGCA
>Ga0070708_100000618_pt1 | contig 26875 bp, 21 predicted proteins | sample KBSK5503metaG_FD_65469 | JGI IMG/M metagenome (GOLD analysis project Ga0070708, IMG submission 65469) | Corn, switchgrass and miscanthus rhizosphere microbial communities from Kellogg Biological Station, Michigan, USA - KBS K5-50-3 metaG | ecosystem: Host-associated > Plants > Roots >... | reverse complement strand
GAGGGACCGATGATGCTGAGCGAGCCGCGCCTGCCGGACGCCTCCGAGCTTCCCTGGCAACTTCTGAAGGCGGGCTATCGCTACGTTCTGCCGTTGCGCAACCGCGGTCAGCTGCAGGCACTGCTGCTTCTGGGGACGAAGCGCGGCGAGGAGCCGCTGTCGCGCGACGATCTTCATCTGCTCGAATCGCTGACTGCGCCGCTCGCGCTGGCCATCGAGAACGCTCGTTTGTACGGACGCCTGCGCCGGCAGCTCGACGAGATCCGCGCGCTCAAGGAGTACAACGAGAACATCATCGAGTCGTCGTCATCCGCGATCGCCGTGGTGGCGGACGATGGAACCGTGCTGACCGCGAACCGCGCCTTCTGGGATCTGGTCGGCGGCGAAGGGATCGACGAATCGATCGCTTCACTCTTCCCGCCCTACGAAGAGCTGCGCCGATCCCCATCGCGCTCGATGGAAACGCATTTCGTCAATCGAGCGGGCGTGGAGAAGGCGGTGACCGTCACCCTGAGTCCCCTGCATGCCGACGACATCGACGACGACGCTCGCGTGCTGGTGATCGGCGACATCAGCGATCGCGTTCGGCTGGAGCGCGAGCTGCAGGACAAAGAGCGGCTGGCGTCGCTCGGACTGCTCGCTGCCGGCGTGGCCCACGAAGTCAACACGCCCCTGACCGGCATCTCCTCGTACGCGCAACTCCTGCTCAAGGACATGTCGCCGGACGATCCGAAGTACCGGCTTCTGAAGAAAATGGAGCAGCAGTCGTTCCGCGCTTCGAGCCTGGTGAACAACCTGCTCGACCTGATTGCCAACCGCCCGCGGCCCCGCGAGATCGTCAGCGTTCCCCACCTCCTCACCTCGACCCTTGCCCTCCACGAAGACCTGCTGAAAGCCAAACAGATCTCCGTCCATGTCGACGACATTGCCGAAATTCAGGTCCGGGGGAACTTTCACGACCTGCAGCAGGTTTTGACCAACGTTCTCCTCAATGCTCGCGATGCGGTGCGCGAACGCGGCAACATCTGGATCGCCGTGCAGGAGAGCAGTGAGAGGGTCGACATCCGAATCAGGGACGACGGCAAGGGGATCCCAAGAGACTTGATGGCCAGGATCTTCGAGCCGCTGGTGACCACGAAGCGAGGGCAGGGAGGCACGGGTCTGGGGCTGGCCATCGCCCGCCGGATCCTCCATGCCACCGATGGCGATATCACAGTGGCCAGCGCCCCGGGGAAAGGCGCCGAGTTCACAATATCGTTGCCGCGGGCGATGAGCGTGGGGAAGGACACTTGGACGGAGATCAATGCGAATTCTGATCGTTGATGATGAGGAAGTCCTTCGCGACGTCCTCGATGCCGTCCTCCGCGGCGAAGGGTTCGACGTGGCCATGGCCTCCAGCGGCGAGCAGGCCCTCTCCGTGCTGGACGAGGACGAGAACATCGATCTGGTCATCCTGGACATCATGCTTCCTGGCATCAGCGGGATCGACACGCTGCGCGCGATCCGCATCGCCAATCCCCATCTGCCGGTCATCGTGATCACCGCCTACTCGTCGATCGACGGCGCAATCGAGGCCATGAAGCACGGCGCCTTCCACTACATCCCCAAGCCGTTCAAGAACGAGGAAGTGATCCTCACCGTCAACAAGGCGCTCGAGCAGCGGCGGCTGTCGAAAGAGAACGAGCGGCTGAAAGCGGAGCTGTCGGAGAAGTACGCCTACTCGAACATCATCGGGAAGTCGGAGACGATGCGGAAAGTGTTCGATCTGATCCGCCTGGCCGCGCCGTCGCGCTCGAACATTCTCATCGCCGGCGAGTCGGGCACCGGCAAGGAGCTGGTGGCCAAGGCCATCCATCACGCCTCGCCGCGTGCCCGGAATGCCTTCGTCACGGTGAACTCCGGATCGCTCCCCCCGGAACTTCTGGAGTCTTCGCTCTTCGGCCACATGAAGGGTGCCTTCACCGGAGCGATCGCCACGAAGCGCGGCCTCTTCGAAGTGGCCGATGGCGGCTCGATCTTCCTCGACGAGATCGGCAACATCAATCTCGACACGCAGGCCAAGCTCCTTCGCGTAATCCAGGAGAAGGAGTTCATGCGCCTGGGCTCCGTCGACGTGATCAAGGTCGACGTGCGCATCATCGCCGCCTCCAACGCCGATCTGTCGAAGCTGATGGCGGAAAATCGCTTTCGCGAAGACCTCTACTACCGGCTCAACGTCATCACCATCAACCTCCCCCCGCTGCGGCGGAAGCGCGAGGACATCCCTCTGTTGGTCGCTCATTTCCTGGAGAAATACGCGGACGAGAACAAGCGCCGCGTGCGGGAAGTGACGCCTGAGGCCATGCGCATCATGATGGATCACTCCTGGCCGGGGAATGTGCGCGAGCTGGAGAACACCATCGAGCGAGCCGTCGTGCTCTGCACCGGCGATCGCATCGGGCCGGAGCTTCTGCCGGACTATCTGCGCTACCCGGTGCAGACGGAGCAGCCGTCGATGATCGTGCCGGCGGACGGCATTTCTCTGAAAGACGCCGTGTCACGATACGAGCGGGCCATGATTCTGCAGTCGCTGGAGATGGCCAACGGAGTGCAGAAGAAGGCCGCCGAGCTGCTGCAGCTCAAGCCCTCCACGCTGAACGAGATGATGAAGCGGCTGGGCATCCACGCAAAATCGAACGCCGCGATCGAAGACGAGGTCACGGTCGGCGAGTGACCACCCGCCACAGTCCCACCGCGCTCAGAATCGCCCACAACCCTTCCACAAGAATGAATCCGTATTGCCGCAACGACACGGCGGTGATACAGAGAAAGACTCCGCCGAAGAGGTTCAGCATCTGGAAGGCTATCGTCTCGGCGCGCAGCCGGTTCAGTTGCAGTGCGGCGTAGGCGACCAGGATCAACACTGCGCCGATGATCGAAATCAGTTGATAGAACATAAAATCCGCTCCGCGAGGTGCAACGAATGACCCGACGTTTTGCAGCGTTTCTGCTCGTCGCCGCCCTGGCCGTCGCCGCTCGTGCTCAGGTGCCGACGCCCGACGAGTTTCTCGGCTACAAGCTCGGCGATCGCTTTACGTCGTACGCGCGCATTCTCGACTACTTCAACGAGCTTGCGAAGCGATCGAATCTAATCACCGTCCAGCAATTCGGGGAGACCTATGAGCACCGGCCGCTCGTTCTGGCCGTGCTCACATCGGCCAGGAATCGCGCAGCGTTCGACGCGATCCGTCAGAACCTCGTGGCGCTGGCCGACCCCAATGCCACCACGCCGGCGCGCGCCGCGGACATCGCCCGTTCGACTCCGGCTGTGGCCTGGCTCGGCTTCGGCGTGCACGGCAACGAGTCGTCGTCCTCCGAGGCGGCGATGCTCGTGGCCAGCACCCTGCTGCGAGATCAGGACGCGGCACGCATTCTCGACAACGTCGTCGTGATCATCGATCCGCTGCAGAACCCCGATGGACGCGAGCGATACATTCAGTGGTACACGCGCACACGCGGGGCGGCCGCCGATCCCAATCCGGAAGCGTTCGAGCATACCGAGCCATGGCCGGGCGGCCGCTACAACCACTACCTCATCGACATGAATCGCGATTGGGCCTGGTCTTCGCAGGCTGAGACGAAGGCGCGCATCGCCGAGTATCGTAAGTGGTACCCGCAGGTATTCGTCGATTTCCACGAGATGGGGGCGCAGTCGACCTACTTTTTCCCGCCGGACGCGAAGCCAATCAACGCGAATCTGCCGAAGGATGTGGAGAAGTGGCTGGAAGTCTTCGGCCGGGCCAACGCCGAGGCGTTCACGCGGCGCGGCTGGCCCTTCTTCGTCGCCGAGCGATTCGATCTCTTCTATCCCGGCTACGGCGACTCGTGGCCGGCGCTGCATGGCGCGATCGGAATGACCTACGAGGCCGCCGGCGGCCCCCGCGGCGGTACCACCGTGCTGCGGGACGACGGCACGACGCTCACGCTGGCCGATCGCATTCAGCGGCACTACACCACCGCGATGACCACACTGCGCACGACGTCGGCGCATGCCGAAGAGCTGCTGCTGTACACGTACAACGCGATGCGCACGCAGGCGACGTCGGGACAGAACACGTATCTGCTCCCACCTACGTCGCCGAATTTCCGGCCGCTCCTCGACATGATGCAGCGCCAGTCGATTCAGATCGGCGCGTTGACCGCCGCGGCGACTCTGCGCGCCACGCGCGTTGACTCCGACGCCGCGGAGAGCCGTACCTTCCCGGCGGGAACGGCGGTGATCGGCACGCGACAGCCGCTGGGCGGATTGGTGCAGACGCTGCTGGAAAAGAGTCCGACGTTCTCCAAGGGATTTCTGGAAGAGCAGCGGCAGAAAACGCAGGCCGACGAATCGGATGACTTCTACGACCTGACGTCGTGGTCGCTGCCGCTGGCCATGAACGTCGAGGCGTTCGTCACCACGGCGGCCGTCCCCGACGTACAACCCTATCAGGCAGCCGGAGCGCCGCCGTTCCACGCCGCATCGTACGGGTACATGATCGACGGAAACGAGCCGAGCCTCTATCGCACCGTTGGCCGGATGCTTGCCGATGATGTGAAGTTCAGCGTCAGCGAGGATGCGGTGGCCGTTCCCGATCGAACGTTCGCTCGCGGAACGATCATCGTTCTCAAGGGCAACAACAAGGCCGACGTCGATGCCACGCTCGAGCGGATCAGCCGCGACACCGGCGCCGCATTCGTGCCGCTCGCGTCAGGCTGGATGGGCGGCGCGGCGTTCGGTTCGGAGAAGCTGCACTTCGTTCGCGATCCGAAGATCGCTTTGGTGGGTGGGTCGGGTGTGGGCGCCAATTCCTACGGCATGCTGTGGTACACGCTGGACATCGACACGCCGGTCCCTCACAGCACGGTTTCCATCGATGCCCTCCGCGGAATCGATCTGTCGAAGTTCAACGTGCTGATTCTCCCCGACAGCGAGGTTTACGCCGACCGCCTGGGCAAACGCGGCGTCGAGCGGCTGCAGGGCTGGCTGCGCAATGGCGGAACGCTCGTGGCCATCAAAGGCGCCAGCGGTTTTCTGCGGGACAAAGATGTCGAGATCTCCAAGTTGAAGCCGTGGGAGCCGCCGAAGAAGAAAGATGATGACAAGACGCCGGCGCTGGACGAGCGCTACAACGAGCCTCGCATTCCGGGCGCCACGTTCCGCACCGCGATCAACGACCGCTCCTATCTCACGTTTGGCGTGCCGCGACCGCCCTTCGTCCTGGTCGAAGGATCGACGGCATATCAACCGGTTGCCCACAAGGTCGACAACATCGTCACCATCGCCAAAGACAATCCGCTGGTTTCCGGAGTGGCCTGGGCCGAGTCGCTCGATCGGGTGAAGGGCGCGGTGTACCTGGTGAGCGAGCCGTACGGAAGGGGACAGGTGATCACCTTCGCCGACGAGCCGCACTACCGGCTGTTCTGGCGGGGAACGCTGCCGCTCTTCATGAACGCAATTCTGTACACGCCGAGCTTTCCGCGAGAGTGACATGACCACCCGCCCGCCAGCCGTCGCCGGCAGCTTCTATGAAGCATCGCCCGACCGCTTGCGCGCGCAGGTCGACGCCTGCCTTGCCGCGAATCCGAAGCCGCAGGCGAAAGAGCCCTTCATCGGCGCGGTCGTGCCGCACGCGGGCCTCATGTACAGCGGACATGTCGCTGCCGCGTTCTACGCGCAGGCCGAGCTGCCCAGGCGATTCATCATTCTCTGCCCCAATCACACGGGCTACGGTCATTTTGCCGCCATCAACCGCGAAGGCGAGTGGCACACGCCGTTCGGAAATGTGTCGATCGATGCGCCGCTGGCCGAGGCATTGATGCAGAAGGCTCACGTCCTCGGCGACGACTGGCGGGCGCACGCGAAGGAGCATTCGCTCGAGGTTCAGCTTCCGTTTCTGCAGCGGCTTCTCGGCAACTTCACCTTCGTGCCGATCTGCCTGGCCGCGCCGCGCTACGACCTCTGCCAGGAGGTTGGGAGCGCGGTCGCCGACGTGGTCGCCGATCAGAAGGAATCGGTCGGCATCCTGGCCAGCTCCGATCTGAATCACTACGAGAATCAGCAGATCACGCTGCAGAAAGACCAAAAGGCCATCGATCAGGTGCTGGCGCTCGACCCGCGCGCCTTGTGGCGGACCGTGGATGAAGAGGACATTTCGATGTGCGGATTCATCCCGACTACGACGATGCTCATTGCGGCAAAAAAACTCGGTGCTTCGACATCGAAGCTCATCAAGCACGCCACGTCCGGCGACATCAACGGCGATTATTCACACGTGGTGGGGTACGCGGCGATGAGCGTGGCCTGAATCCAATGCGCATCCTCTTCGCCAGCGCCGAGGTTTCGCCTGTCGCCAAGACGGGAGGTCTGGGCGACGTCGTCGGCTCGCTGCCTAAAGAGCTGGCGAAGATGGGGCATGAGGTCATTCTCTTCATGCCGCTGTACCGTCAGGCCCGCGACTGGTTCGAGCGTTCCGGCGAGCCGGTGGAGCAGGCGCTCCCTACGACGCAGATCCTGTGGGCCAACTGGGCGGCGGAGGCGACCTTCTTCCGCGCGACGCTGCCGGGAACCGACATTCCCCTCTATCTCGTCGGCAACAACCATTTCTTCAATCGCGACCAGATCTACTCGCCGCGTCCGGATGGATACGACGATGGCGTGGAGCGATACGCCTTCTTCTGCCGCGCCGTGATCCGCGGCTGCGAGCTTCTCTCCATCGCGCCGGAGATTGTGCACGCTCATGACTGGCACACGGCGCTCCTGCCGACCTATCTGCACTCCGGGCTTCGCAGCAGCGACGCGTTTCGCAGCGCGCGTTCCGTCTACACGATTCACAACCTCAACTACCAGGGCATCGGCTCGCCGGCTCAATTCGCTGCGGTGGGTCAGCACAGCCGCTATTGGGCTCCGGACGCGCTCGAACACTTCGGCCAGGTCAATCTGATGAAGGGCGGCATCATCTTCGCCGATCAGATCACGACCGTCTCGCCGAACTACGCGCGCGAGATCCAGACTCCAGCGCTCGGCGCCGGGCTCGATGGCGTGCTGCGCAGCCTCTCCTTCAAGCTGACCGGAATCCTCAACGGCATCGACATGGACGAGTGGAACCCGGCCACCGATCCGCACACTCCGGCCAACTACGAGGCAGGTCAGCTGGATGGAAAAGCCCTTTCCAAGCACTCCCTTCTCGATGAAGCCAGGTTGCGCTCCAAGCCGAAAAGGCCGCTGTTCTCGTTCGTGTCGCGTCTGGTCGATCAGAAGGGTGTCGATCTTCTGATACCGGCGCTCGGGCACATGCTCCGCGCCGGCGCCAACGCCGTCATTCTCGGAAGCGGTGAAGGGCGATATGAGACTGCGCTGGCGCAGATCGGATCGGAGTATTCGGAACGCTGCCGCGTCTGGATCGGGTTCGACAATGCGCTCGCCCACCGGATCTACGCCGGAGCCGATCTGTTGCTCATGCCGTCGATCTACGAGCCATGCGGACTGAATCAGATGTACGCGCTGCGTTACGGCACGCTGCCCGTCGTCCGGATGACCGGCGGCCTCGCCGACACGGTGATTCCTTTCGATGGCACCAACGAAGAGTCGGCAAACGGTTTCGGCTTTGTGATGCCGCATCCTGCCGACCTTTACACCGCCGCGTGGCTGGGCATGCTCAACTATCGTGAGGCGCGAGTCTGGAAGCACTTGCAGACCAACGCCATGGCCGAGGATTTCTCCTGGGAGCGGTCGGCGCGCGAGTACGAGCGCGCCTACCAGCGAGCCATGGGTGGCTGAAATCTGGAGTGCGGTCGCCATGCGACCGCTCTCTAGAGCGGCGGCATGGCCGCCGCACTCCAGATCACTCCAGCATCTGCAGAATCTTTCGGAGCTCGTCACGAACGTGCAGGAGCGCCCGCGTCAAATCCTTCTTCGGCCGAGTCGGCCGCGGAGATTCCGGTTCGCCTTCCAGCTTTTTCTTCGCGCCGGCGATCGTGAATCCTTCGGAGTAGAGGAGCTGCTTGATGCGGAGGATGATGTCGATTTCGTGCTGTGTGTAGAGGCGCTGGCCGCCTCCGCTCTTGTTCGGGGCGAGGGCGGGGAATTCAGTTTCCCAGTAGCGGAGGACGTACGGCTGCACGTCGGCGATCTTGCAGACCTCACCGATCTTGTAGAGCCGGCTCTCGTCGCCCGCCATCGACGACGATTATAGGACCCGCACTTCGCCGGCCGTGACCTCGCTGAGCAGGCCGACCGCAGCGGCGAACACCTCTTCCACGGAGATCTTCGTCATGCAGGGGTGATCGCGAAGTGGACACTCGCGTTTGTAGCAGGGTCCGCAGGCTTGTGGCTTCTGGACCACGCGCGTGGCGCCGGGGATCACCGTGCGGGCCGGATCGGTCGGCCCGAAGATGGACACCGATGGGACGGCCAGCGCGGTGGCCAGATGAAGAGGCCCGCTGTCGTTGGTGACGATGACCGAGCAATGCGAGATGGCCGCGGCGAGGGAGAGGACGTCGCCGTCGTGTCCGACGATCGGCAGATTGCTCCGGTGCGCGGCGATCGCCTCGGCCTGCTTTCGTTCGCTGGGACTGGTCAGCAACGCAACCGAGTAGCCATCGGCGAGGAGCGCCTCGGCCAGCTCGCCATAACGATCGTCACCCCAATGCTTCGCCCGGCCATAGAGTCCACCGGCGTGCAATCCGAAGAGCGGCCGATCGAGATCGACCCCCACGCTGCGCAGGCGTCGATGCGCTTTATCACGCACGTGCACCGGGAGGGTCATGGTAGGAATCTCGTCCACCACGCGCGGCGCGTTCATCGCTGCCAGCAGAGTCGAGTAATCGTCGAGCTGATGACCGCGCGGACCAACCCGTCGAATGCCGTGCGTGAGCAGCAATCCGCGCGCATCGGTCGAATATCCCCACCGCTCGTCGATGCCGGCGGCGAAGGTGATCATCGCGGCGCGGAAAGAATTGGGCAGGATGATCGCGCGGCGGAATCCTCCCTCCCTCAGGAGTCGAATGCGATCGCCGGTCTTGCCGTTCCAGGCGATCACCTTGCGGAACGGACCGACGGAAGTCAGCAGCGTGGCCAGATGCTGCGGCGCGGCGACGGAGATTCCACCCTCGCCGCGGAACCGATAGTGCAACGCTCGGTAGGTGGGGAGAGCGAGGACGTTGTCGCCGACCCAATTGAGACCGATTACGACAGTGTCACTCGCCATTCACTCCTTCGCTTTCAGTCCCTTTCCACCGGTCATGCATCCATAACCAAAGCTCGGGGCGCCGCTCGATGCGGCGAGAAATCACGTCGTTGATTCGCTTCGTCAGCGCTACAGGGTCTCTCTCTTCTTCGTTCAGTTGATCGACAAAAATCGGTTCTTCGAACTCGAGACGGTGCCCGGTCGCGTCGGGTATGCAAAAAGCGAACACAATTGTAGATCCCAGCCGGAGAGCCATTTTAGCCGGAGCGGGGGTGGTCCACGCGTTGCGTCCCATGAAAGGGGCTAGAACCCCCTCGCGCGGGAGAACCGCCTGGTCGGGAAGGATGACCACTACGGCGTTCTCCGACAGCGCTTTGAGCATCGCTCGCGCCGCGCGGCGGCGGTCGAGAACCTCGGCCCCGGTGCGCGCGCGGATGCGGCCCAGGTCTCGCTCCAGGAATTCGTTGTCCAGGGGGCGGGTGATCGTCCGCACATTGTTCACCAGCGACATCAGCGCCAGTCCTCCCACCTCCCACCCGCCGAAATGCGCGCTGATCAGGATCACGCCGCGGCCCCGAGCGATGGCCTGTTCGAGCAGCTCGGCATTGACGAATGGGCAGCGGATCGCGATCTCCGCGACGGGAAGGTTCTGCATGCGAATCGTGCGCAGCGTCTCCCGCCCGAAGTGCTCCCAGCAGGCGTCGAGGATTCGCCGGCGCTGTTCCGCGCTCATCCGCGGAAATGCCGCCGTGAGGTTGCGAAGCGCCAGCGCATCGCGGCTGCGGAGAAGATTCCGCGAGAGCCGGCCGAGCCGCCTGCCCCAACGGGCGATGGCCTGATCCGACGCCCGATTTGCGCCGGCTGCAACGGCGCGATACAGCGCATATTCCACCCGCTGCAGCACCACACTCTTTTTGCGGCGGCTCATCGAGACACCACGGCGAGGATGCGGGAGAGGGCTTCGGGAGGGAGCGTCATTTCCGCGGGGATGGCCACGATCTGCGGATCGTCGATTTTCACCGCGTCTTTTTCCGTGGTCACGATCGCCTTCGCACCTGCTTCGGCGGCGGCGCGCTTGATCGATTCAACGTCGGATGCCGTGTAGCGATGATGATCGGCAAACCCGCGCGTGGCCACGACCTTCATGCCGGCGTTGCGCAGCGACGTGAAGAACTGCTCGTTGTCCGCCAGCCCGGAAAATGCGAAGACGCTCTTCTGCTGCAGAGCGGAAGGAACGACGGGCCGGACGTTGCGCTGGAGGACGATGTCCGCCCGACGGAGCGCCGCTCGCCCCTCCCGTAAAAAACGCGCGCCCGGATTGTCGACGACCACGTCCAGATCGCGATGGAGCTGCAGATGCTGGAACCCGTCATCCAGCACAATAACATCGCATTTTAATCCGATAGCGTTGTCATAACGCTTTTGGCCAACAATTACACGTACATTAGTAAGGCTCTTTTTGATCAACACAGGCTCATCGCCGAAACGGTTGGCGTCCAGTGAAGTCACCTCGCCGCCCTCACCCGCCCGCCCATATCCGCGGGTCAACACGACGACGCGAAGGTCCCGGCTGACGCAGGCTCGGGCGATGGCGATGACCGCCGGCGTTTTTCCCCCGCCGCCGATGGCGATGTTACCGACGGAGATCACCGGTATGGGAAGACGTCTTGGCCGCAGCACACCAGCGCGATAGAGCGCGCGGCGGAGCCGGTTGATGCCGCGATAGAGCAGCTCGGCGGGTTTGAGCAGCCAGGTCATCACGCCAGCAGCTCGAGGATGCGTTGCGCAGTGCGTCCGGCCGCGCCCCGATTTTCCTCCACCGTCCGGCGCGCTCGTTCGCCGTACGCGCGTCGCGCCGCTTCGTCATCGAACATCCGCCCCGCGAACTCGGTCAGCTCCTCCGGAGTGCGAACTTCCACCGCGGCATCGCTGCGCAAAAACGTCGACGCAATCTCCCGAAAGTTGGACATGTGAGGGCCGAAGGCCACCGGCACTCCAGCCGCCGCGGGCTCGATTGGATTGTGCCCGCCGCTGCGTACCAGACTGCCGCCGACGAACGCGATGGCGCCGTAGCGGTAGATGCGCGACAGCTCGCCGATGGTGTCGAGGAGAAGGACATTCGCGGTTCGCGGTTCACGCCCGGCGGTCAACGCGGAGCGACGCACCACTCCGAGAGAGGTCGTCGCCAGCAGCCCCGCTACGACCTCGAATCGCTCCGGCCGCCGCGGCGCGATGATCAGAAACGCGTTGCGCTCCTGCACCAGCAGTTCGACCTCCGGCAGCAGGACCTCGTCTTCCCCCTCCACGGTCGATCCCAGGATGAGGACGGGGCGCGAGGCGATGAGCGATTCGAGCTGCGACGCGATGGCCAGAGGCTGCTGATCGGGAGTGAAGTCGAACTTGACGTTGCCCGTGGTCTCGACGCGCGCCGCCGGAGCGCCGATGGCGATGAAGCGCGCGCGGTCGCTCTCTTCGCGCGCCAGGACCCGATCGTATTGGCGCAGGATCCGGCCGACGATCGGACGCAGCGCGCGGTATCGCGGGAAGGATCGATCGGAGAGTCTTCCGTTTGCCAGGATGAGACGGACTCCGGCGGCTCGTGCCAGGCGCGTGACGTTCGGCCAGATCTCCGTCTCCATCGTGGCCAGGACGCGCGGTCGGTGATGGGCCAGGAATCGCTTCACCGATGCCGAGAAATCGAACGGAAAGTAGGTGATCGTCGCTTCGGGATAGAGTCGCCGGGCCTGCGCCTGGCCGGTGATGGTCGTGGTGGTGAATACGATGGAGGTCTGCGGCCGCCGCCGCAGAATCTCGTCGATCACCGGCCGCGCGGCGAGCGTCTCGCCGACCGACACCGCATGCACCCACAGGTCGTGAGCAGCGGATGGCGAGCGGTAAAAGCCGGCGCGTTCGGTGAAGTTCGACAGATACTTCCCGCGCAGGAGGCCGGTCAACAGAAAGAATGGAAGAGCCACCAGGAAGACGAGGTACAACAGCACCTCGTAAGCGAGGAACATGCGGCGCATGATATCCGCGGTCCGCGCTCCGCGGACCGCGCTCGGGTTATTCGCGATCAACCTCGCGGCGTTCACGCTGCTCCGGCTGGTGTTTCTACTCCTCTTCCGCGACCATCCGATCGACGCCGCCGATGCGCTGCGCGCCTTCTACCTCGGCCTGAAGTTCGACGCGCGGCTGGCGGCGATCGTCAGCGTTCCCCTGCTGTTCTTCAGCAGCCGCGCCTACGTGGCCATCGTGGAGGCGCTCCTGGCCGTCATCTACGCTGCCGATTTCGCTACGTATGCCTACATCCGGCAGCGGCTCAATGCCGGCGTCCTGGAGTTTCTGCGCAACCCGATCATCTCCATGCACATGGTGTGGGAGTCGTATCACGTCGTTTTGTTCGCGCTGGTGATCGTCGCCTTCGTGGCGCTGATCGTTTTTCTTTTCCGCGGACCGCGAACCACGAGCCGCGGGTCGCGAACGGGTCGTCTCATCACGGCGCTGTTCTTTCTGGCGTGCATCTACGGCAAATTCTCGCGCTACCCGCTGCGGTGGAGCGATGCGTATTTCTCGCGCGACTCGTTCGTCGGCGATCTGGCCCTGAATCCGGCTCAGTATCTATTCGAGTCGACGCGCGAAGAGCCGCCTCGCTTCGATGCCGCGCGCGTCCGTCGCCTCTATCCGGTCATCGTCCGCTACCTCGGCGTCGAGCATCCCGATCCTCGAAGTTTGACTTTGAAGCGCGCGCCGCCGCTCTTCCCCCAGGCTCATGGAAGCCCGAACGTCGTCCTCATCCAGCTCGAGTCGTTCGCCGCGTTCAAGAGCGGCGCATTCGGCAACCGGATGAAAGGCTGTCCGAACTTCGACGCGCTGGCCCGCGACGGCATCCTGTTCACCAACTATTACTCGCCGTCGGAGAAGACCGCCCGGGCACTCTTTGCCGTCGTATTCGGGATTCCCGATGTCAGTCCGTGGCAGGCCTCAGCGCACAATCCGCTGACGGTGAATCAGGCGACGATCGTCGACGCCTTCTCCGGCTACGACAAACTCTACTTCCTCGGCGGCAGCGCCAACTGGAGCAACATCCGCGGCATGCTGGCCCACAACATCGATGGCCTGCGCATCTTCGAGGAAGGCTCTTACCAGGCGCCGGTGGTCGATGTGTGGGGGATCTCCGACGAAGATCTGCTGCTGGCCGCGGGCGACGTCTTCCGCGAGGAGAAGAAGCCGTTCTTCGCCATCGTCCAGACCGCGGGGAATCATCGGCCGTACACGATCCCCAGGCAGACGCACGGATTTCAGGTCGTGCATGAAGATGAAACCCTGCTGCATGAGAATGGCTTCGACGGCAACGACGAGTACAACGCCTTTCGCTTCCTCGACCACGCGCTCGGCCTCTTCTTCGAGCGCGCGCGGCGCGAGCCGTGGTTCGCCAACACTGTGTTCGTGCTCTACGGAGATCACGGCACGCGCACCGGGGCGCCGGGAAGTGTTCTGACCCTCGGCGATCTTTCGCTGATCGTCTATCACGTCCCGATGCTGATCTACGCCCCCGGATTCATCAGGCAGCCGCGGAGGATCGACGCCGCCGCCGGCCACGTCGACATCATGCCGACGCTGGCCAGCTTCTGCGGGCGAGGGTATGAAAATCAGACGCTGGGCATCGACCTGTTCGACCCCGCGCGCGCTGGAGGATCGGCGGCGTTTGTCTTCACCGCGTTCCGCCAGCCGCCGATGCTGGGGTTGGTACAAGATTCGCGATACTCGATTGTTCGAGCAGGGGAGACAGAATCTTTGCCGGAAGCGTTCTACGAATTCTCGCGTTGGCTACTTTTTCACAACGCGCCGCGAGCGGGAGTCTTGTATCATTGATGTCCTCAGGAAACGTGCAGGAAAAAGCCATCGCCGTCGGTCTCGCTCTTCCGACCGTACCGCGTAATGTCGTAGAAGAGCACCTGGACGAACTGGAGAAGCTCGTCGAGACTTCCGGTGGTGTGGTGGTGGAGAAGGTCTTCGCCAAACGGACCGCTCCCGATGCAGCGACCTGGATCGGCAGAGGAAAAGCAGAACACGTGAAGGCTGTCGTGGAGCGCCATCGCGCTGGGCTGGTCGTGTTCGATGACGATCTCTCGCCGGCCCAGGCGCGCAATCTGGAGCGCGTCATCCCGGCCAAAGTGATCGACCGGAGCGCGCTCATACTCGATATCTTCGCCGGTCGCGCCCGCAGCCGCGAGGCGCGCACCCAGGTCGAGTTGGCGCAGCTCGAGTACATGCTCCCACGCCTGACCCGCCAGTGGTCGCACCTTTCCCGACAGGCGGGCGGCATCGGCACTCGTGGGGTCGGCGAGACGCAGTTGGAGATCGACCGCCGCATTGTGCGCAACCGGATCAGCCATCTGAAGGATGATCTTCATCGGATCGAGCTGTCGCGGCAGACGCAGCGAAAATCGCGTGCCGCAACCTTCACCGTGGCCATCGTCGGCTACACGAACGCGGGCAAGTCAACGCTGTTCAATCGGCTCACCAGCGGCGGCGCCGTGGCCGTGGACAAACTATTCGCCACCCTGGACGCCCGATCGCAGCGAGCTGCGTTCGACGCGCCTCGACCCACGGTGATCATCGATACGGTCGGCTTCATCCGGAAGCTGCCGCATCATCTCGTGGCTTCCTTCCGCTCGACGATGGAAGAGGCGGTGGCCGCCGATCTCGTCCTGCACGTCATCGACGTCAGCCATCCGCAGTATGAGGACCAGCGAGCCATCGGCGAGGAAGTGCTTGGCGACCTCGGCGTGGCCCGCGATCGGGTCATCGAGGTGTACAACAAGACGGATCGCGCCGATGCGGTCCATATCCGCCGCCGCGTCGCGCTCACGCTCTCCGCTCTTACCGGCCGCGGAGTCGATCGCCTCATCGTCGCGATCCGCGATCGCGAACTGCGAGGCGGAGAGGTCATGCAACTCGAGTTTCCACATCACGAGTCGCGTTTGTTGGCGAAGTTGCATGACGTTTCGGAGGTCCACGAACAACAAATCACGGACCATGCGGTGCGGATCACCGCATGGGTGCCCCAATCGTCGATTCATCTTTTCGAAAATTTCTCGATCACAAATTCGCTGAAAAGCGTTAAAGTTAGCTGAACATGAAGCTGGCTTTTCGTCCCGGACCGTCGCTCATCAGACTGCGGAAGATTCCCAGTCCAAGTCAGAAAGGTTGTGTACCTTCATGAGCTCTGTTCCAGTCTCTGATGTGCCACCACAATCCTCAGTACGCATAGCGTCCCACTCTCCCCGCAAAAATCCAGTCGAAATCTCACGTGTCAATCGGCGTCGGCTCTATCCCGACGTCACGGACGAGCAATGGAACGACTGGAAGTGGCAGCAGAAAAACCGCGTCACAACGCTGCAGGATCTGGCCCGCCTCTTCGAATTCGACGACGTGACCAACGCGAGGCTCTCGGACATCTTCGAGCTGTACCGCACAGCCATCACGCCGTACTACCTCTGCCTGATCGACTTCGACGACCCGAACGATCCGCTCCGTGTGCAGTCGGTTCCCTCCGTCGAGGAGCTGCTCAATCCGGGCGAGCTGACCTGGGATCCGCTCAACGAGGAAGGCGACTCGCCGGTCACGGGGATCGTCCATCGCTATCCCGATCGATGCCTCTTCCTGGTGACTTCGTATTGCCCGCTGTATTGCCGCTACTGCACGCGCAAGCGGAAATGGGTGGACGAAGACGGCACCACCGGGCAGCGCAAGGTCGAAAAGATGATCGAGTACGTCGCCGAGCATCCGGAGATTCGCGACGTCATCGTCTCCGGCGGCGATCCGCTGTCGCTGTCCCTCACGTACCTGGAGAAGATCCTCGCCGGACTGCGGGCCATCCCGCACGTGGAGATCATCCGCTTCGGCTCGCGTGTTCCGGTATTTCTACCGCAGCGCATCGACAACGAGCTCTGCTCGATGCTGGAGAAGTACCACCCCGTCTGGATCAATACCCATTTCAATCATCCGAACGAGATCACGCCGGAATCGGCTGCCGCCTGCGACCGCCTTCTGCGCGCCGGCATCCCGGTGAACAATCAGGCCGTGCTGCTGCGGGGCGTCAACGATTGTCCGTACATCATGCGCGATCTCGTGCAGGGGCTGATGAAGATCCGCGTCCGCCCCTACTACCTCTATCTATGCGACCAGGTCATGGGCGCCGAACATTTCCGGACCTCCATCGGCGAAGGAATCGAGATCATCGAGTTTCTGCGCGGCCACACTTCCGGCCTGGCCGTTCCGCAGTTCGTGATGGATGCGCCAGGCGGTGGCGGCAAGGTCCCGCTGGCACCGAACTATGTCCTGGGCCACTACGGCGACTCGATGGTCTATCGCAACTTCGAGGGCGTGATCGGCCGCTACGACGACGTGCAGCGGCAGCCGCACAACTGTGATCGCTGCAATGACCGCGAGCATTTCGATGAGCGCGGCCTGGCCAAGCTCCTCAATCGCACCGCCGACCGCTTCGAGCCGCAGCCGGTGCGCGACACGCCGCGGGGGATCAAGGTGAAGAGAGGGCGCAGTTCGGAGTCTTGACGAACGTTTGTCATGACATGCGCATCGGGCTCACCTACAACCTGAAGCCGGAACATGCCACCGGCGGCGACGCCTTCGAAGAGTTCGACTCTGTCGAAACGATCGAGGCGCTGGAAGAGGCCTTCCGCGCGTGCGGCCACGAGCCCGTCCGCCTCGGTTGGGGACGGCCGATGCTCGATGCGTTGCGCACCACTCGTGTCGACGGCGTGTTCAATCTGGCCGAGGGTGTGGGCGGGCGGGGGAGGGAGTCGCAAGTGCCGGCGGTGCTGGAGATGCTCGGCATCCCGTGCACCGGACCCGATCCGCTTGCCATCGGCATCACGCTCGACAAGGCGCTGGGCAAGCTGGTGGCGAAGGCGCATGGGATCCCCACCGCGCCCTGGGTAGTGGCCCGTCGGGAGTCGAGGGTCGGAGGATTGCGATATCCCCTCTTTGTGAAGCCGGCCGCTGAAGGCTCCTCGATGGGCATCACGTCGCGATCGATCTGCCGCGGCGAGGGGGAGCTGGATGCCGCCGTGTCGGGGGTATCGAAGTACGGCCCCGTGTTGATCGAGGAGTTTCTGAACGGCGAGGAGTTCACGGTCGGCATCGTGGCTGGAAGGGTCGTCGGCGTCATGCAAGTGGTTCCGCGGGAGCCGGACGAAGACTTCATCTACTCGATCGAAGTGAAGCGCGACTGGCAGGAGCGGGTCGACTATCGGCTGGTCGATGAGCCGCGCGCAGCTGCTGTGGCCATGGCCATCTGGAACGCGTTCGAGCTCCGCGATGTCGCTCGCGTGGACGTCCGCGTGGATCGCGACGGCATCCACAATTTCGTGGAGGTCAATCCTCTGCCGGGCATGCATCCGACGAACAGCGACCTCATTCTTCTGATCGAAGCGGCCGGCTGGACCTACAACGGAATGATCGCCGCGATCCTCGGAAGCGCGGAGGAACGGTGGCGCGCCGCGTAGCGGTTGCCTTCAACGACGATTCCCACCTGAAAACTCACCTCAGCCCCCCGGAGCTTGTCGGTTCAGCCGAAGTGCGCCAGGCGGCGGAGGAAGTGGCGAAGACCACCGGCGGAACGCTGGTGCCCGTTCGCGAAGATATCGACGGCGTGCTGCGCGATCTGCAGCGATTCGATGTGGTCGTCGACCTCTGCGAAGGAGTCCTGGGCATACCGGGGCTGGAGAAAAATTTTGCGCTGGCCCTGGAGATGCTCGGGATTCCCCACACCTCCTGCGAGCCGGTCTCCGTCGGTCTCGTGTCCGACAAGGTCCTGGTCAAGAAACTTCTGCGCACCGCCGGAATCCCGACGCCGCGAGGCTTCGCTGATCCGCGCTCGGTTCCTCCCGGGACGTACATCGTGAAGCCGTCGCTGGAGGACGGCGGCATCGGCATCGAAGCAGCGGCGGTCGTTCGCAGTCCGGAAGAGCTGGCCGCCCGTTACCGTCATGTGGTGGAGACCTACGATCAGACGCCGCTCATCGAGGAGTTCATCGACGGCCGAGAGTTGAATCAATCCTTCTACTGCGGGCGTCTTCTGCCGCCCGGTGAGATGTTCTTCGCCGCTGACTTGAAGCCTTGGGAGCGGGTGGTGGGGGCGAAGGCGAAGTGGGACATTGGATCGCCCGAGGATCTGGCTACGGTCAGCGGGATGGCAGTCGACCTGGATGAGGCAACGCGCGGCGAGCTGTCGCGCATTTGCCTCGCCGCCGCCGAGCTGTTGGGCGTCGACATGTCGGCCCGATTCGACCTGCGCCAGGCGCGCGACGGCCGCCTCTACCTCATCGAGATCAATCCAAACCCCGACATCGGCCCGGGCAGCGGGTTCCGGAAGGCGCTGGAGACAGCCAAGGTCCCGTTTTCAGAATTTCTGGAGACCCTTATCATGGCTGCTTACGCGCGCTGCGCCGATGAAGATCCGTCCAGCTCAAAGCAAAGATCGCGACCGCATCCGTGACATCCTGATCGCCACTGCGCGATTCACCGACGATGAGGTGCGCTGCGCAGTGGACCTGGTGGACCAGGCCTTGACCCATCCCGAGCGCGGCGAGTACATCGTCCATGTGCTGGAAGAGCGGGATGGAGCCAGGCCGATGGTGAAGGGGTACGTCTGCTTCGGTGCCACGCCTCTCACGGACGGCGTGTTCGATCTCTACTGGATCGCCGTCGATCCGAAGCAGCAGGGGCAGGGATTTGGCCAGTTGCTCCTGCGTTTCGTGGAGAATGAGGTCCGCCGCAGCCGCGGCCGCATGCTGCTGATCGAGACCTCCTCGAAGGAAAGCTACGCCCCCACTCTGCGGTTCTATCAGCGCAGCGGATACGACGAGATCTCGCGGATCAAGGATTTCTATCGCGTGGAAGATGACAAAGTCGTCTTCTGCAAGAAGCTGTCGCCATGAGTCCAAACTTCACGCTGTACGCGGCCCTGCTTTTCTACACTGCCGGCACGCTGATCGCGCTGGCCTCGCTCTTCACTCGCGAGCGCCGGTCGCAACATGCGGCGCTGGTGCTGATGATCGGTGGCTTCGTCTGCCACACCATCTGGATCGGCACGATCTGCGCGCGCACCCATCACCCGCCGCTGACCAATCTTCCGGAGGCGGCAGCGTTCGTGGCCTGGTGCATCTTCGTCGTCGAGTTGGCGCTGTTCATCCGCTACCGCGTACAAGCCGCATCATTTTTCGTCTATCCGCTCGTGCTGATGCTGCTGACCGTGGCCGCGGTGGTGCATGAGCCGTTCGCGCAGATGGATCCGGCGCTGCGGTCGTCGCTCTTCACCGCGCACGTGCTCCTCTCTGCGGTCGGTGTGGCAGCGTTGCTGACCGGGCTGGCCTTCACCGCCCTGTCGTACGCCCAGGACCGCGCGCTGAAGTCGAAGCATCGCGGACCGTTGTGGGAGTGGATCCCCAGCCTGAGCGTCTGCCGCACGCTGAGCTACCGCATCCTGGCCGTCGGCTTCAGCATCTACACTCTCGGCATCCTGGCGGGAATTCTGTGGTCCTACCGCACCACCGCGGGGCCGATGGATATGCGAGTGAAGCAGCTCGGCGGAATCACGGCCTGGATTCTGTTCGCCATGCTTCTGCAGTCCTACATCAGCGGCGCCTATCGCGCGCGGCGCACCGCGCTGATCTCCGTCTGTGCGTTCGTGGCAATCGTGGTGGCGATGTTGGGGATCCATCATGTATAGGCGAGCAGCGAGCAGCGAGCAGCGAGCGGGCATCAGGGGTCGTTTCTCCTGCTCGCCGCTCGCCGCTCGCCGCTCGCCGGGCGGGAGGTGGCAGTGCCGCTGATTCTCATTGGCGTCAACCACCGCACCGCGCCGGTCGGCGTGCGCGAACGGATGAGCGTGGCCGACGCGCAGCTCGCCGCGACGCTCGACGAGCTCAAGGCGATCGCGCCGATCGACGGCGTGGCGTTGCTTTCGACCTGCAATCGTGTCGAGGTCATTCTTTCCGCGGAGAGTGAAGACGTCATCGAGGCGTTTGTCGACTGGTTGAGCGCACGCGGCGGAAGCACCCGCTCGGAATTGGAGAAGCATCTTTACATCCTTCGCTACGCCGACGTGGCCAGGCATCTCTTCCGCGTCGCTTCCGGCCTCGATTCGATGGTGGTGGGCGAACCGCAGATCGGCGGGCAGGTGCGCACCGCATTTCTGGCGGCGCAACAGCGCGGAGCGATCGATCCGCTGCTGCATCGGCTCTTCGAAGAAACCATCCGCGTGGCCAGGAAGGTACGCAGCGAGACCGGCATCGGAGAGCACGCCGTGTCGGTGCCCTACGCCGCAGTGGAGCTGGCCCGGAAGATCTTCGGCGATCTCCACGGCCTGCAGGCCCTGCTCCTCGGCGCGGGAAAGATGAGCGAGCTGACGGCCGAGCATCTCGCTGGCTTCGGGCTGAAGCAGATCTTTGTCGCCAACCGGGCGCATGAACGAGCCGAGGAGATGGCGGCGCGTTTCCGGGGGATGGCCATCCGCTTCGACGAGATCGATCCGCACCTGGCCACGTGCGACATCGTCATTGCCTCGACGGCAGCGCCGCACTACGTCGTAGAGGCGCAGCAGGTCGAGCGCGCTCTCACTGCGCGGCGTATGCGCAATCTCTTTCTGATCGACCTGTCAGTGCCGCGGAATCTCGATCCGGCCATCGCTCAGGTCGATGGCGCCTATCTGTACAACATCGATGATCTGCAGCAGGTCGCCGACGCCAACCGCGAGCTGCGGCTGCAGAAAGCGGAGGAGGCGGAAGAGATCGTGGCTCGGGAAGTGGACCATTTCCGCCGCCGCCTGTTGGCCCGGGATGCCGTACCTACGATCGTGGAGCTGCAGGAGCGGCTGGAGTTGATCCGCACCGCGGAGCTGGAGAAATGTCTCCGCAAACTCGGTCCGGTGACCGCCGATCAGCGCCAGGCGCTGGAGCTGCTGACCAGGCAGATCGTCAATAAGATCCTCCACTATCCGATTCTGCGGCTGAAGGAATCGGCCGAAGAGCCGCAGGAGCGCGAGTCGCTGCGCCAGACGATCCGGAAGATCTTCGGATTGCGATGAGCCGCCCGCTTCGCATCGGCACGCGCGGAAGCAAGCTCGCGTTGTGGCAGGCGAATGAGGTGGCCCGGCGGCTGGTCGACGCGGAATTCCAAACCGAGATCATCCCCATCCGCACGACCGGCGACAAACGGCGCAGCGCGAGCCTGGCATCGATCGGCGGCAAGGGCGTTTTCATCAAAGAACTGGAAGAAGCGCTGCTGGCCGGGACGATCGATCTCGCGGTGCACAGTCTGAAAGACGTTCCCTCCATCGTGCCTTCACGATTCGCCCTGGCGGCATTCCTCGAGCGAGGCGATCCGCGCGACGCATGGGTACAGCGCAACAGCATTCCGCTCGGAGAACTCCCCGCGGGTGCAAAGGTTGGAACCAGCGCGCCGCGGCGCCGGGCGCAGTTGCGATCTCTGCGCCCCGATCTGCATCTCGAAGAGATTCGCGGCAACGTCGACTCACGCGTAACCAAGGTGCGGTCCGGAGAGTACGACGGTGCCGTTCTCGCTGCGGCAGGTCTTATGCGCCTGGGACTCGACGCAGAGATTACATCGCATTTTTCAGTCGAGGAGATGATTCCGGCGGCCGGGCAGGGGATCATCGTTGTGGAGACGGCGGACGATCGCTCCCGGGCCGCCGTGGAGATCATCAACGACTGGCGAGCCGCTCTGGCCGCACGCTGCGAGCGCGGCGTGCTTCAGAAATTCGGTAACCTGCTGGACTGCCACTCGGCCGTCGCCGTTCACACCACGATCGATCGGGGCATCACCGTTCGGGCCTTCTTCGGAGAGATCGACGGTGATCGCAGCGTCCGCGTCACGAAAACCGGAACCGACCCGAAGGAGGTGATCGGCGCCGTGTACGATGCGCTGATCAGTCAGGGCGCTGAGGAGCTTCTGAGTTGGCCCGACAACCGATAGGCAAAGTCTTCCTCGTGGGCGCAGGCCCCGGCGATCCGTATCTGCTCACGCTGCGCGCGGTGGAGCTCATCGAGTCAGCGGATGTGGTGGCCACTGATGCCCTCGTCTCCCCGGGCGTTCTGTCGCGAGTACCGCGAAGCGCGGAGCTGATCTTCATCGGCAAGCGCGCCGGAGCCCACGCCGTGCCTCAGGAGGAGATCAATCGCCTGCTCATCCAGAAGGCTCGCGAAGGCAAGCGCGTGGTGCGGCTCAAGGGCGGGGATCCGTTTGTCTTCGGCCGTGGGGGCGAGGAAGCCGAAGAGTTGGCGGCGGCCGGCGTCGAGTTCGAGGTTGTTCCAGGCGTCTCGTCGGCGATTGGCGGTCCCGCCTATGCCGGCATTCCAGTGACGCATCGGGCGCACGCCGCCACGGTCACGCTGGTCACCGGCCACGAGGGCGACGACTCGGCCGGCGTCGACTGGGCCGCGTTGGCCCGCTTGCGGGGCACGATGGTCTTCATGATGGGTACGGCCAACCTGGCACTGATCGCGAAGAATCTTCGCCAGAACGGAATGCGCGACGCTGAGCCGGTGGCCGTCATTTCCAAAGCGACGACACCGGAGCAGCGGGTCATCCGCGGCACGCTGGCCGACATCGCCGATCGTGCAAAAGGAGTGGCCACGCCAGCGCTCGTCGTGGTGGGGGCGGTCGTTCAGTTGCGCGACGCGATCAACTGGTTCGAATCGAAGCCGCTCTTTGGAAAGCGCGTCGTCGTCACTCGAGCGCGCGAGCAGGCGTCCGGGCTGAGACGGCTGCTGGAGGAAGCGGGAGCGCACGTGATCGAGTTCCCGCTGATCGAGATTGCTCCGCCGGATTCCTACGAATCGCTCGATCGCCTCATCGACGTGCTGGACGATTACCAGTGGCTGATCTTAACCTCGACGAACGGAGTGCGATCTTTTTTCGATCGATTGCGGTTCCACGGCAAAGACGCGCGGGCTCTGGGCCTGGTGATGGTCGCCGCGGTGGGGGAATCGACGGCCGACGAGCTGCGCGCGCGCGGCATCGAGCCGGATCTCGTTCCGCCGAAGTTCCAGTCCGCGGCGCTGCTGCCGCTGCTGGAGAGCGACCAGCGCGGCATTCGAACGGCGATCGTGCGCGGGGCGGAAGGGCGGGAGGAGCTGATCGAGGAGCTGCGCCGTCGCGGCGGCGAAGTCGATCTGGTCGTCGCCTATCAGACGCGCCGCCTTGCTGCCGATCCTGCCGCGCTGCAAAACATCGACATCGTGACGTTCACCAGTGCATCGACGGTGGACAACTTCTACGCAGCGGCTGCTGACCGCGCTGCATCCATCCTGGGGGACGCGCGCGTTGCATCCATCGGCCCGATGACCAGCGATGCGTTGAGAAGGCACGGACGCGAGCCGAACGTCGAGGCTTCGTCGGCGAGCATCGAGTCGCTTCGCGACGCGATCGTCGAGGCGTTCTGATGGACGCCGCGCGCCTCTGGGGTTCCGCCGACTACACGCACAGGCTCGGCGAGGTGAGCTGGATGGCGTCCACCGCCGTCCTGATGCATCTGAACGAGCGCGCCACCGGCGACCCGGCGCGCGACTGGCTCTCCGCTTGGGCGCATCGGTATTTCGTCGGCCAGGACCTGCGCGTTCTCGTGCTCGGCTGCGGCGAAGGTTGGCTGGAGCGGGCGGTGTCGGAATGGCCGTACGTCAGGCGCATCGACGCGCTCGACTTCGCCGACGCGGCGGTGGCGCGGGCGCGGGAGCGGGGCGGGCCGAAGATCCACTATTCCGTCGCCGACCTCAATCGTGACGCTCTCGAAGCCGGCGCGTATGACGTCGTCGTCGCTCACTCGATCCTTCATCACGTCGCGCAGCTCGAGCATGCCTTCGAGCAGATCGAGCGTGCCATGAAGCCAGAGGCGATGTTCATCGTCAACGAGTACATCGGACCGAATCGCTTTCAGTTCAGCGATGAGATCCTGGCGATCATCAACGATCTCTTGCGCTGTCTGCCGCCGCGCCTTCGCCACAGTGCCCTGGAAGATCGAGTCTACGAGGCGAGGGAGCGCCCGACGATCGACCAGATGATCGCCAACGACCCTTCCGAGGCGGTTCGCGCATCGGATCTGATGGCGATGATCCGGCAGCGCTTCGAAGTCCTGGAGGTCAAGCAGCTCGGCGGAACGATTCTGATGCACCTCCTGTACGACATCGTCCAGAACTTTCGCTTTGACGATCCGCACGAGCGCGGGGCAATCGAGCTTCTGTGCGCGCTGGAGGGAGCGCTGGTCGACCGCGGATCGATCCCGTCCGACTTTGCGATTCTTGCGGCCCGCAGGAAGAGCGCGCGCACGCCGAAGAGCGCGTATCGCCGCCCGCTGCCCCCGCGGCCTGAAGCGTCGAAGGATCTCGAGGCAGATCCTCTCGGGTTCGGGCACCGTCGGCCGGCTGCGAGGGGACGGTGGGAGGCCCTGCAGCCGTGGATATTGCGCGTGTTGCGGGTGGCGCTAGCCTCGACGCGGCCGCGGCGAGCGAACCTGATCGACGAGCGGAGAATGAACTCGTTCATCGAACAGCTCCGCTGCGCGGCTTCGCGCGCCGCGCCGTTCGAATGGATCGCCGCGCGCTGGTCGGCGCATGACGACGACCCTACCATCGCTGCGCTTCTCGTGGCGATGGAACGAATTGCCGCGCGCCACGGACTGCTCGGCGCCCGCTGATACACTCGCGGCGATGGCGAGAATTTACGAGCGGATCACCGCGGCGCTGCTGTGGATCGCCGCATTCTGCTTCGCTTCGGGCGTCTTTTTCGCCATCACCCTCCTCTTCCGCTCCCTCCCGCCCACCCCGCCCGTGGCCATCGGAGTGGTGACCATTGAGCGCTACTCGAAGCTGAAGGATTACCTTGGGGCTGCGATCTTCTTCCTCGCCGTTCCGCCGCTGACGATCTGGTTTCGCCGCCTCGGAGCACAGCTTTTGGAACTCGAGCAACGCCGGTTTGGTCGCCGTCGAGTGCAGCGTCAGATGCCCGTCGCAGTTCTGCTCACGGCGCCGTTCCTTCTTTCGCCGCTTTTCTATCTGACGACGGGCAAGGCCGGGTGGATCCTGCTCCTGCCGGTAGCGATCGCGTTCGGCGCTACGCGCGCACTTCTCTTCTTCGACACGCGACGCTGGCTGCGACTGTTCTTTCGACGCGAGCTCAATCCCTACCACGCGCTGCTCTTCTGCGAGGCGCTCTCCTGGATTCTGTTCCGTTATCTCGTGACCGGCCGTCGCATCGCCCACTTCCCGACGCTCTTCCTGGAGACGGTCTTCGTCGCGATTTTTCTGCTGCTCTTCTGGGTGGTGATGTTCCTGATCGCGCACCTGATGGAGCTGAATTTCGGCATCTCCGCAGAGGATGTGTTCCGTCGCGTGGTGAGCGCCGCGCTGCCGATGGTCCTTCTGCCGCTTCTACCGCTCTTCGACGTCCCGACAAAGCATCCTGCGGCAGTGATGATCGCCGCCCTGCTGATCATCGCGGCGCTGGCTCTCGGTTTGCGAAATCCGATATCGCCGGGCGCTGCAAGGAACCTGGCCGCAATCGTGGTGATCCCGATGCTGATCTATCTGGTCAGCTACGCGTCGACGGCGCATCTGCTGACGATCGACCTGTTCCATCGCGGTGAGTCGATCGGCCCGGCGTCGGATTATTTGAGAGGCAAGGCGCCGTATCGCGGGGTCTTTCCCCTGCATGGGATGCTGGAAGACGGACTGCTCGACGCGTGGCTCATGAAACTCTTCGGCCGATCGCTCGATGTGGCCATGACGCGGACCGTGGTCCTCGGCGCGTTTCTCTCCGTGGCCATCTGGTACCTTGGCCTGGCCATCTTCGAGTCGATTCCCCTCGCGCTCCTCACAGTGGCCACAGCCGCCTGGACGACGACGGAGAACAATCGGACGCTTTTTCAGGTGGCGGTGGTCGCGCTGCTGTGGATCGGGCTGAAACGACGGTCGTCCGTCGCCGTCGCTTTCAGCGGGTTCTTCGCGGGGATCGCCCTCTTCTTCAGCTATGAGATCGGTCTGTACAGCATTGCCGGGGCACTTGTCTCGATTTTCTTGCTTTGGCTTACGTCGTGGTTCGCGGCCCGCGGTTCGTGGTTCGCGAACCACGAGCCGCGAACCACGAATCACGAGGTCCGAGACGCATTCGTTTTCTCCATGGGCCTCCTTCTCGGATGCGCCCCGTTCGTCGTCTACCTGATCGCCCGCGGCGTTCTGCCGGACTTCGCCACGGTCTCTTTCGTCACCATCCCGCGCATCATCGATGCCGTCTGGTCGCTGCCGTTTCCGGACCTCGTCTCTACGTTCCGGAAGAATCTGAATCTGCATACGCTGGCCGAGTTCGTTCTCTTCGAGAAGTTCCATCTGATCCTCAGCCCGCTGACCATCGCTATCGCCGCGATCTATCTGATCCAGCGCGCTCTGAGGCGGCGTATGGACACGCTCGATCAGGCACTCCTGGTTCTCACTGTGTTTGCCACGATCACGCAGCGGACCGCGTTCGGCCGCGCGGAGTTTCGCCATCAGTATTTCTCCGCATTTCTCATCGGACCGATGCTCGTGATTCTCGCCGTCGTGGCCATCCGACGACTGCGGCAGATCTGGATGGAG
>Ga0070708_100000615_pt1 | contig 26906 bp, 26 predicted proteins | sample KBSK5503metaG_FD_65469 | JGI IMG/M metagenome (GOLD analysis project Ga0070708, IMG submission 65469) | Corn, switchgrass and miscanthus rhizosphere microbial communities from Kellogg Biological Station, Michigan, USA - KBS K5-50-3 metaG | ecosystem: Host-associated > Plants > Roots >... | reverse complement strand
GGGGCAAGTTCCCGGGCGGATTTGCAACGCGGATGACCCCCACCCCCCGACTGTGTTTGGGGCGCGGACGCTGCCACGAAGACCGCGACTCCGTCAAGCAAGGGCTTGAGCATCCTTTCCCGGAAGCTAAGCCGGGGTCGCGATCAAACGGCGAAACCCGAAAGACGGTCGGCTGACGTCGACGGCAGGTTCGGATATGGAGCACTGATGCGAACGACCGCTTGGATACTGTGTCTGGCGCTGGCTACCAATGCTTCAATTGCCGCCGCGAGCGGGGCGCGGCCGAGCGTGGACCAGGTACTGGACGCCGTCTCCCAACTGGTGGAGTTCCGCGGGGTGGCGATCTCGCCGGATGGCGCCGGCGTCGCCTGGGTCGAGGCCGTTCGCGGGAAGGATGGCCCGCTCGCGGAACGATCATTCATCTCCGTGGCGACGCGGGTGGGGAGCCATTGGCGGCGGCGCCGGATCGGCGCGGGGGCATCGGGAAAGTGGGACGAACGGGGGATCTCGTGGTCGCCGGATGGCAAGCAGCTGGCCTTCTTCTCGGATGCGGGGGAGCGCCGCCAGCAGCAGCTCTATCTGGCGGATGTGCAGACCGGGCGGTCGCGCAAGATGACCCGGCTCAAGGGCACGCTTTCCGACGCGCGATGGTCCCCCGACGGGAAGCGGGTAGCCTTCCGCTTCATCCAGGGCGTCGAGGCCAAAGGACCTCTCTTCCCCACTGCCCGCGATTCGGGAGTCGTGGAGGAGAAGATCCACGAGTGCCGCATCGCCGTCGTCGACCGCACGACGGGGAGCGTTCGGCAGGTCTCGCCGGCCGACTTGTTCATCTACGAATTCGAGTGGTCCCCGGACGGGTCGGCCTTCGCGGCGATCGGCGCCCATGGCTCGGGCGATGACAACTGGTGGGTCGCCGAGCTGTTCACCATCTCGGCCGATTCCGGGCAGACCCGGTCCGTCAACAAGCCCGCCAAGCAAATCGCCGAAGCCCACTGGTCTCCGGATGCCCAGAGCATCGCCTTTATCGGAGGACTGATGAGCGACGAGGGCGTCATCGGAGGCGACATCTACGTAGTCCCGGCGGCAGGGGGTGAAGCGAGAAACCTCACGCCGGACATGAAGGCCTCTGCCTCCTCGATCCACTGGGTGGCCCAGGGCTCGTTGTTGTTCAGCGAGTGGATCGATGGACAATCCGGGATTGCGAGCCTTCATCCCGGCACCGGGGCGATCAAACAGCTGTTGACCACTCCGGAGCACATCGGTTCCGGCCGGTTCTCCTCGGCCTTTGGCGTTTCGAAGGACGGCGCGACATTCGCGCTCGTGCGCGAGTCGTTTCGCAAGCCTCCCGAAGTCTACGCCGGGCCGATCGGCAGCTTGACGCAGATTTCTCATTCCAACGAGTCGGTGAGCGCGCGCTGGGGGGATGCGCACACGCTGCACTGGAGGAGCGATTCGTTCGAGGTGCAGGGTTGGCTGATGGCTCCGCCGGAGGTGGACGCCGGCAGCCGATATCCGATGATCGTGGTCGTCCACGGCGGTCCGGCTTCGCAGGCCGATCCGCGATTCCTGCCCACCTGGGGCCTTTTGGCGAGCCAGGGGTATTTTGTACTCCTGCCCAATCCACGGGGCAGCTATGGACAGGGGGAGAAATTCACCGCGGGGAACGTTCGCGACTTTGGTCACGGCGACCTCAAGGACATTCTGGCGGGCGTCGACACCGCGCTGAAGACCGCACCGATCGACCCCGAACGGATCGGGATCTTCGGCTGGAGCTATGGCGGCTACATGGCGATGTGGACGGTGACCCAGACGGAGCGTTTTCGCGCGGCGGTCGCGGGCGCGGGCATTTCCAATTGGCAGAGCTATTACGGGCAGAACCGGATCGACCAATGGATGCTGCCGTATTTCGGCGCTTCGGTCTACGACGACCCCGCCATCTACGCCCGAAGCTCGCCGATCAACTTCATCAAACAGGTGCGCACGCCCACGCTCATCCTTCAGGGGGAGCGAGACGCCGAAGTGCCGGCGGCGCAGGCCTACGAGTTCTGGCACGCGCTGAAGGCGCTCGGGGTGAAAAACCAGCTGGTGATCTATCCCGACGAGGGGCACGCCTTTACCCGTCCGGAGGATCAGCGCGACCGTTCGCGCCGGATCGTGAATTGGTTCGATCAGTTCATCAAGCCGGGCTCCTGATTCCGGCGGTCTAGAATTGCCTGCCCCAGGCGATCGCCAGCCCATCCGGTCGCGGAACCAGGATGAAACCGCTGATCAACGGCGGCCTGCGGGCGTGGAGCCAGCTCACCGCCAACCCGGTGGCCGTGCCGATCAAGGCCCCGGCGATCACGTCGGTCGAAAAATGGTATCCGGCAAGCACGCGTTCCACGGCCACGCTGCCGCCGATCGCGAAGACGCCCGCCCCAGAGCCAGGGCGCTCAGCCGTGGCGCGAGGAGATCGACTGCGCCTCGACGGCAAGGGCGGCGAAAACCGTGGAGGTGTGGCCGGAGTAGAACGACCGGTAGTTTGCGGAGGTGCCGGGCGGATCGGCGTAGACCCGCGGGATGGGGCGCTGGAGGGTGTATTTGGCCGCCGTGACGACAGATCCGGCGATCACCACCCCCACCGTCGCGGTGCTCAGCGCATCGGCAAAGTCGCTGTGATTGCCAATCGTTCCGCGATCGAAGGCGTTCACCTCCGCCGGATCGCAGGGGCATCCTGGCTTGATCAGCTTGGACGAGAGGGCGTAGGGCACCGCGACGGCCAGGTAGCGGCCCCGGTGACCGTGCCATCGACCCAGGGCGAGAGCGGGAAGATGGACCTGGAATCGGTCACCGCCGAGCTCGCCTCGGCCGGGGGCGGCTCCCGCCCTGCCCGTTCCATCGGCTGTGCCACCGCTGGAGAGGCGGCGGCCACCAGGAAAAGGAGGGGGAAACGCGTCATCGCCGGCGCAATCATGCCAACCGGGAGCGCGACTTGGGAACCCCAACCCCTTGGGCGGGGTTCTCGCCTACCCGGTGTTCGGCCGTGCGCATTCTCGTCGGTTGCACGAGCGCTTCCGAAACAAATCGGGTACTCTGCCGGCTCATGAGTATTGTCCGTGCGCTGAGCAACGACCCCTTGGTTCAAGGCTTCTCCAAACTCTCCAGCTGCAACGTCTCGGATGCCCTCGACCGGCTCCACGTGAATGGTGCGCCGCATCGGATACTCCCCCTCTGGGCGGGTTGTCCGAAGATCGTCGGCCGTGCCGCGACGCTGCAGCTCGTCGATCACGGCTCGCAGTCGCCGATTCAGGGCACGATGCATGCGATCTCCGCCGCCAAGCCGGGAGAGATCATGATCGTGGATCACCATGGTCGGATGGAGGTCAACAGCTGGGGAGGAATCGCCACCTTTGCGGCGCTCAAACGCGGACTCGCGGGCGTGATCATCGATGGCGTCACCCGGGACGTCGATGAGATCCGGGCCATGGAGTTTCCGACCTACGCCAAAGGGGTCATCCAACAGTCGATTCGCAATCGCTGTGCCTTCGCGGGTCACAGCGTGAGCGTGCACCTGGGTTCCGCGGTCGTGCGCCCCGGCGACCTGGTGCTCGCCGACGAGAATGGAATCGCCGTCGTGCCTCAGGAGAGGATGGAGGAAATCTTAAGGATTGCCCAGGAGTGCTCGATGGCGGAAGAACGCCTGAGGAACTGGATCTCGCAGGGCGTCGACCCGCTGGAGGCGCACGAGCGGGTGAAGTACGAGCAGTTGACCGGCCGCTACGCGGGGTAATGCCTCTTTCAAGGGCGAGGACGGAAACCCACCCACCCTTTAGCCGTGGTCCCTTGATTCGGCCTGCTTGTGGGCGGCGTCTTCCGCCGCCAGTCGCTTGATCTCGGGCTGAGGCAGCTGCTCGACCGATCCCGCCTCGCCGGTAAGCGGCAGATTGAGTCTCTGCCGCCGGAGCAGCAGGAACTCCCGGACGATGATCTGACCCATCGCCGCCAATGGCACCGCGGCAACGGCGCCGATGATACCCGCGAGCTCGCCGAAGACGACGAGCGACATCAGCGAGACGAGGGGATTGACGTTCACCGTCCGGCGGAACACGACCGGCGCGAGGACATTTCCCTCCAGCTGCCCGTAGAGGATGTAGTAGACCGCGACGATCGCGGCCTTGACCAGGCCCGAGGTCGCCAGGGTGATCACCGTCACCGTCGTCCCCATCACCACCGGCCCCGCGTAGGGCACCAGGCTCGAAAACCCGCTGACGATCCCCAAGGCAAGGAAGAACGGAACCTTCAAGATGGCGAGGATCGCCGTCGTCAAGGTGGCGTTGACCACGCAGACCAGCGAGATGCCGGCCAGGTAACCGCCGACCGAATCGTAGATCTTGGCCAGCACCCGCCGATAACGAACGCGGTTGACCGGCCTTGCCTCGGCGAGCGCGGCGTCGACCAGGTGCTCGCCGAAGATGAGCATGAAGATGGTCAAGAAGAAAATGGTGACCAATCCGACTGCGACGTTCAGCGCGCTGCCCAGCGCTTTCAGCGCCGGATCGACGGAGCTCTGCAGCGCTTTGGGAAGCTCTTCGCCGGCGTGTTCAATCTGAGCCGTGACGTTGAACTGCTCATCCACCGTCCGGTAGACGGAGCTTTCGCGGATCGAGGCGATGATGTCCGGGCCTTTCTGGATCAGCGCGCGGACTTGTTTGGCCACCGCCGGCACGAGCAGCAACATCGCCCCGAGGAGGAGGCCAAAGATCGCCGCCATCACCGTGGTGATCGCCGCCCAGCGAGTGAATCGGCGGCTCACCAGCCACTGGACGGCATGATTGAGCGCGGCCGCGAGAAAGGCGGCCGCGGCGATAAACAGAAAACCGGTCCGCGCGCTCACCACCACGTAGAGCACGACGAACGCGAGGAAGACCACCCCCAGCACGCCGGCGGCGATTCGCACCGCGATCCGCGTCGGGGGCTTTGAATCATTCTCGAGACCGTCATCCGCCATGAGCCGCGCGCCCGGGTTGGATCAGCTCGAACGGAACATGCCCCCCGCCTCCTGGGAATGCAACGCCCCCGGGGGGTCAATGGAGCCTTTTTCGACCGGCCATTTTCGTTCACTCACCAAAAGCAACGCGGCGGGCTCGAAGAACCCGCGGCGTCGATGCACGCGCCGCAACAGGACGTCCTTGATTGGTTGCGGCAGCGGGGATTAGAACGCGTTGCAGGGAGGAATGGCCATGACCCATCGACGTTTGGGAGGCCGGCGCGACTTTCTCAAGGCCGCCGGTTGTTTTACCGCCGCTGCACTCGTCCCCGGCCGGCTCGCCCGGGCCCAGGCCGCGAAGCTGAGAATTGGCCTGATGCTGCCCTACACCGGAACCTATGCCGCCCTGGGCAACGCGATCACCAATGGCTTCAAGCTCGCGGTGACCGAGCGGGGTGGCAAGCTTGGAGGCCGGGAACTTGAGTATTTCACCGTCGACGACGAATCGGATCCCTCGAAGGCGCCGGAGAACACCAACAAGCTCGTCCAACGCGACAAAGTCGACGTGCTGATCGGTACCGTGCACAGCGGCGTTGCGCTGGGGATGGTGAAGATCGCGCGAGAGACCGGGACCCTCCTCGTCATTCCGAATGCCGGCGCCGCTGCCGCGACCGGCGATCTCTGCGCGCCGAACATATTCCGCACTTCCTTCACCAATTGGCAGACCGGCTACCCGATGGGGAAGATCGTCGTTGACCGCGGTTTCAAGAACGTCGTCACCATCACCTGGAAGTACGCCGCCGGCGAGGAATCGGCGAGTGGGTTCGCGGAGGGGCTGGCAAAAGCGGGTGGCAAGGTGGTGAAGGAGCTGTGGGTGCCCTTTCCCCAGGTCGAATTTCAGGCGCTGCTCACCTCGATCGCGTCGCTCAAACCAGACGCGGTCTACACCTTCTTCGCCGGCGCCGGCGCGGTGAAGTTCGTCAAGGATTACGCGGCGGCGGGTCTGAAGGGAAACGTTCCCCTCTTCGGATCGGGTTTTCTGACCGATGGCGTCCTCGAAGCGCAAGGCGAGGCGGCCCAGGGGTTGGAGACGACGTTGCACTATGGGGATGGCCTGGATACTCCCCGAAACAAGTCTTTTCGCGAAGCGTATTCCAAGGCCTACAAGAGCGACGCGGACGTCTACGCCGTCCAGGGCTATGACACCGGCCTGTTGCTCGCCGCCGGTCTGGACGCCGTCCGCGGCGACGCGACTCAGAAGAACCAGCTCATTGCCGGACTGGAGAAGGCCCGGATCGAAAGCCCAAGAGGCGCCTGGACTTTGTCCAAAGCCCACAACCCGATCCAGGACATCTACCTGCGCAAGGTTGTCGGGGTCCAGAACAAGGTGGTCGGGGTCGCGCACAAGGCGCTTGAGGACCCGGCCCGGGGCTGCAGCATGAAAAGGACGTGAAGGCTGTCTTGCCGCTGACCTCCCCACCGGGGAAAGATGCCTGGGAAACGAGACGGGCAACGCTCGCCGCGTTCTGACCCCGGAGCTGTGATTGGAATTCTTCGTTCAGCTGCTCAACGGCATTCAGTATGGGCTGCTGCTCTTCTTGCTCGCCAGCGGTCTCACCTTGATTTTCGGAATCATGGGCGTTCTCAACCTGGCTCATGGCAGCTTCTACATGATTGGAGCCTACCTCGCGTTCTGGCTGGCGCGAGGGACCGGGAGCATGTGGATCGCCATCCCCCTCGAGTTGGCGATTGTCTGCGTTCTCGGGTTCATCCTCGAAGCAGTTTTCTTTTCACGGCTGTACCATCGCAATCACTTGCATCAAGTGCTTTTCTCATTCGGCCTGATCCTCGTCTTCGAAGACCTGCGCAGCATTTTGTTTGGCGATGACGTCCATGGCGTCCCGGTTCCGGAGCTGCTCAGCCGTTCGATTCCGCTCACCAGCAACTTGAGTTATCCGGTTTATCGGTTGTTCATTTCCGGGACCTGTCTGGTGGTCGCCGCCGGAATGTACGTCGTCATCCAGAAGACGAAGATCGGCATGGCCATCCGCGCGGGCAGTACCAACCGCGAAATGGTCGAATCGCTCGGGATCAATATCCGGACCATCTACCGGTGGGTGTTTGCCTTCGGCGTGACCCTGGCCGCGTTCGCCGGGATGATCGCCGCCCCCGTCTCGTCCGTCTACCCGGGAATGGGGGGACAGATTCTCATCGTCTGCTTCGTGGTGGTGGTGATCGGCGGCATTGGCTCGATCAAGGGCGCGATGGTCGCCGCCCTGCTGATTGGAATCGTGGATACCGTCGGCCAGGTGTTGGTGCCCGAGTTTTCCGGGGTGGCCATTTACCTTTTGATGGCCGCTCTCCTCCTCTGGCGCCCGCAGGGGCTTTTCAGGGTCGCGTGAACGTCCAGCGCATGCTCTTCGTGCTGGGCGCGGCTTGCGTTGCGCTGATTCCGCTGACCGGTGCGGTCTTCTACATGCAGCTTCTGAGCAAGATCATGATCCTGGCGATCTTCGCGATGAGCCTGGACCTGCTCGTCGGGGCCGGCCTGGTCAGCCTCGGGCACGCCGCGTTTTTTGGCGTCGCGGGTTACGTGATTGTGCTTCTTTCCCCAAAGTATCAGGCGGCGAGTCTTTGGCTCACCCTGCCGGCGGCGATGATCATCTCAGCCGCGCTCGCGCTGCTCATCGGCACGTTGGTGCTGCGAACCTCGGGTATTTACTTCATCATGGTCACGCTGGCTTTCGGCCAGATGCTTTACTACCTCTTCCACGACACCAAGCTCGGCGGAGGATCGGACGGCATCTATCTCTACGTGAAGCCGGAGTTGAAGCTCGCCGGCAGCAGGCTCCTCGACCTCGAGAAGCCATTGCATTTCTACTACTTCGTGTTCGGAATCATGCTCGCCGTCTATTTCCTCCTCCGGCGCGTTTTCGCATCACCCTTCGGCCGCGCCCTCGCGGGTCTGAGCGTCAATGAACGGCGGATGCTCTCGCTCGGATTTCCGGCCCTCAATTACAAGCTGGGGGCCTTCGTTCTCTCCGGAGCCCTGGCTGGACTGGCGGGCTATCTTTCTGCTTGCCAGTTTGGATTCGTCAGTCCCGAGATCCTCTCCTGGCACTATTCGGCGACCGTGCTGATGCTGCTCATCTTCGGCGGCATCGGACGGCTGTACGGCGCGATCGTCGGCGCGTTCGCCTACGTTCTCCTTCAGGAAATCCTCGCCAATCAGGCGGTTTTCGGTGCGATGGCCAAGCACTGGCAACTGGGAATGGGGGCCGTGATTGTGCTGGTGGTGATGTTTCTTCCCAGCGGTCTGACCAGTCTCCTCGATCGATTTGGGCGGGTGCGCCTGGCGCAACAGTCGGATGACTGACCTGGGCCTGAAAGCAACCGGGCTCAAGAAGGTCTTCGGCGGGCTCACCGCGGTCGACAATGTCTCGCTGGAGGTCAAGCGGGGAGTCCTCCACGCCCTGATCGGTCCCAACGGGGCGGGAAAGAGCACGCTGATCAACCTGCTCTCGGGCGATCTGGTTCCGACCTCGGGCAGCATCTACCTGGACCAACGGGAGATCGTCGGATGCTCGCCGGATCAGCGTTCCCGCCTGGGCCTTGGCCGGATCTACCAGCAGACGAGCATTTTCCCCTCGTTTACCGCCCTGGAGAATTGTCGCCTCGCCGCACAATCCAGACAACCGCACGCGCTCAATCCCTTTCGCAGGGCCCAGGCTTATCCGTCGGTGATGCGGGAGGCGGAGCGGGCGCTCAATATCGTGGGGCTTCTTGAAAGGGCTCGGGCGGTCGCCGGTACCTTGAGCCATGGCGAGCAACGCCAGCTGGACATTGCGATGTCCCTGGCCACCCGTCCCAAAGTGCTTCTGCTCGACGAGCCGCTTGCCGGCATGGGCGCGGAAGAATCGGTGAGCATGGTGGCCCTTCTGCGAAACCTCACCAGCGAGCACGCTGTCTTGCTGGTCGAGCACGACATGGATGCCGTGTTCGCGCTTTCCGGAGTGCTGACGGTGATGGTCAATGGCTGCACGCTGGCGACCGGCACGCCGGACCAGATCCGCGCAAGCCCGGAGGTACAGCGAGCCTACCTCGGAAGCGGGCGACATGGCTGAGTCGCCGACGCTCGAGGCATTCGATCTGCACACCTTCTACGGTTCGAGCCACATCCTCCACGGCATCCATCTCGTGGTTCATCGCGGCGACACCATCGGTCTGATGGGGCGAAACGGGATGGGGAAAACGACGCTGATCCGCACCCTGGTTGGACACTTGAAGCCAAGCCGCGGAAGGGTGAGGGTGAACGGAAAGGATCTCACGCGCGCGCCACCCCATCGGATCGCCCGGCAGGGAATTGCGTACGTTCCCGAGGGCCGCGGAATCTTCCCCAACCTCTCGGTGCGGGAGAATCTGATCGTGGCGGCGCGGCCCGGGCTGGATGGCGCATCGACCTGGACCTATGAGCGCGTGCTCGACACCTTCCCTTCGCTGGCCAAGCGACTCGACCACGGGGGTCAACAGCTCTCCGGCGGCGAACAACAGATGTTGACCATCGGCCGCGCACTGATGACAAATCCTATGTTGTTGATTCTCGACGAGGCAACCGAGGGGCTCGCGCCTCTGATCGCACAGGAGATCTGGAGAATTCTGCGTGAGATTCGAGACACCGGAATTGCGACGATTATTGTCGACAAGAATTTCGCGGCGATGTCGGCGATCACCAGCCGGAATGTCATTCTCGTCAAAGGGCGCGTCGTGATCGAAGGCACGAGCGAGGAGCTTCGGAGCCAGCCCGATCTCTTACAGCGCTATCTGGGCATCTGAACAATTATCTTGACTTGCCGCAGGCCTCTTGCAGAAGTGGCAAGCAAGGCGGAGGCCACCACGCAGGCTCTTTCGCAACTCAAGTCAGCGAGCGACCATGCGGCGTTCGAGGTCGCTCCACCCCCTGCTCCCTCGGCCCAACTCCGCGATTACCCTCCCTGCAGCATGCACGCGGACAGCCCGATGCCTCCTTTGTACCGGGCCACGCTGCTCAGGCTCCTTGCGGATCAGGTCAGGGCCGAGCGGATGGGCTCTGATTTGTACTCGAGCTGGATTCGCCGAGCACCCGGTCCAAAAGAAAGACTCTATCTGGCTACCCTGGCCAGGGACGAAACGGAGCATTGGTATCGGGCGATTGGTTTGCTCGAGGAGCTCGGGGTGGGTCTGGAGCAGATGCGTCACCACCAGAGTCGTCATTCATACTATTTGTTCTCACGGCTGTTGATTGGCCGGATGACCTGGATTGACATCCTGCTCTTCTCCTTCGTGATGGACCACGGAGGCTTTTACCTTCTCGAAGATTGCACCCAGAGCAGCTACGCCCCCTGGGCGCGAATGGCCCGGGAGATCATGCAGGACGAAATCTCTCATCCGGAGATGGGATCTCAGTTCTTGCGACTGGCGATTCAGCGGCAGGGGCTGGGGCCGGTCCAGCGCCGGCTGGGCAAGTGGTGGCGGGTCGCGCTGAACATGTTCGGACCGACCAAAGCGCAGAATACCGAGCTGTACATCCGCCTCGGGTTCAAGTTCCGGAGCAACGAAGAGCGCCGTCGGGCATTCCGCGGGTCCTGCGAGCCCAGAATCCGCGAGATCGGGCTGCAAGTACCCAGGCTGTACCATCAGACCTACCCGTTCTTCTAGGTCGCGAGCGATGGTCAGGGCGCGCGGGCCCCCGACCGGACGGGAAGCAGAATCTGGCGGATCGCGTCGCCGGTGGCGAGGTTCTCCAGCGCCTGGTTGACGTCCTCGAGGCCGAGGACGGCGGTCTGCAGCTTCTCGACCGGTAGCCGCCCCGCTCTCCAGAGGCGGATCAAGCGCGGAATGTCGCGCTGAGGAGCGGCCGAGCCCATGTAGGAACCGATCAATCCCCGCCCCTCCCCCGCGAACGCGAGCGCCGGGAGGCTGATCGTCTTGGTGGGATGAGGAAGACCGATGACGACAGCCGTGCCGCCGCGGCGGGTGGCCTTGAACGCGGCCTCGATCACCGAGGGAACGCCGGCCGCCTCGAAGCCGAAGTCGACCCCTCCCGACGTGAGGTCCTTGACCAGCTCCGGCGCCTGATTCGACGGCAAGGCGTGGGTTGCACCCAGCTCGAGCGCGACGTCGCGCTTCGCCGCGACGGGATCCACGGCGACGATCGGCTGTGCCCCGGCGACCGAGGCGGCCATCACCGCCGCCAATCCGACGCCGCCGAGCCCGAAGACCGCGACCGATTGGCCGGGCCGAACCCCGGCGGTATTGATCACCGCGCCGGCGCCGGTGAGCACCGCGCAGCCGAAGAGCGCTGCCGTGGCGAAGGGGATGTCCGGCGGAAGCAGCACCGCGGATTCTCGCGCGGTGACCGAGTGCCGGGCGAAGCCGGAGACGCCCAGGTGGTGATGAATGGGCCTGCCCGAGCCATCGCGCAGCAATCCCGGCCCGTGCAGCAGATCGCCGGCGACGTTCGCCGCGGCGCCGGGAACGCAAAGGGCGGGACGCCCGGACGAGCATTCGACGCACTGGCCGCAGCTGGGGACGAAGGTGAGGACCACGTGGTCGCCCCTCTTCACGTCGCGGACACCCGGCCCGGTCTCCTCGACGACGCCCGCGGCTTCATGCCCGATGGCCATCGGAAGCGGGCGAACGCGCGATCCATCGACCACGGAGAGATCCGAGTGACAGACCCCCGCCGCTTCAATCCGGACCAGCAGCTCGCCAAACCGCGGGCCGGACAGCTCGACCTCCTCGAGCGCCAGGGGGCTGGAGGTCCCATAGGGGCGCACCTGGCTGATCGCGCGAAGGACCGCGGCGACTGTCTTCATGCGGCATCCACTCCCTTCCTCCCTACAGATCTCCCGGCACCCCGCCCGGAAGCTCGCGTTCGTGTTCCGGACTGCGCACCGCGCCGCGGTCGATGGAGATCACCACGTCCAGCATCTCCTTCGAATCCGCGAGATCGGACTTTGACAAGATCACCGACAGCCCCTGACGGTTGAGCTGCACCACCACCTCCGACAGACGGCGCGCCAGCACCGGAGCCACGCCCTCGAAAGGCTCGTCGAGCAGGAGCATCTTTGTTCCGCTCATCAGGGCGCGCGCAAGGGCGACCAGCTTCTGCTGTCCTCCGGAGAGCAAAACCGCTTTGCGGTCGGCGAGACTCTGCACCTCGGGCATCCGCTCGTAGATCCAGGCCAGCCGCCGCGTCGCATCCTTCAATCCGGTGGCCCAGGCGGGCAGCAACACGTTCTCTTCCGCGCTCAGCTCGGGAATCAGACGACGGTCCTCCGGCATGTACCCGATCCCCAGGCGGGTTCGGGCGTGGGCGGGAAGGCCCGAGAACGGCTGACCCTCGAAGGAGATGCTTCCCCGCCGCCAGGGCAAAAGGCCCATCACCGCTCGCAGGAGGGTGGTCTTCCCCGCGCCGTTGCGACCGATGAGACCGGCGATCTGTCCCGGCCCTACCCGGAGCGAAACACCGCGGAGGATTCTGACCGACTGAATCGAAACCTCGAGCCCTTCGATCGTCAACACGAACCGGCTCCCATCGCGCCCGAAGGGCGCGGCGCCTCGCCGACCACCAGCTCCCGGACTTTCCCGTCGTTCAAGACCGTGTCCGCCGCGCCATCGGCAATGATCCGCCCGTCGTAGAAGGCGAGGACGCGCCGCGCGTAGCGCCGAATGATTTCGATGTCGTGCTCGACGAAGAGCACGGTCACCCTCTCCCCCCGAATCGCCTCGAAGACCACGTCCATCAGGGCAAATTTCTCCTCGGCGCTCACCCCGCTGGTGGGCTCGTCGAGCAGGAGGATCCTCGGCCGGAGGACCATCGCCATGGCGATGTCCAGCAGCTTGCGAACCCCCTCCGGCAGGATCCCGGATCGGGAATCGCGATAAGCGGTGAGGTGGAAGCGGGCGATCATCTGTTCGGCCGTGGCGTCGACGTCCGCCACGTTAATCGCCTGGCGCGCCCACGTCCCGGACGCGCGGGCGACGATGCCCGTCCCCACGAGCAGGTTCTCGTAGGTCGTCAGGCTGCCAAATACTTGAGGAATCTGGAACGAACGGCAGATGCCGAGCCGGGTGACCTTCCTCGGCGACAGCGAGGTGATGTCGCGGCCCTCGTGCCGGATCGTCCCCGAGGTGGGCTTGAGGTACCCGGTGATCAGGTTGAGAAAGGTGGTCTTCCCGGCGCCATTCCCGCCGATCATTCCGACGATGGCGTCCTGCTCGATCTCGACCGAGATGTTCGAGGCGGCGGTCACCGCGCCGAACGTCTTGGTCAAACCGATGGTCTGCAATGCGTTCGCCATCAGCCCGCCTTCCTGCCCAGCGCGAAGATCGACCACAGCCCGGTGGGAAGCAGCGCGATGACGAAGAGCATCGCAAAACCAACCACCATCTGCCAGGTGTTCGGAGAGTATTGGTAGGCGAAGCTGTGGAGGACTTCAAAAACGAGTGAGCCGAGGAACGGCGCCAGCACGCTGCCGGTTCCGCTGAGAATCGCGACGAAGACGAACTCTCCGGAAGTGGTCCAGTAGGCCAGGTCGGGATCGATGTGGCCGACAGTGACCGAGGTCAAGCCGCCACCCAGGCCCGCCAATGCCGCGGCGATGAGGATGTTCAAGTAGACCACCGTCTTGACGGACGCGCCCAGGTACTCGACCCGCAGCTCGTTGTCGCGCACCGCGGCGGCCAACCTGCCCACGTTGGATCCGGTGAAGCCATGGACCGCCATCCCCGCGCCGAAGGCGAGTACGAGGGAGAGAGCAAAGAACAGATATCGGCGGTGGCTCTCCGCGGAAAAGCCGGCAATGCTTCGCACCGCGATGTTGAAGCCGTCCGTGCTTCCCAACGAGGGAGACTTGACGAGCAGACCATAGAGAACCATCGAAAAAGACAAACTCAACATGGCGAAAAAAATGCCGCGGTAGGCGGCGAGCAGAGTACCGAGGAGGGCCGCGACGGCGCAGGAGACGACGCCGGCGAACAGGAGCATCACCAGAGCATCGGTGATGTGTAAGAACTGTCCGACGGTGCCCACGACGTAGGCTCCCAGGCAGTAGTAAAGGCCCTGCCCAAAGGAGACGAGCCCGGCCCGCATGAGCAGCATCAGCCCGAGGACCGCGAGGCCCTTGGCCATCGCCAGGGTAGCGATGAACAACGCCCAATCTGGGAAAAACGGCCCGCCCAGGAGCAACAGCGCGAGGCAGAGCACGAGGACGTGACGCGTTCGATCCAGCCGCTTCATATCCGGCGCGGCTCCGGTCCGCCGAACAGCCCCTTGGGCCGGACGATCAACACCACGGCCATCGCCAGGTAGATGCTGAAGAGCTCCACTTCCGGCAAATAGTGCACTGCCCCGGAGCGGACCATTCCCACGATCAACGAGCCCAACGCCGCTCCGGCGAAGCTGCCCAGCCCGCCGATCACCACCACCGCGAAGGCGAGCACGATCACCTGCACGCCGATGCCCGGGGCGACCGCAATGGTCGGCGACGTCAGAGCGCCTCCGATCGCGGCCAGCGTTGTGCCCAGGGTAAAGGTGACCAGATAGACGCGGCGCACGTTCAGTCCCAGGGCGGCGCTGATTTCGCGGTCGTGGATGACGGCGAGCAACATCTTTCCCTGACGCGTCCAGCCCAGCGCCCATGCCAGGAGCACGCCGACGAAGATGGAGAAGAGGAGGAGCACCCCATTGTAGACCGGGTAGGAGAGTCCCCCGATCTCCACGCTGCCCAAGAGACTGTAGGGCTCGGTCACGAAATAGGGATCGACCCCCCAGACCAGCTTGATCGCGTCCTCGAGGATGAGGAACAGCGCATAGGTTGCGAGGACGAGAACGATCTCTTCCCGCCCGTACATGAACTGGAGAAGGCCCTTTTCGATCAGCGGCCCGGCGATCACGCCGACGGCAAGCGCGGCGGCGATCAGAATGGCGTAGATTCCGAACGGTGCGTGCCCGCCGGCCAACCAGCGGCCTCCCAGCGAGGCGGCAGCATAGGCGCCCAGCGCATACAGGCTGCCATGCGCCATGTTGAGTATCTTCATCACGCCATAGATGAGCGTCAGCCCGACCGCGATGATGAAGAGCCACGAGGAATAGACAATCCCGTCGATGACGACTGCCAGAACCTCGCCCATGGTGGTGCGCGTCGAAAGGCCGATCAGCTCCCCGGGCGTTTAAGGCTGGCTTTGATCCAATCCGCGGTCTTGACGCCCTCCGGAGGATTGACGGTCTCCGGAGCGTATCGCCTGATGTTGGTCAGCGTGGCCTTGCCGTTTTGCAGCTTGAAGGTCCCGTAGGCGGTTCCCTGAACCGCCTGGTGCCCCTTGCCGAGGGCCATCTTCACCGTGCCGCTGGGCGTCTCGAAGCTCAGCCCCTCCAGCGCGGCGATCACCTGCTCCGGGGTGGGGGCCTTGCCGGACGCTGCCTGAGCCTTCTCGTAGGCGGCCTTCAACCCGAGGATCGCTTGTGCCATGTGGTAGGTCGGATAGCTGGCCGGGACGGCGTAGCGTTCCTCGAAGGCGCGCCGGAACCACCGATTGAGCTCATTGTCGGGGGCGAACACTCCGTGGGGGCCGCGCGCGCCGATGATCGTTCCATCCGGGATCTGGTTCGCGAGCTTGAACATCGCCGTTTCTCCCGCGGTCAAGACCACCGTGCTCTTCTTGAACAGCCCGCGCGGCGACGCCTGGAGAACAAGTGCCTCGAGATCCCCGCCCCACAGGCTCGAGTGGACGACGTCCGGCGAGGCGGACAGCAGCGCGGAGATCTCGGCGCCATATTGGCCGGCACCCAGCGTGGGCATTTGCGAGGTAGCGACCTGCACCTGGGGCTTCAAGGTCTTGATCGATGCCTCGAAGTCGTTCCAGGAGTCCTGCCCCCAGGCGTAGTTCTGGTTGATCCCGGCGACCTTCTTCAAGTCGGGTTTGTTATCGAGCACGTAAAGGGCGGCGCCCACGTTGTCCATCGCCGCGTGGGCGCTCGTTCGAAACACGTATTTATAGGTTGCATCTTCAAAAATGCGGGGCGTTCCACAGTCGAAAAGGATGGTCAACTTCTTCAGCTCCTCCGCGACCGGCGCGATCCCCAGGCAGTCCCCGCTCGACACGTAGCCGATGACCAGGTCCACGTTCTGGCGCTGCACCAGGTCGCGGTATTCGCTGACCTGCTTGGTGGTGTTGCCCGCCTCGTCGATGAGCACCAAGGAAATCGGGGCGCCGCCCAGTCCGGGCTTGGCGTAGGGGGCGGGGAGCTTGCCGGCGTTGATCGCATCCGCGAGCAGCTCGGCGCTGTTGCGCGCCGGGACGCCGAAGGGGCCGGCGGCTGCTCCGGAAAGAAACGTGACCAATCCGATCTTCACCGGTTTGCTTTCGACCTTGGTCTGCGCCGCCGCCGCCAGCGCGATTCCGGCCGCCGCGGCGCCGGCGAGCACCGACCCGCTCAAGACAAACCGACGCATGTTCCGACCCCGCCCGTTCGAGACACTCATTGCCACCCTCCCGGAACCCGTTCTTTGAGGTCACTCCGCATCTCGCTTCGCGGCGGTGTTGTCAAGACGGCTCGGATCCCCCGGGGGGGAAGACGGGCCGACCGAGCAAGAAGTGAGCAGCGAACTTCGCTTGCCGGAGTTCAATTGACTTGTCGCATCCCCTGTGTTACCGCCGCGACAAATGGGCAATGATTTCAACGCTTACGAGCAGCAATTCTAACGCTCCGCACAGGAGGTTCATATGTCGTCGGGTCCCTCACGCCGTGATTTCCTAGCTCAACTTGGCGTTACCGCGGCCGCCACCACTCTCGGAGCCGGCGCGGCCACGATGGGCGTCACCGGAATTGCCCACGCGCAAGACAAGCCCAAGGGCAACATCCCGGATAAGCCCTTCCGCATGGGTCACATGACCTTCTTCACCGGCGCCGGAGCGGTCCTCGGCGAGCCCATGTACAAGGGCAATCTGCTCGCCGCGGAGGAGATCAACGCCCAGGGCGGACTGCTGGGGAAGAGGAAGATCGAAGTCCTCAAGGCGGACGAGAACGCGGGCACCGACGCCAACGTCAAGGAGATGCGCAGGCTCAAGCTCTCCGAAAAAATCGACATGTTCCTGGGGATCACCTCCAGCGGCAACACCCCCGCGCTCGGCCCGGTCGCCGAGGAGCTGAAGCTCCTGACGATCTTCGTCGACGGATGCACGGACTTCCTCTTCGACGAGGCGGTCCCCAACCCGCACTACATTTTCCGGATCACCAACATCCAGTCCGCGGACGGAGCTACCTGTGCGATCGCGGTGGCGCAGACCTGGCCCAACTTGAAGAAGGTGGCGCACATCCATCCAGACTACGCCTATGGTCGGAATGCGTTCGATCACTTCTCCCTCGTCCTCAAGAAGCTGATGCCCAACGCCCAAAACGTCTCCGAGTCCTGGCCGAAGCTGGGGACCACCGACTTCACCCCGCACATCTCCAAGGCGCTCGGGGCCAAGCCGGATCTCCTGGCCACTTCACTCTGGGGGGGCGATTACGTCGCGTTCTACAAGCAGGCGCTTCGGTACGGCGTCTACGACAAGATGAAGGTTGCCACCACGCTTGGACTGGGCGCTACCCCCGCGGCGCTTGGCAAGGATCACCCCGAGGGCATCATCGGCGGCGTCCACTCCAACTACCACTTCACCTATCCCCCGACGAACCGCTGGCCGCTCAACAAGACGTTTGTCGAGAAGTACCACGCGAAGTTCAACGAGTACCCCAACTTCCAGGCGGAAGGCGCCTATACCGCGACCTACATGCTGAAGTTGGCCCTCGAGAAGGCCAACAAGCTCGCCGGGGGCTGGCCGGAGGACGACGCGATCATCGGTCTGTTGGAAGGGATGATGATGGCCGGGCCAGGAGGCTACGTCTACATTCGCCCGGACAACCATCAGGGTTACAAGGACGCGATCACCGGTTTCAGCAAGAACGTCGCCGAGTACCCCTTCCCGATCCTCGACCCGAATCGGATCATCACCATCCCGATCCGGAACATCACCGCCCCTCCGGGCTGGCCGAAGGGAAAGCCCACGTCGACCTTTACCTGGATCGACCAGACCTGGCCGGTGGTGAAGACGGCCTGATTGAGACCCGGGGACGTTGAGACACTTGCAAGCGTCCAGCGGAGCTGGCAGCGCTCCTTCGGGCAGGTGCGCCCGCCGGGCGACGGTGGGAAGGAATCCCGATGAATCGTAAGCGGCTGTGGACACCTTTGTAATCCACGCGCTCAATGCGCTCCTCTACGCGTCGGTCCTCTTCCTGATCGCAGGAGGGCTGAGCCTCATCTACGGGGTGATGCGGATCGTCAACCTCGCGCACGGCAACCTCTTTGCGCTCGGGGCGTTCGTCACCGCCTCGGTGGTCGGCCAATGGCTCGCCGGCGCGCCCACGATCGTTCTCTACCTGTTCATCCCCGCGGGAGCTCTCGTTGCTGCGGGGGTGGGAGCGCTGCTCGAGCCGACGCTGCTTCGGCCCTTCTATCGGCGCGCCGAGGAATACCAACTGCTGGTTACTTTTGGCCTGCTGCTGATCCTCGAGGACGTGATGCGGTTTGTCTGGGGCCCCTACCCGCTCTCCGCCAGCGCGTTGTTCGAGAAGGCGGGAAGCATCAACGTGGGAGACTCCCTCTACCCGACCTATAACCTCCTCGTGATCGCCACCGGGGGCGTCGCTGCCCTGTTTCTCTGGGCGTTCGTCTACAAGACCCGATTCGGCGTCGTGCTCCGGGCGACGTCGCAGGACATGCGCAGGGCCTCCGCCCTCGGCGTCAACGTGAACCGGGTATTCGTCCAGGCCTTCACCATCGGTTGCTTCATGGCGGGTCTGGGTGGCGCGATCATCGTGCCCAGCCAATCGGCGGTGCTCGGGATGGGCGTGGACGCGCTCGTTCTTTCGTTCATCGTAGTGGTGATTGGCGGTCTGGGCAGTCTCGAGGGCGCGCTGGTTGGCGCCTTGATCGTCGGGATCTTCCGAGAAATTGGAGTCAACTGGTTTCCCGAGCTCGAGCTGGCGGTCCTCTATCTGATCGCGGCGGCTGTTCTGCTCGTGCGTCCGTCCGGTCTGTTCGGGAGAGCTGCGTGAGCACCGTCGCCGTCCCCTTCCAGGTGCGATCTCCGGTCAAGGCCCTGGCGTGGTGGCTCCCCATCGCCGCGATGTTGGTGGCCATCCCCCACGTCATCCCTCCTTACCAGACGATCCTGCTCGCCTACGGTCTGGTGATGGCGGTCGCCGCCCTGGGTTTCAATCTCCTCCTCGGGTACACCGGGCTCCTTTCGTTTGGCCATTCGGCCTTCTTCGGCGCCGGCGCCTACGTCGTCGCCTTCATGCTCAAATACCTTCACGTCCAGTCGATGGAGCTGTATCTGCTCGGCACGATCGTCGCGTCGTTCGCCCTGAGCCTGCTCTTCGGCTTCGTCTGCGTGCGCTATACGAAGATCTTCTTTAGCATCCTCACCCTGGCGCTCTCCCAGGTGCTCTGGAGCCTGGCGTACAAGTTCTACAACGTGACGGGCGGAAGCGACGGTCTTCGGGTCTCGACCCCGACCCTCCTCGGCGTCGCCCTGGGCAGCAACGAGGACAAGATCAACTTTCTCGCGCACTCCTACTACTATTACGTGCTCGCGGTTTTCGTGGTGTGCCTGCTGGCGATGTGGATCGTCGTCCACTCGCCGTTCGGCAAGGCGCTCCAGGCGATTCGCGACAACGAGACGCGCGCCCGGTTCGTGGGCATCCAGATCCGGAAATATCGGCTGGTCGCGTTCCTGGTTTCGGGTGTCTTCACCGGGATCGCCGGGGCCCTCTGGGTCCCGCTGAACGGGCTGACGACGCCCGACATCCTCTACTGGCCTTTCTCGGGCGAGATCGTCTTCATGTCCGTGCTCGGCGGTTTCCACGCCTTCAGCGGACCGATCGTCGGCGCGGTCGTCTTCAATTATCTCAAGACCGCAGCGGTCGGGTTCACCACCTACTGGCAGGGACTGCTCGGGCTCATCCTGGTGGTCCTCGTGCTGGTCCTCCCCTCGGGGATCGTTGGGACGTTGACGCAGCTGTCTGCGGCAGTGAGGAAGCGGCTCTCCCGGTGAACCTCCTCGAGACGGCAAAGCTGACGAAGTACTTCGGGGAGACCCACGCGGTGGATAAGGTCGACTTCACGGTCAGGGAAGGCGAGGTCCTCGCCCTGATCGGCTCCAATGGCGCGGGCAAGACGAGCCTGGTGAACCTGATCAGCGGGCTTTTTCACCCGGACAGCGGGCGCATTCTCCTTCGCGGCGCTGATGTGACGACCCAGTCCGTTCACCAGCGTATCAAGGCCGGGGTCGCGCGCAGCTTTCAGATCGTCAACCTTTTCGATCAGCTGACCCTGCTGGACAATGTGGCGCTCTCGATCTTCTCGCGCGAGGGTAAAACGAGAAGCCTGTTATCCGTCGCCGATCACTACCAGCCCGTCTGGGAGGAGGCGTCGCACGTCCTTCGCGAATTCGGGCTCGACCGCGTCCGGGGGATGCTGGCCGGCGGAATTTCGCAGGGTGAGCGCAAGCTGCTCGACGTGGCGGTCGCCTACGCCCTCCGGCCCAAGCTTCTCTTCCTGGACGAACCGACGAGCGGCGTCAGCACCCGCGACAAGGCGCAGATCATGGACATCATCTCTTCCATCGTGCGCTCGGAGAAGATCACCGCGGTGATCATCGAGCACGACATGGACATCGTCTTCAAGTATTCCGATCGGATCGTGGTGATGCACCAGGGCGCCGTGCTGGCCGATGGCACGCCGGACGAGATCCGCCGGAACGAGGCGGTGACGGCCACGATTATCGGGACCGCCGATGCTTGAGCTCGAAGGGGTCAGCACCTACCGGGGTCGCGCTCAGATCCTCCAGCAGCTGTCGCTGTCGGTGGGAGAGGCGGAAGCGGTGTGCCTCGTCGGCCGCAACGGGGCGGGAAAGACCACCACCATCGACAGCATCATCGGACTGCTGCCGATACGCGCGGGGAAAATCACCTTCCGCGGAAAAGTGATCAGCGGGCTGGCTCCGCACCTTCGCGCGCGGCACGGGATCGGTTATGCGCCCGAGGACGCGGGCCTCTTTCCGGATCTCACGGTTGCGGAGAACATCGAGATCTGCCGCTGGCTCGCCGAGGACTCGGGCCGCGCGGAGCAGGCGGGGGTTTCCCCGGACGAGCGGATCTTCGCGGTATTTCCGGAGGTCAAGGCGTTCACCCAGCGGCGGGCGCTCAACCTGAGCGGCGGACAGAAAAAGATGGTCGCCATCGCCCGCGCGATGGCTCTGCTGCCGTCGATCCTTCTGCTCGACGAACCGTTCGAGGGGCTGGCTCCGGTCGTGGTGACCCGACTCATCGAGGCGGTGAAGAAGATCAAGGAGATGGGGATCTCGGTCCTGATCGCCGAATCGAACCTCACCAACGCGAGAAGGGTCGCCGACCGGTTGTACGCGATCGACCGCGGAGAGATCATCTACGGCGGAGACCCCGGTCGGGTGTTCGAGAACGAGGACGTGATGAAGATGATCCGCGGGTGAGCTCGCTGACGCCGGATGGCCATGAAGAACGTCACCGTCAATCGCTCCCTGCTCGGTCTTTCTTCCCTGGCAATCCTGGTCGTCGTCTACACCCTGATTTCGAACGCCGGGCGCCTCGTCGGCCCGGACTCGATCCCTGCCGCGCTGCGGTCTGTTTTGCGACCGGAGGTCATCCCGCCCACCCAGTCGATCGGGGAGGCGTTCACCGCCCTGATCGCCGGCCCATCTCGACAGCCCGAGCCGGCGCCCCGGGGGCAGGCCCCCTCTGTTCACCACCACGTTCAGGCCTCCGATCACGTGGAGGTTCTTCTCCAGCAGGGCGTGAGCCTTCAGGGTTCCCTCGCCATCACCACCGCCCGGGTGTTGTTTGGCGTCGCCGTCGGGGCGCCCCTGGGCATCCTGATCGGCCTGTTCATGGGCTTGAGCCGCCGAGCGGACGACTACCTGCAACCCCTCTACGTCCTGCTTCGGTCGGTGCCGCCGCTCGCCTTGATCACCTACATCATGCTCTGGCTCGGCCATAGCGAGGCGCACCGGCTGATCCCGATCGTCTATGCGGTGGCGGCCGCGCTGGTGATTCCCGCCTACCATGGGGCCCGCGACGTCGCGGGCACGTACGTCGTGGCCGCGCGCTCGCTCGGCGCTCGGGGGTGGCTCCTGGTCAGGAGAGTTCTCCTCCCCGCCGCGAGCCCGGCCGTGCTCTCCGGGCTCCGCTACGCGCTGGCGATCGCCTGGATGACCGCGGTGGGCGCCGAGATGTTGATGGCGGAAAACGGGATGGGAAATCTGATCGTGGGCGGCGGGATGTGGGCCTCGCGGCTTCAGACGCGGAGCGACCCGGCGGTGGTGATCGTCGGGATCGTCGCGATCGCCGCGGCTGGCTGGGCCATGGATACCGGCGCGAGCGCCCTCACCGCACGGTGGACGCGCTGGGTCGGGTGACGGAGATGTCCGCGCCGTCCCCGTCTCGCTGGACGCGACTCCGCCGCGCCACCCTCACCCTGGCGGCGCTGGCGGTGCTCTATGGAATCGCGGCGGAAATCGGGCGAAGATGGTTGCCCCATCGGATCTGGATGGGCGCCCACTACATCGACGACGTGGAGCTGCTTCCCCCCTATCGCTCGCTCTTCGAGGAGATGGTCTTCCTGCTGCAATCGGGGATTTTGCCCAGCAGCATCGCGGCCAGCACCGGTCGGATTCTGGCCGGATTCCTGCTCGGCGCCACCGTGGGCATTTCGCTTGGGCTGGCGACCGGGCGTTCGCGTTGGGCGGAGTCGGTGGCCGATCCCTGGGTCACCTTCCTGCGCTTCACACCCGCGCTCGCGCTCCTTCCGCTCTACGTGGTCTGGTTCGGCTACGGCGAGGCTTCGAAGGTGCTTCTCATCGCCACCAACGTCGCGGTGGTCACGCTTCTCGGGGCGCACCAGGGCGTGCGAGGGGTACCCCGGGTCTATCTCGATGCCGCCGCCGCCCTGGGAGCCAGCCCGAAGCTCGTCTTCCGGAGAGTCTTGCTACCCGCGGCGTTTCCACAGATCTTCTCCAGCCTGCGCGTCGCGCTGGGCCTTGCCTGGGTCACGATCGTCGTGGCCGAGTTGATCGATGCCAAGATGCCTAGCCTTGGCTATCTGCTCACCCTCGCCGGCGCTTATCCGCGGGTGCCGACGATGGTGATTGGGATCGCCACGATCGGCGCGCTGGTGCTCGCGTTCGACCTGCTCGCTCTTCTTGTCCATTCCAGGGCTACCGGCTGGATGAAACGGGCAGAATGATGGTGAGCTGCGCGCCGAGCCTGCGCCTGGAGGCGGTCGACGTGTGGTTCGCCTATCCCGGTGCCATGGCCACGCAGGCGCTGGAAGGGCTCAACCTGAGCGTCCAGGACAACGAATTTCTCGCCCTCTTGGGGCCGGTGGGCTGCGGAAAGACGACGCTGCTGCGCATCTTCGCCGGCTTTCTCCGTCCCACCCGGGGAGTCGTGCGCTGCGACGGCTCGCCGGTGGATGGACCGAGTCCGCGCCGGGGGTACGTGCTACAGGAAAGCGCGATCTTTCCCTGGATGACCGTCCGGGACAACGTCGAATTTGGACTGCTGGCGCAGGGGCTGGAGCCAGGAGGCCGGCGGGCCATCAGCGATGAGCTGATCGGGCTGCTGGGGCTCTCCGCCTTCGAGTCGGCCTATCCCAAGGCGCTCTCCGCCGGCATGGCGAAGATGGTGGAGGTGGCGCGGGTGCTCGCCACCGACCCCTCGATCCTCCTCCTCGACGAGCCGTTTGGTGCGCTGGACGCGCAGACCCGCGCCCGGCTGCAAAACGAGCTGGCGCGCCTCTGGGAGCAGCGGCGAAAGACGGTGCTCTTCGTGACCCACGACGCGGAAGAGGCGCTCTACCTCGCCGATCGGGTGGTGGTCCTCTCGCCTCGCCCCGGGCGGGTCCAGGCGCACTTTCAGATAAAGCTTCCCCGACCCCGGTCGCTGGAGACCCGATTCTCCCCGGAGTTCTCGGCGCTCAAGCGCCGGATCTGGGAGTCCATCGGGTAGGCGGGTTCCCCCGCGAGCCCCAGGTGCGGGGCTGCCAGTTCTCATTGACCTGCAGACGGCCCGCCCTATGATGCGCGACCCAAAGTCCTCCCCACGGAGCGAGGTCACCCATGCAGCGGAGATCTGGAAGAGCCCCGCTGGCCTTGGCCGCGTCCTTATTGGCGGTTACGGCCTGCAAGCAGTCGACACCCGAAAAGTCGTCGGCGCCGGTGGCCGCGGCGGCGCCGGAGAAGATTCTGGTCGGCTCCACCTTGCCCCTCACCGGCTCTGAGGCGCGGATCGGTGGTTTCTACAAGGAGGGTTACGACCTCGCCTTCGAGGATGCGAACAAAGCCGGCGGCCTGCTCGTTGGCGGGAAACGCATTCCGATCACCCTTCAGCTTCTCGACGACACCAGCACCCAGGCGACCGCGGTCAGCCTGGCCGACCGACTGATCAACGTGGACAAGGTCAATTTCATGCTCGGGACCTACTCCACCTCGCTGGTGCAGGCGCAGAGCGGCGTTCCGGAGCAGAACCGCATGCCCTACGTTAATGGCGGCGGCGCGGCGACGGAAATCTATCGGCAGGGGTACAAATACGTATTCGGGTTGCTCGCCCCGGTGGAATTGCTTGCCGACGCGATCATGCGCTGGCTCGACGTTCAGCAGAAGGCGGGAAAGCTGCCCAAGCCCTCGACGATCGCGGTCGTCTGGGAAAATACGTCGCACGGCAAGGACTTCCGGAAGGGCGTCTCGGATTTCGTCAAGGGTCATCCCGGTGATTACAAGATCGCGATCGACGAATCATTCGAGCTCAACGCCAAGGATTTCAGCGCGCTGCTCAACGCGATCAAGGCGGCAAAGGCAGACGTCGTGCTCGCCGACTCGCACCTTCCCGACTACATCACGATGCAGCGCCAATACGTCACCGCGGGCATGTGTCATAAAGTTTTGAGCTACGGCGCCCGCGGAAGCGAGAAGCAGGCGGCGGACGCGCTGGGGCAGAAGAACGTCAATTACATCCTGTCCTCGGTCTGGTGGAATCACCAGCTGGGCTCGAAGGGCCTCACCAAGCGCTTCGTGGATTTGTATAAGGCAAAGTTCAACCGCCAGCCGGAGTGGTACCAGGCCCTGGGCTACGAGACGGCCCGGGTGCTCTTCGCCGCGATCGAGCAGGCCAACTCCGTGGATCGCGAGGCGGTGCGGGCCAAATTGGCAGCGATGGACATCGAAACAATTCTCCCCGGTGGCAGGCTCACCTTCCCCGCCGACAAGGGTCAACAGGCGCACTATCCATTCGTCGTTCAACAGAACATGCCGGACGGAAGCGCGCCGATCGTCTATCCGCTGGACGTGGCCAATGCGCCAGGCGTTGCGCCGAACCCAGACTGCAAAGGCTAGAGGCCCAGGATGGCGCGGGGTCTTGAGCTCCTGCTCTCCGCGATACTGCTGGCGGGGATCTACGCCACCATGGCCTATGGCCTCGGCCTGATCTACGGAGTTTTACGGATCGTCAACCTCAACCACGGCGGGATGATCATGACCGGCGCCTACCTGGGCTGGTGGTTGCATGAGCACGCCAACCTCGACCCATACCTGGGCCTGCCGATCGTTGCCGCCGCCTGCTTCGCTCTGGGCGTTCTGATCTATCGCGCGCTGGTTCGCCATCTTCCCCGGGGGCCGGCCGGCGGCATCCAGTCGCTGCTTCTTCTCTTCGGCGTGTGGCTGGTCTTCCGAAACGCGGCATACCTCGAATTCACCGGCAATGATCAGGTCATCTTCACCCCGTATTCGACCAGGGCGGTGGTCCTCTTCGGTTCCGCCCTTTCGGTGAATCGGCTGATCGTCTTTGCGATTGCCGGCCTCCTGTTATTGGGACTTCACCTGCTTTTGACCCGCACCTACGTGGGCAAGGCGATCCGCGCGGTGGCCCAGAACGCCGACAGCTGCACCCTGGCGGGTGTCGAGGTGGAGAAGATCTACGCGCTCACTTTCGGAATCGGCACCGCGCTGGCGGGGATTGCGGGCGCGCTCCTTGGCACGCTCTTCTCCTTCAACCCGACCTTCGGAGCGGTGGAGCTGCTCAAGTCCTTCGTCATCGTGGTGCTCGGAGGTCTGGGCAGCGTGCTGGGAACCGCGGTCGCCGCCTTGATCCTCGCCCTGGTCGAAGTCTTCGCGATCCTGGTATTGCCCGCCTACCTCACCGGCGCGGTGGGTTTCGTCCTTCTGGTGCTGGTCCTCATTTTCCGTCCCGGTGGGTTGTTCGGCCACCGCGTGCTCGGCTGATGCCCGCCCGAGGGCGAATTTTTCCGGAGTGGCTGTCCCCTTCGGCGGTGGCGGTCTTCATCGTCGTCATCGGCGCGCTGCACGCCGTGCCCCACCTGGTTTCGCTCTCGCCCTACGACCACAACCAATTGACCCTGGCCTTTCTCTTCATCGCCGTGGCTTTGGCCTGGAACTGGATCGGAGGCTTCGCCGGGCAGGTGAGCTTCGGCCACGCGGCGATGTTCGGGGTGGGCGGCTTCGTCGCCGCTCGCCTGATGCAGGCGCACGTGTTCCCCTTCTGGACGAACTGGTTGATCGGCGGAGTCGCCGCGGGCACCTATGGGCTCGCCTGGGGTCACCCAACCCTCCGGTTGCGCGGCCCGTATTTTTCGATCGCCACGATCGGCGTGGGTGAAGCCACCCGGCTGGTCGCTACCTACTGGCAGGGGTTCACCGGAGGGGCGAGCGGGCTCAGCCTCCCAATCAACAGCGACCTGAAATACTCGCTCTATTGGTACGCCCTCTATTTCCTGGCGATCGTGGCGATCGGCTCATACGTCATTCGCAA
>Ga0070708_100000614_pt1 | contig 26906 bp, 32 predicted proteins | sample KBSK5503metaG_FD_65469 | JGI IMG/M metagenome (GOLD analysis project Ga0070708, IMG submission 65469) | Corn, switchgrass and miscanthus rhizosphere microbial communities from Kellogg Biological Station, Michigan, USA - KBS K5-50-3 metaG | ecosystem: Host-associated > Plants > Roots >... | reverse complement strand
CTCGTCAGCGATCTGCCGGGCGCGCGCCGGGTCCTTCTCGATCATCACCACTTCGTGGCCGGCGTTCAGCAGCTCGCGGGTGAGGTAGTAGCCGACGTTTCCGCCGCCGATGACGACCACATACATGGCTCAGGAGCCCGCCGCGCCGCTGGATTCAGAACCGTCGCCGTCGACTTCCTCAGCAATTGCGGCACGCGCCTCCATATCGGCACGCGTTCCCGGTGCCGGTGCCCCCCGCAGGGGTTCCGCGGTCGGCGCCAGCACGGCCCCGTTCGTCGCCTCGGCTCCCCGCGTTGCGGCGACGACCAGGGCATCGGACAGGATGACGGTGCGGCAGATGATCTCCAGCCCCAGCGAGCGGTATGCATCCGCTCGCACGGGGTCATTCACCTTGGCCAGAACGCGTGGGATGCCGAAGACGTGCTTCGCAAGCTGCGCCGCCAGGGCGTTGCGGTTGTCCCCTTCTGTGAGGGCCATGAACAGATCGGACATCTCGGCTCCCGCGTCGTGCAGGATGTCCTCATCGGTCCCGCTGCCCCGGACGGTAACACCGCCGAACTTGGCCGGCAGACGCTGGAAGGCACGCTGGTCGACGTCGACCACGGTCACGTGCTCGCCGCGCTTGTCGAGCTCGGCCGCGGTCCGTGCACCGACGCGCCCACACCCGATGATGATGACCCTCATGGCGTTCGAGCCAGATCCTCCGTCTGCACGCGCAGGCACCAGACCGGCGCGGTCGAGTTGCGCATCACGTACGGGACGGTGCGGCCCGCGTCCCACGCCCCACCCATCCGCTTCTTGTAGCGTAGCCCCATCAGGATCAGGTCAGCGCCCCATTCGATCGCCTCGTCGACGATCGCGGCTCCGGCGGCCCGAGCCTGCACGACTCCTGTACGAGCGGTAATCTCGTGCTCGGTGATGAAGGTCTCTGCTCGCCCAAGCACCTCATCGGCGAACGCGACCGCCTCTGGGTTCTCGGCGTCGAGCTCCTGATCGAAGGGAACCTCGATCACGTGCAGCAGCGAAACCTCTCCCGTCGTGCCCGCCTCCAGCAGCGTCGAAAGCCGCAGGGGCGCGTCGTCGGCCTCGTTGCCCGCGAGCGGGACGAGGACGCGCTGGTAGGCAAGGAGTGGGGCTTTCTTGTCGGCGTGGCGCCGGAAGACCATCGAATCCTATCCTACGCCGCGCTACCGGGCCGGCACGCTGATGGTGGCGGCCACGATGAACTCGTCGCTCGCGGTGTCCTCCGCACCCGCCGACAGCGATCCGAGCGGCAGGCTCGCGCGGTCGATCGTCGCGCAGGTGGCTGGATGGGTGATCTGATCCGATCCCGGCGCCCCGCTTCGCGGCCGCGTCTCGCGCGCCCGGACGGTCAACGAACCCGAGCTCACCGTAGCTGACAGGAGGCTCACCGTCCAGGAGCCAGTCCGCTCCCCGAGGTAGAGGCAGACGAGCGCCTGCTGGCCGTGCGGGCCTGATGCGGTGGCGCCCGGACTCGCGCAGGCGCCAAGGACGGCACCCAGGGCCAGCCCAGACGCCAGCGCCGTCGAAGCCGGGCGCGCCGGGCTCACCGCCCCCAATCCAAGCGCTCGATGAGACGTTCGGGGAGGCGCGCCTCACGCATCAGGTGTTGCGTCCGGCCGATGTCGTACCCGACTCGCCGGAACTCAGCGAGCGACATGCCGTCATCGAGGATCGCGTAAGCGCTCGACGGGATCCCGTCGCGTGGCTGTCCGACGCTCCCCGGATTGATCAACGCCCTGCGCGCGTCCAGGCGAATGGGGTCGCCGGGCGTGGCAGGGATCAGCTCGGCGGTGCCGTTCTCGGCGCGGAAGATGACCGGTACGTGCGTGTGACCGAAGAGGCAGAGCCAGGTCGCGTACGCGCTGAAGTTCTGCGCTGCTACCGCCGGCGAGACGAGGTACTCCCAGACCGGATCGCGGGGCGAACCGTGAACCGCCGTCAGCTCGCCACTGACGCGCACCTCCGGCAATGAACCGAGGTATGCACGGGCGTTGGGATCGATCACCGTTGCGGTCCACTCGATCGCTTCGCGAGCGTCGGGGTTGAAGTCCAGGGCATCGACGAGCCCAATCGCCGCGCCATCGTGATTGCCCATCACGCTGCGCGCCCCCATCTCCTGGAGCACGCGGATCACCTCGTTCGGCTGCGGACCGTAACCCACGATGTCGCCCAGGACCCAGATCTCATCGACGGGTGGGAGGTCTTCTCGCACCGCTTCGAGCGCAGCGAGATTGGCGTGGATGTCCGACAGGACCGCAATGCGCATGGGCCGGACGAGTATACCGATGGCTCCGGCCCGGGCTGGCAGCCAGGGCGTCGCCTACGCGAGCGGCCGCCGCGCGGGTTCGCCGGGCCGGCGCGGGTAGCGCGCGGGGGTCGGTTTGTCCTTCGGAATGCGCACAAGCGTATGGCCGCCGAGGGCCTCGGCACCCGCCGGAAGGACGGTCAATGCCCCGCCTCCGAGGAGGCCCGCGGCGCCCTGACCTGCCATCACCTCGGGGTCCCCTGAGCGGAGTGGCCCTTTCCAGGCAAGGAGCGTTCCCCCGACAGCGAGAAGCGGCATCGCCAGCTCGGCGAGCACCGGGAGCGGGGCACACGCGCGCGCAGTCGCAAGCGCGAACTGCTCGCGGTGCCGAGGGTCCCGGCCGACGGTCTCGGCCCGCTCGGGGAGGACCGTGACATTCGCCAGGCCGAGATCCTCGACGAAGGCTTCCAGTGCGGATGCCTTGCGCCGCACCGATTCGACCAGCGTCCAGTGCATGGCGGGCCGGGCGATCGCCAGCGGGAGCGCCGGGATTCCGCCGCCGGACCCGAGGTCGACCGCGCGCGCCGGCGCCAGCTCGTCCAGTAGGGGAAGCGCGACCAACGCGTCGAGTAGATGGAGGATCCCCACCGCCTGGCCCTCGACGATCCGGGTCAGATTGAGCCGCTGGTTTGCCGCGAGCAGCAGGCGGACGTAATGCTCGAGCAACGATGGGGCGGAGGTCGGCAGGGCGGCAGCAAGACGCGGGTCAGTGGCCAACTCCCGTAGCAGGGCCGCGCGCGCGACCCGCCCGGCGTGTGCCCAATTAACGCTCGCGAGGCGCGTTGCGGCGCTCCCGCTCACCGGCTCCACAGAAGATGCTCCCACTGGTGGCCGTTCAGTCTTCCCGGATACGGTCGATGGGTGTGGCCGGCTTTCGCATCGGCCTCGATCCGCACCCGGTTACCGTACTTGGCCGCCAGGGAAGCAGGACCCACAGTCTGGCAGGCCTCCGCGGTGGACAACAACCCGCTTTTCCACGAGCTCGTGCACAGCCGATGGGTTTGTGGATAAGTCCGCGGCTTATACTCGCAACCGATGGAACTCGTGCCCTTTTGGGCAGGTAGGATCGAGGTCTCGTGGCGGAGACTCTGAGCCCCGCTCGAGCTCCTCGCTTCGCCCACGCGAGCGAGGCGGAACTGGCTCGAATCCTCGATTTCTACAAGGTCCAATGGCGCTACGAACCCGACGTCTTCCCCATCTCCTGGAACGTCAACGGCGCGGTCGTCGAATCTTTCGCGCCGGACTTCTACCTGCCCGAGATCGAGATCTACCTCGAGTTGACGACGCTGAAGCAGTCGCTGGTGCGCAAGAAGAATCGCAAGCTGCGGTGGCTCCGCCTCCTCTATCCGGAGGTCCGGATCAAGCTCCTCTACGCGCGTGACTTTCGCGCGCTGATGGTCAAGTACGGCAGGCTCGAGTTCCTCAGCCAGGTCGTCGAAGAGAACACGCAGCTGGGTGGCAACGGGGCGGCCGCGTGACGGTCCACGACGACGTCTCCGAGGTGCTTCTCACCGAGGAGCAGGTCCAGAGCAGGGTCCGGGAGCTTGGGGCGCAATTGACCATCGACTACGCCGGACGGTCGCCGGTCCTCGTCTCCGTCCTCAAGGGGTCGATCGTCTTCCTGGCGGATCTGGTGCGCCACATGGACGTACCGCTCTCCGTCGACCTCATGGAGGTCAGCAGCTACGGGTCGGGGACCGAGACCAGTGGCCAGGTGCGCATCCTGAAAGACCTCTCCGGTCCCATCGAAGGGCGTGACGTGGTCGTCGTCGAGGACATCATCGACACCGGACTGACGCTCAACTACCTGCTTCGCTATCTCGCCGAGCGGGGTCCTGCCTCGATCCGGGTCTGCTGCCTCCTTGACAAGCCCGCGCGCCGCCTGGCGGAGATCGTCATCGACTATCGGGGCTTCAGCATCCCGGATCGCTTCGTGGTCGGCTACGGGCTCGATTTCAACGAGCACTACCGGAACCTGCCCTACATTGGCGTCCTGCGGCCATCGGTCTACGGCGGGGCCGATCCGGTGGCCTGATCGGTGCCCGAGCGCTCCGGCCGCTTCCGCTTTTTCGTCCTCCTCGGCAGTCTGCTGATGATCGCGTCCGGCTTTCTGCCCTGGTGGCACGTGGGCGGCGAGACCCTGAGCGGCGTGCGCACTCCAGCGGCGCTCGGGCTGGGCCTCGAGGGTCCCGGCCTGGTCATCTACGGAGCGGCCCTGGCTGCGCTCGTGTTCCTGGACATCGGCTATATGCGCGGCCGATGGGGCTTCCTGCTCGATGCGCCCGGCGTGTACCTGGTCCTCGGCCTCGCTGCGGCTGCGGCGCTCCTCTTCCGCGGGTGGGAGCTCTGGTCGGTGGGGTATCTCCCGTTTCCACAGCGCTCGCCGGGACTAGCGGTCGCGGCGGTCGGGATCGCGACCGTGCTCTACGGTGCAGGCAGCGGCTTCGGGACGCGTCGCTACGGGTAGCCCTCGGGGTCGGGCCTAGCGAGCGGGCGGCAGGATCAGTGGGCTGATGAAGAGCCAGCCCAGGACGACGACCAGCAAGAGCCCGGCAAGGATCAGCATAGGTCGAAGGTCGGGGCGGTAATCGCGTGGCCGGCGTGGCGCTCGCGGCTCTTCGGGGGGTGGGACGGGGGGCGCCGACATCGGTTCGAGCTGCCGTGCCCTAGATCTCGCCCAGGTAGGCCTGCCGCACCTGTTCGTTCGCGGCGAGGTTCGCGGCGGTGTCGGAGAGGATGATCCTGCCCGTCTGCAGCACGTAGCCGCGGTGCGCGATGTTCAGCGCCATCAACGCGTTCTGTTCAACAAGCAGGACCGTGGTTCCCTGCTCGTTGATCTCGCCGATGATCTTGAAAATCTGCTCGGTCAGGATGGGCGAGAGGCCCATCGATGGCTCATCGAGGAGCAGGACCTTGGGGCTGGTCATCAGCGCCCGGCCGATGGCGAGCATCTGCTGTTCGCCACCCGAGAGTGTGCCGGCCTTCTGACTCTTTCGTTCCTTCAGGCGAGGGAAGAGGTCCATCACCCGAGCCAGGTCGCTGGCCACCTCCGGTCCGCGGCGCCGGAACGCACCCAGGTCCAGGTTCTCGGCGACGGTCATGCGGCTGAAGACCCGCCGCCCTTCCGGAGCCTGACCGATCCCCAGGCCGACGACCTCGTGCGCGGGGACGCTTGTGATGTCCTGCCCATCCAGGCGGATGCTCCCCTGCCGCGCACGCTCGACGCCGCTGATCGTCTTGAGCGTCGTGCTCTTCCCGGCGCCATTCGACCCGATCAGAGTGACGATCTCGCCACGCTCGACGAACATGCTGACACCCTTCAGGGCATGGATGTTGCCGTAGTACGTGTGCACATCCTCGAGCTGGAGAATGTGCTCAGCCGGCGTCATGCGGTGGCCTGCTTGCCGAGATAGGCCTCGATAACGCGCGGGTTGGTACGGATCTCCTCAGGCGAGCCCTCCGCGATCCGCTCGCCGTAGTCGAGCACCGTGATTCTCTCCGAGACCCCCATCACGACCTTCATGTCGTGCTCGATGAGGAGGATCGTCAGGCGCAGCTCCTTGCGAAGGCGCGCGATCAGGTCGGTCATCTGGCGCGTCTCACCGGGGTTCATGCCGGCGGTCGGCTCGTCGAGCAGCAGGAGCTTGGGGTCCGACGCGAGGGCGCGCGCCAGCTCGAGCCGACGCTGGTCGCCGTACGGCAGGTTCTTCGCCAGCTCGTCCTCGTACCGCCGACGCAGCCCGACGAGCGCGAGCAGCTCGAGGCTGCGCACGCGGACCTCCTCTTCCTCGCGGGCGACCTTGGGCAGGCCCAGGATCGCCTCATACCATTGGACCTTCATCCGGACATGGCGACCCACCATCACGTTCGCGAGAACGGTCATGTCCGAGAAGAGGCGGATGTTCTGGTAGGTGCGGGCGATCCCGAGCTCGGCGACCTCATGGGGGGCCATCCCCACCACGCTGGTACCGTCGAACTCGATCGTTCCGGAGGTGGGGCGTGTAAGGCCGGTGAGCTGGTTGAAAAAGGTGGTCTTGCCTGCACCGTTGGGGCCGATGATCGACACGATGGCGTATCGGGGAATCTCAAAGTCTATGTCCCGGTTGGCCGTCAGGCCCTCGAAGCGCTTGGTCAGCCGCTCCACCTTCAGCAGCACCGCGGGCTGATCAACCGGGTCGGGCTCCGGTCCAGGCTTGGGCGCGGCTGGCTGATCGATCTCCTCGATCATGCCGATCCCCTCTGGGCCGCCAGCTCAGGCTGCGGCGGCTCTGCCTCCTCCTCGTCGTCCATCGCATCGTGCAGCTCCCGCTGTCGGCTGCGGTTGGGGATGAGGCCCTCCGGTCGCAGAAGCATCATCGCGACCAGCACGCCGCCGTAGACCAGGAGCCTGTATTCGGCGAACTCGCGGAGCAGCTGGGGGAGGCCGATGAGCACGATGGCCCCGACCACGACGCCCGGGATGCTGCCCATGCCGCCAAGGATGATGACCGCCAGCACCGTGATCGAGACGAGCACGTCGAAGCTACCGGGGAAGACCGATTGGAGCTGGACGGCGAAGAGTGCCCCCGACAGACAGCCGGTGGTGGCACCCAGTGAGAAGGCCAGCAGCTTGTAGTTCACGGTGCTGACCCCGGTTGCCTCGGCGACCGACTCATCCTCGCGCATGGCGTTCCAGGCGCGACCCACGCGCGAATTCGCCAGGCGATTGGCGGCGAATGCCGCGAGCATGCAGAAGGCGAGGATCGGGTAGTAGAGAACCTGCGGCCCACTCGCGACCAGGTGCGCGACGCCGATGTCGAGGTCGATGCGTGCCGGGAACGGATTCGGGATTCCGAGAATCCCCTGTACGCCACCGAGCCACGGCCGCAGTGCCTCCGACTCGAACAGGATTCGGGCGATCTCGCCGAAGCCGAGCGTCACGATGGCCAGGTAGTCGCCGCGCAGGCGCAGGACCGGTGCCCCGATGAGCAATCCTGTCGCGCCCGCCCCCAGCATGACGATCGGCAGGGCCACGAAGAAGGGTAGGCCGATGCCAAGAGATGAGTCGGGCGAGGTGAGCAGCGCCGTCAGATAGGCTCCGACGGCGAAGAAGGCCACGTAGCCGAGGTCGAGCAGGCCGGCATAGCCGACGACGATGTTGAGCCCCAGTGCCAGCAGCAGGTAGAGGCCGATCAGGACCAGGACCTGCGCGAAGAAGGTGCCCGAAACCTGCGGAAGGATCAGGACGCCGATCAAGGCCGCCACGATGGTCCAATTCCGGATGCTGCGGCGCCGCTCGGGTGGTGCGGCCTCCACGGTCTGCCGGACGCGCGCACGCGCCGGTGCCCACAGTGCCGAGCCAACGATGCCTGCCACGAACGCCGCGATGGCGGCCGGAACGGTCAGTCCGTGGGCCTGGTACAGGAAGTCGCTGATGGCGGTGTAGTCGAGCTGCTCGAGTCGAGGGCGGATGAAGGGTTCGCTGAGGCTTATCAGGATCACTGCCAGCAAGCCCGTAGTGATCACTGCCCTGATGCGCGGAGGTGAAATGAGAAGCAGTGCCCCAAGAGTGCCGACCGCACCGCCCACGACCGCGATGGCCACCGCCGCGCCCGCTCGCGGCAGCCCGAACGATAGGAAGTCGAGGAGGTCCGGCGAGATGGAGATCAAGACGCCGCGGAGGTCGACGGCTCTGCCGACGAAGACGAGCAGGCCCAGCATCCCGCCCGCGATCAACCCAGCGACGAAGCCGTTGACCGCCCTCTGCAGGCCACTCCGGGTCCAGCCTTCCGTGACGTCACGCGGCACGATCGCTGCGCGATAGCCGGCGATGAGTGGCACCGCCAGAAGCATGACCGCACCGAGCGTTACCACCCCCGTGATGACGTTGCGGTCCTTGAACGCCTCCACCAGGCCCACCATCGCCAGGTACAGCGCGGCGACGCCGCCCACAGCGCCGAACGCAGCAAGTCGGCGCAGCCGAGGGGCATTAAGCAGGTCTTGCATCGTCAGCTCCCCGGCTCGCTCTGCCCAAGGATGCCGTTGGGCCGGAAGATGAGGACCAGGACCAGCACGGTGAACGCGATCACGTCACGCAGCTGGTTCGGTGAGGGAACCCCTGCCCCGCCCAAAAGCAGGAACGGGCCGACCGACTCGAGCACCCCCAGCGTGAGGCCTCCGAGCATGGCACCGGCGATGTTGCCGATCCCGCCCAGCACCGCGGCGGTGAATGCCTTGATGCCGGGCAGGAAGCCCATGAACCAGTCCACCTCGTTGAAGACGAGGGCGTACAGGATCCCGGCGGCCCCGGCGAGTGCTCCCCCAATGGCGAAGGTGGTGACGATGATCCGGTCGACGTTGATGCCCATGAGCGCGGCCACGTCCTTGTCCTCGCTCACGGCGCGCATGGCGCGCCCGGTCCGGGTGCGTTCGACGAAGTAGACGAGGCCCACCATGAACACCACGGCGGCAACGATGACCACCGCCTGTGTCTTGAGGATCGGGATGCCAAAGATGTCGAATCGGCCCTGCAGAGCGTTGATCGTCGGGTATGCCTGATCCTGCTCGCCGTAGATACCGCGCACGGAGTTGGAGATGAAGAGCGACGCGCCGATCGCGGTAATGAGCGGGACCAGGCGCGGGGCGCGGCGGAGGGGACGGTAGGCGATCCGCTCGAGCGCGATGGCGACCACCATCGAGGTCAGCATCGAGACGGCGAAGAGGATCAGAAGGGCAACGATCGGGTTGGCATTGAGGAATCCCGACTCGTCGAAGTTGCGGGCGACGAAGAATGCCGTCATGGCGCCTGTCATGAAGACGTCGCCATGTGCGAAGTTGATCATGAACAGGACGCCGTAGACGAGCGTGTACCCAAGGGCAATGAGCGCGTACACGCTGCCCTGCGCGATCCCGAAGACGACGAGGTCACGCCACGTGTCGGGGGACAGTTTGCCGCTCGACAGGGTCGCCCACGCCCCCGCCAGGACGAGGACCACGACCACGATGCGCAATCCCCAGAGGATGGCGGAGACCAGATTGAAGCGCTGCGGAAGGCGAAGCCTCACGTCCGTAGCCCTCATGCCGAACCTAGGCGATATCGAAGGGCGGGTGAGCCGGAAACCGACTCACCCGCCACGCTGTTGCCAGGCCGCTTGGTCGCGGGGGCTAGCCGCCGCTGCGGGTGGTGTAGACCTGCTGGAACGTCAGCTTGCCGCTCGCATCGGGCTTGAGCTGGGTGATATGGACGAAGCTGGCTCCGCAGTCGCCGTTCGGATCGCAAGTCAAGGTGCCGGTCAGACCCTTGTAGTCCTTCTCACCACGCGCGTAGTCCTTGAGTGCCGTGCGAGGGATGAAGAGGTTGCCGGCCGCATCGGTCAGGCCGACCTTTTCGATCCCGTCGAAGATGATGTTCGCCGCGTCGTACGCGTGAGCGTGGTAGACCGATGTCGGGTCCTTGCCGGCGATCTGCTTGTACTCGGGCAAGAATTGGCCGGTGTACTTCGTGCCGAAGTTGAGGTCCGGCCCTGAGAAGTACATCCCCAGACGCTGAGCCAGTGGGCCCGCGGTCTTGATGAAGGTGTCGTCACTGGCACCGTCGGCGCTGACCAGCTTGGTCTTCGCCAGGGCGGGAATGTCCTGGGACTGCTGGGTGATTAGTGGCGCCTCAGGGTCGAAGATCGGGAAGAAGAGCATGTCGGGGGAGCCGATCGTGCTCAGGACCGGGTGGAAGTCCTTGTCGCCGATGTGGATGGCTTCCTGGGCGGTGATCGTCCCGGCGCACTGCGCCTTGAAGTCGTCTGCGAAGACCTGCTGCAGCTGCTGTGCGTACGGGCTGCCGTCGTGGATCGTCGCGGCGCTCTTGGCGTGAAGAACCTCACACGCGAACTTCGCAACCGCTGCGCCCTGGACCTTATCGTTGTAGGCCGTGCGCATGTAGAACGGGCCGCCAAAGTCCTTGCTCGTCGGATCGGTGAGCGAAGGAGCGGTGTTCGACGGAGAGATCATCAGGTAGCCCTGGGCGGCGAGAACCGGCATGGCCGGCACCGCGGTCCGCGAGCAGCTCGTACCGATAACGGCCACGATCTTCGGGTCCGCGACAATCGCCTGTGCGGCGGTCTGCCCGTCCGCTGCGTTGCTGCAGCCGGCGTCTTCCGACTTCAGCTCCACATCATGACCGGCAACCTTGCCGCGATCCTTGATGGCGACCTGGATCCCGGTGACGCTGTCGAGGCCCAGGGAGGCAGTCGCGCCGGTGATCGACAGCGCGCTCGCAAGCTCGATCTTGTCGCCCTTGGCGACTTCAACGCAGCCGAACTTGTCGGCGGCGCAGACCGCCGTCGGGTCCTGGCTTGCACTGGTCGACCCCGAGGCGCTTGGCGAGGTGCTCGCACCGCCGCCCTGGCACGCCGTGAGGAGGAGCAGCGCTGCCATCGGCATGGCGCTCCACCGTAAGAGTTTCTGCATCCGGTTTCTCCTCCAAAGCTCGGGAAGGCGCGAACACGGCGCGGCCCCCGAAATGTGCCGCGCATCATAGCGGCGCGCTGCTTGCGGCCGCAAGCGCAAAACGCCCCTGCACCGGTGGATACCGCACTCAGCCGAGTGAGGTTCACGCTGCGGTGGAAAACCTGGCCCTCTGAGGCGGGACTGCCGGCTGGGCGTGGTATCCTTGCGCGGGTACGTCACGCAGCCTCAGCTGCGCGCGCTCCCGAGAGGCCCCGAGTGGAGGTAATCGTCCGCAGCGCCCGCCTGACCGATGTCGACGCCGCAGTGCGTGTTCTATCGCCCACTCCGGCTGACCGCGAGGCAGCGCGCGACGACGCGGACCGCCTTCGCCACCTGCTCTTCGTTCCGGCGGCAACGATTGTCGTTGCACTCGCCGAGCGGCGTGTGGTGGGTGTGGGAGTCCTTTCGATCCGTCCCTCCGTACGCTCCGGGCCATTCGTCGGTGTCATCGACGACCTGGGTGTCGACGCAGTCGGGACGTCGAGCGCCGCCGAGGCTGATGACGCCGCGCTCCGGGACGAGGTGGCGAGCCGCATGCTCGCTCAACTGATCGCCTCGGCGCGCAACAAGGGTTGCTCGCGCGTGGAGGTCACCGATCCCCTCGCATCCGCCGAGCCGGCGCTCATGGAGCAGGCTGGTTTCGAGCGGCAGGGGTCGCTTCTGAGTCGCGCCATCGGCCACATCGGCTAGACGGCGCGCCAGGGCCGGGACACCGGCGCCAACCCACATCCATTTCATCAGGAGAAAGCTCACTTGAGCAAGAACGTGGCGCTCTTTGTCGATGTCGCCAATCTCTACTATTCAGCGCGTGGCCAGGATGTTGACGTCGATTACGTCGCCCTCCTCAAGCACGCCACCAAGGGGCGCGACCTCATTCGCGCGTATGCCTATTCGGGGCTCGACCCCGAGAACGAGAATCAAAGGAAGTTCATCGACTTCCTGAGCAAGAACGGCTACAAGGTCGTTCACAAGGACATTCGCAAGTTCGGTGACGGACGGGTCAAGGCGAACCTCGACATCGAGCTCGTCGTGGACCTCTTCCGGCTCGCCGAGCGGATGGACATCGCGGTCATCGTGTCCGGTGACGGGGACTTTGCACCGGCGATCCGCGCACTCCAGGATGTCGGTGTCCGCTGCGAGGTGATCAGCTTCCGGCCCAACACGAGCTCGGACCTGATCGCCGTCGCCGACGAGTTCACCGACATCATGAAGATCATGGGAATCGGCCGCCGCAAGGACGAAAAGGGCCTCAGCATGCCGGAGATGCCGGCGAAGGAGCTCAATCCCGAGTTCGGCTTCCGTGAGGCGTCGCCGGGCGTCGCGGCAGCCGCGATCGCGGCGATCCGGGACGGCGACAAGCCATCGCGGGCTCGTCGCGGCCGTACCGGGCGGACGCCGGAGCCGGCGGCCGCCGTTTTGGCCACCACGCCTGAGGAAGCGGCCGCGGCCACCGTTCCGGCCGTTGATGCGGCTGGCACCGATAGCGAGGCCTCGCGCCGCCGGCGACGCCGGCGTGGCGGTCGCGGTCGAGGACGTGGCCGTCGAGGCGAGGGACAGGCCGAGTCGGCCGAGGTGCCCATCACCTCCGGCGAGATTGGCTGGACTGAATTCGACGATATCAGCCAGCTTGGCGAGCTCACCGATCTCGGGGAGCTGGGCCAAGAGCGCGCATTCACGTTTGCCGAGGCCGATTCGGAGACGCTGGCTCAACTCGGACTTGAGGGCGCTGACGTGCCTACGCTCGCTCCCGTCGCCGCCGCGGCTGCGGGTCCCGAGGCCCCGGCGGCGTCGAGCAGCGGCGGCCGCCGTCGCCGGGCTGCAGCTCCCTCGCGGCGATCCGCGGGTGCCAGCATCGTGGCAGAAGGTTCGGGCGAAGGTGCGGTCGAACCAACGGCCGAACCGCCGGTCGAGGCTCGTCCATCGCGGCGATCCCGCCGTCCGGCGGGCCGGGCCGCGACAAGTAACGCTGCTGCGGTCCGAGAGCCGAGCACGGCCGCTGCCGAACCCACCGAGGCCGCGCCGTCGAAGGCTCGATTGCCTCAGGGCTCGCGAACGGCGACCGGCCGTGCGCCGCGGCCCGCCCGCAGTGCGGCAGCGGAAAAAGGAGCCTCGGCATCTCCACAAGCCAAGGGGCCGTCTGCGCCAGCCAAGAAGGCCGCGAGCCGCGTCAGCCGAGGTCGCGCCACATCGAGCCGCTCATCCACTCCCGACGCCCGGGGATCGAGCGACGCCCCGCCCACTGATGGCGAGGAGGCGCCTGAGGGAATCTGGCAGCGGTTCCGATCTGGTCGGGGAACGCGATCCGGATCCTGACGAGCGAGCGGACAGCACGAGGGCCGGCCCACAAGGCCGGCCCTTTTCACGCAGCCAGCGAAACGCGCTCCGGCGAGTTACCCCTATTCGACCTCGTCCTCCACGGACGGGACGCTCTCCGGAGGCGCAGCCTCGTTCCCAATATCCTCGACCGGCACTGTGACGTCGACTAGTGATTCGGGGTCGCTTGCTGGCAGCTCTCCCTGGCTCTCTGCAATCGGGGCGTCGAGCGCCTCATCGGGCGATCGCTGGAAGAGCGGGACCCAATCCGTCGCGGAACCGGCCGCCTCACGCGCGGTCGTCGCAGCCTCGCGCGCCGTCGTCGCCGCCTCACGGGCTCGCGTGGCAAGCTCGTCCCGCATTTCCCGACCCGCGCGTGGTGCGGTCAGGAGTGCTGCAATCGCACCGGCAATCGCGCCGATGACAAGGCCCACGAAGAACGATCGCCAGCGGTGCTCCTCCCTGCGCTTGATGCCCAGGCGCGCGCGCGCCTGATCCATCACCTGGCGCGAGGTGGGGACAGCGATGCCTGCTGCAGCCATGGCCGCCGCGCGCCGTGTCCACGCATCTCGCAGCGCCGGTCGGAGCTGTCTCGCCCACCGGCGCCTGCCCCAGGAGACCGTATCGCGACCCGCGCGCACGGCCGCTTCAGCTGCGTCGCGGCGTGCCGGCTCACTATCGCGCCAGGCCTCGCCGGCGCGCTCGGCGGCCGCTTCGCCTGCGGTGCTCAGCGCCGATGCCACGTCGCGCCCGCGCGCCATGATCTGTTCGCGGACCTCCGAATCGAGCGCCTTGTCGACGAGCGATCGGATTGCCGCCGTAAGCTCTTCGGCAGTCTTGGCCTCCTGGCGGGCCATCGTGACACCTCCTCACTGCTCCGGCGTCGCTCGTCGAATGTTCGACGAGTATGACACTCGGGAGCGACTTCGCGAAGGGCCGGGGCGATGCATATTTGATGCCGTCCGAGCACGACTGAGGCCGCACTGGCGCTCCGCGGGCCGCCGCACGACGGCGGGCACGGGTGCCGGCCGGCCGCCAACGGACGTACCCGGGCGACCCAGCGGAGCATGCTGCAGGAGGATCCGCCGGGGACCTCATCGAGGCGTTACCGGGCGCTTACCGGACCCCGAGCGAGCCACCCTATACTCGGCGGCATGGTCCCACCAGCCGTCGACTTCGGGTTTCGCAGCCTGGGCCAGAAGACCGCTCGAGCGATGGCGCTCAATGCAGCGCGTCGAGGCGCGCTCGGTCGTTCACTGCTCGTCCACGGGCCATCAGGGGCCGGCAAGGGAACGTTCGTCGAGGACTTGCTCGCGCTCCTGATGTGCAGCGCGCCGGACCGCGAGTCGCGGCCGTGCAACGCGTGCCGGGGCTGCCTCGAGGCCCGAGCTCGGAGGCATCCCGACCTGGTCCTCGGCTCCCCCGAGCGGTGGCGCGAGATGCGCTCCACCGGCGAGAGCATCGTGGCGGCCGCGCGGCGCTGGCTCGGTGAAGCGGCCGGTGCGCCTGTGGTTGCCGAGCGGCGGATCGTCCTGATCGAGGACGCGGATCAGGCGGGGGAGCCGATCCAGAACGCGCTCCTGAAGGCCCTCGAGGAGCCGTCCGACCGGCATCTCTTCGTGCTCGTCGCGGCGGATGTCTCGCGCCTGCTGCCCACCATCGTGTCGCGGTGCCAGCCGCTGCGGGTGGGGTCGGTGCCGCGCGCCGAGCTTGCCGCGTGGCTCGTCGATCACGAACGCCTTCCCGTTGACCAGGCCAATGCGCTGGCCCGTCTGGCTGGCGGGCTCACCGGACTCGCTGCGGTGTACGCTCGCGACCCGGACCTCCTGGCCTGGCGCCGCCGCACGCAGGCGGAGCTCCTCTCGCTCCTCGCCGGCGGTCGAGCCGAACGATTCGGATCGGTGCGCGATCTCCTGGATGAAGGGAGCCGGCGGGTTGGGACGATTACGGTGGCGGCCGTCGAGCCCGACCGTGTCGATGACGGTGAGCCGACGACGCTGCGGACCACGAGCGCCGTGCAGCGTGCAGCGGCCGCTTCAATTGTAGAGGTCTGGCTTTCGCTGGCCAGGGACCTGCTGGTGGCTGCCGCCGGGATGCCCACCAGCGCGGATTCGACGGATATCCTCCCTGAGCTTCCGGCGAGTGCTGCCCGCCTGAAACCCGATGAGCTGGTTCGCTTTGTCCGCCTCCTGCAGCGAATCGCCGAGGGTCTGGCGCAGAACGCCGCACCGAGGCTGGCCCTCGAGGTGGCGATGCTCGCCTGGCCGACGTTGGAATCGCCGGATGGTTGAACCACCTGGCGACCCAGGTCGCGAGCGCATGTACGCGCGTGTCACAGGGCGCGTCCAGGGGGTCGGGTTTCGCTACTGGACATTGCACCAGGCCAATGGGCTGGGGCTGGTCGGATGGGTCGCCAACGGGGACGATGACTGGAGTGTCCAGCTCGTCGCCGAAGGTGCCCCGGAGGCGCTCGACATGTTGGAGCGGCTGCTCTATGGCGGCCCTGGAGCAGCGAGAGTCGAGAGGGTGGAGGCGCGGCGCGAGCCGGCACAGGGCGGCCTCGCGCGCTTCGAGATCGCTCGCTCGTGAATTACCGCGCGATCGGCTGCGGGGTGATCGCCGCGCTGGTGTTCATCGGCATCGGGATCATCGGGCTCAATCTCGCGTCGGGACGAGTTGGTTGCCCGGAGCGGATCCAGTGGCGTGAGCTCTCATATCTGCCGGCCGGCACACCCGCGCCGTCGCCAGCCTTTGGCGTCAAGGGGGAGCCGACGAAGCTGGGGAGCACGTTCATCGGCCTGACCACGCGCGACATCTACGGGCCGCCAGGATCACGCACTTCGACCTTGGCAGCGGACCGCCCGTCTTCGATCGCGATGGACTGCGCCGATGGGACGTTTCTCAGCTACCGGCTGAGCGGGACGGTACCGACCCTGAGTCCTGCCGGGTCGCCATGACTACCCCTTGAGCGGAGCAATCCGCTCGTGGGTCAGCAGCGCGAAACGATCCGTCATGCCCGCGACGTAGTCTGCGACCTGCGTGACCGCGTCCGCCGCATGTTCACGGTAGCTGTCGGGGATGTCGTCCGGGTGGCGGACGAGGTGATCGACGAGCGTCCGGATCACGGCAATCGCGCTCTCCTGCTCGCGGCGCTGCTCTCCGCTCATGTAGACCCGCTCGAACATGAAGGCACGCAGCTCGTGCATGACCGCCAGTGTCACCGGGTCCATCTGCACCCGTCCCACCTCGAGGCTGTGTTCGATGACCGCATCGATCATCCCGCCAATCCACAGCCGGCCCGGCGGACCAAAGCGCTCGAGGACGGCGCTCGGAAAGGCATCCGGCGCCAGCACGCCGGCGCGAATGGCGTCCAGCGCGTCGTGGCTCAGATATGCGATCCGATCCGCGTACCGGACGCAGTAGGCCTCCGCGGTGACGGGTGGTGGGTTGATCCGCCATGAATGAGCACGGATCCCGTCGCGCACCTCCCAGGTCAGGTTGAGGTCCTCGAGCGCCTCGAACACGCGGACACTCTGCGCCGCGTGGTGCCATCCAGCGGGCGGGAAATAGGGCGAGAGCGCCTCCTCCCCGGTATGACCAAACGGCGTGTGGCCGACATCGTGTCCCAGGGCGATCGCCTCGGCGAGGGCTTCATTGAGGGTCAATGCCGCGGCCAGCGCTCGGGCGATCTGTGCGACCTGAAGGGTGTGGGTCAGGCGTGTGACGAAATGGTCGCCTTCCGGATTCAGGAAGACCTGCGTCTTGTGTTTCAGCCGCCTGAAGGCCTTGGAGTGGACGATCCGATCCCGATCCCGCTCGAAGGCGGTGCGGTATCGGTCAGGCTCTTCCGGCCGGCTGCGTCCGCGGCTGTGAGACGATTGAGCCGCCGCGGGGCTGAGGCGTTCCTCCTCCACCTCCCGCGCCAGGCGATCACGGCGGATGAGCTGCTGCATGGACCGATGGTGGGGCACCGTCCGCCGTCGAGGCAAGGCCGGCCTGCCCAAGCACCAATGAGTTTGGCCGTGCCCATCGGTCTGAAGTAGCGAACCGAAACGAACAGGAGCATGAAAATGTCCGAGACCGAAACAAGGACGCACATCACCGAAGTGGGGACGGTGATCGTCCCAGTCAGCGACCAGGAGCGTGCGCTCAAGTTCTATGTGGGCAAGCTCGGATTCGAGAAGCGCATGGACGCGCCCTTCGGCGATGGCCGACGCTGGGTGGAGGTGGCGCCGCCGGGAGCGGCAACGACGATCGCGCTCATTCCCCCGCCCGAAGGGGAGCAGACGGAAATGGTGGTCAGCTTCACGACACGCGACGCCGACGCCGACCATGCGGATCTGCGGGCTCGAGGAGTCGAGGCCGACGCGGAGGTCATGCGCATGGGCGATTTCGTGCCGCCGATGTTCACGTTCCGCGACCCGGACGGCAATAGCTTCCGGATGGTCGAGCGGCCCACGGAGCGCCGTGGTTCGTCATCCGAATGACGACAGCTTGACGAAGGCGGGGATCCAGTTCGAGCGGTACCCCGGGTTCAACCAGGATGAGCGCGGAATCCTGCGCGAAAGTGGCCCGCCTATGGCCTGGTTCAAGGACCGGCGGGCAACATCCTGTTGGTGATCCAGCGCTAGGGCGGCTGCTTCTGGCCGATGGCGGGGACGAGAGCGCCTCTGAGCCGCCACGCTTCAGGCTGAGCCGGCTTGCGAGGGCAGCGCGTCCGTTCTTGGAATTGGCGCGCCGGACAGGATTCGAACCTGCGACCTTCGGCTCCGGAGGCCGACGCTCTATCCACTGAGCTACCGACGCACTTATTTTCGGGTGATTCTACGCTCGGATCGAGCGTAAGCCTCAGAGCCGAGGAAGATTGGGGCTAGCGCACAGCGGAGATACAGCGTAGGCTCCGGACCGCCTACACCTCGTCATCTTGGAGCTCTCCCTTGCGCAAGTCACCGCCCGCAGTCTACCCGGAGCGCGCCACGTCGACCTTGACGCGCTCGGACCTGACCATCGACTCCGCCCTCGCAAGCTACCGGCGGGCGCTCCGGGCGGAGGGCAAGACGCCAGCGACGGTCGACCACACCTACCTCCCGGCGTTGGAGCGGTTCCATGCCTACCTCAAGGCGCAAGGGATGCCAACTGCCGTCCGCGCCATCCGCCGGGAGCACATCGAGGCATACATCGTCAGTCTCCAAGATCACGGCTACCGGCCGGCGACCGTCTCGCTGGCCTACCGTTCGCTGCAACCCTTCTGGAAGTGGCTCGTCGACGAGGACGAGCTCCGGGTCAGCCCAAGCGCGAAGATGCGCCCGCCGGCCGTCCCGGTCGAGCCGCCGCCGATCATCAGCGAGGAGCAGATGGAGGCGCTGCTCAAAGCAACCTCCGGTCCAAGCTTCGACGAGCGGCGTGACACGGCGCTGCTGCTGATGATGTACGACACGGGCGCCCGCCGCGGTGAAGTGGCCGCCCTCCGCCTCGCTGACATTGACTGGGCGAACGAGGTCGCCATCATCTCCGCCGGATCCTCCAAGAGCAGGCGCGGCCGGGCGGTCCCATTCGGCTCCAAGACGGCGCGAGCTCTGGACCGCTACCTGCGCCTCCGTGAACGTCATCCCCATGCCCGGGACGAGGCGCTCTGGCTCGGGAAGCGGGGGCGGCTCGGCGACTCCGGGATCCTCCAAGTCGTCGAGCGCCGCGGGCGGCAGGCGGGGATCGCCGGCCTCCATCCGCATCTTTTCCGGCACACCTTCGCCCATCAATGGCTCGCCGCCGGCGGGCAGGAAGGCGACCTCTTGCGGCTCGCCGGCTGGCGCGACCGCGGGATGCTCGCCCGCTATGGCGCGTCCGCTGCCGACGAGCGCGCCCGAGACGCCTACCGACGACTCAGCCCGGGCGACCGCCTACGGTGAGTCGGTCGACGAGCTAGGCCCCGTACGCCAGAGTGTTGCATCGCGGGCCGTAGGAGGCTGCTCCTCAGGTGCTAGGCCCAACCGTTCCGTCATCGCCCGGCGGTCGAGGCACTGGACGGCCGTACGAACGCCCCGATGCGCGGTACTGCTCGAATGCATGTCGCGAGCGGAGTTACCGTCGAGCGCGGTTCCGCGCTTGGTAGACGCATCGGCAGTGCGAGGCGTAGGATCGCGGCAACTGAGCATCCGTTCGTCCCGCCGCGGATCGGCAGATTGACCCCCGCGAGGACAGCCCGTTGTAGACGGCGGGACGAAGGACACACGCGGCGAGGTGAGAAGTCAGCCGGCGGTGTGACTCCAAGAGAGGAGCGCACCGCCTTTGTCTACCCCCGAGCGATCCGCCCGTGCACGGATCGCCGCCCTTCGCAAGGCTTCCACCACCGACGGCCTCGCCGCGACCGCCAACGCTCGCCGGACCTTCCTCGACAACTTCGTGGCCGAGATCCGGGCCGAGCAGCCCGAGCTCACCGATCCCGTTGAGATTGTCCGCCGCGCTGACGCTCGACGCCGGGAACACATGGCCCGCCTGTCGTACCGCCGGTGGCATCGGGACCGCTGATGCCCGGACAGAGAACGAGCCCGGGTTGGGGACCCGAGCTCGCCGCGGACAGAAACAACGCCTCCGATCCTAGCTGGCGCATCGGGCCAGCGTCGAGAGGCGAGTCATGAGCGAGAACGTCAGCCTCCGGATCCGGCAGATCAAGCCGGCCTTCTGGATCGACCGGCCGATGAGGATGCTCGACCCGGCGTATCAGATGCTCTACATCGGCCTTTGGCAAGTCGCCGATGACGCCGGCTACTTCCCGTGGCGACCCGATGAGATCGCCGATGTGCTCCACCTAGCGGACTGGATCGTCACGGACGGGGTGACGGCCATCGACCAGCTTCCGGGCGAGAAGCGTGTTGTCATTGATGAGTGTGACAGGCACGCCCATCTGACCCGACTCGTCGCGCACCAGTGGTTCGCCGGGCCAACGCGTCGCGTCTACCGGCACGAGAGGGAGCATCGGCGCGAGTGCGTCGGAGATGACGTTCCCGGACCGGGTACTCACGCCCACTCGGCGAGCTCTAGTCCGACAGAGCCCGGGGGAGCCCGAGAGAGCCCGCGCCGGGAGGGTAAGAGGGTAGGTGAGGGTGTTGGTAAGAGGGTAGGTGAGGGTGTAGGTGGGCCCGCGGACGAGCAATCCTCCTCGACCACACTCTCCCAGGACCGACCTGACGTCGCATACCTGCGGGCCCTCGGCTGGCTCCGAGTCACAAGCGAACAGCTACGCATCCTCGATGAGATCGCTGATCGAGAGCGGCCGAGCGACGTTCGGTCCGGCCAGCAATGGAACGCCGACGCGATGCTTCATCGTCCTCCCGGCGAGGATCCGCTCGCGTGGCTCATGGCCGAGGACACTCGAGAGCGCAACCGACGGATGACCGCCGCCCGCGAGAGGGAGGCGCTAGCCGCCGCCGAGCGACCCTCCGAGGCGGAGGCGGTCGAGGCGATGGCGAGGATCATGGCCCACATCTCGAAGGAGACGCGATGACCCGCGGCAGCCGTCCGATGGAGGTGCCTCGCCTGCTCCACCCGACTGCGCGAGCCGCGTCGTCATCCCGGAGGCCGTCGCGGTTGGTCATAGCAGCGCCTAGGCACGCTGCTCCGCCGTGCCGTGGCCCGGGTGCGTCCTCGGCTACCGGCTCGCCGCTCGCACCGCTCTCCGCGTCCCGATGGTCGCATCCCGCAGAGGCCGCTCCTCGAAGACCGAAATTTGTGGGGTTGATCTCCGCCAATCGACCTAGCCCTCAGCTGATTTCCGAGCGTACGAATCCCTAGACCCATGACACAGCACCTTCCCGCCCGCCATTCACCTGAGACGCGAGCAAAGATCGCCGCCAGTCTCCGTGGGATCACACGCTCCCCGGAGACGATCGGCCGGATGCGCGAGGGAACTCAGGCTGCATGGGCCGATCCCGAGAAGCGCGCACGGATCGTCGCGGCTATCCGCGATCCCGAGAATCTCGACAAGATCGCGGCGGCTGCCCGGCGGCAGTGGTCTGAGGAAAAGCGCGCTCAACTGAGCATCGCCCTGCTCGGCAACAAGTACGCGACTGGCAAGCGATCGCCCCAGACGACAGCCCGGATGAGCGCCGCAGCCAAGCGGCGATGGGCCGTGTACCACGAGCGGCAGGCTGGCTCGGCCGACGGATGACGCATCCGATCGGTCCCGGCGAGCTCGTCGTCCTATGGCGTGCCCGTGCGGCGGACATCGGCCTGCAGGAACTCGACGAGGCCGACGTCCGTCACGTGGCCTTTGAGGTGCTCGGCCACGAAGAAGGTCCGTTCTTGCCGGCGAAGGTCGATCTCCTGCTCGACAGTCTGGAGGGGCTCGCCCGACGCCGGCGTGGCCGATACATGCTCGCCAAGGAGCTCGGTCGCCCGCCAATGCTCGTAGCAGATCCGGACGGTTGTGTGGACGACCTCGCCGACGCCGTGGCTGCATTCAAAGTCGCCGCCGCTGAGTACCGCGAAACCGCGATCCTCGCGGCGATCGACCGCGAGCACCTCACCCTCCCGATCGCCGCACGCCGCTACGCGGTGAGCCGGCGGACCCTCGTCGCGTGGCGTGCGAAGCGAGGCGAAAATCACCATTCCGCCGCGCTATCGGTCGACGAAACCAGCCCTAGCCTAGAGGCAAAGGTCATCGAGGTCAGGTCGAACCGGCTGAGGCGCCAACCCGCGGAGAGCTCGCGGTGAAGCCCCGACACGAGGCGATCGACGAAGTACTCCGAGGCGGAGAGGGGTGCGTCGGGGCGGTTGCTAGATCGTCGCATCCGCCCCGACCCGAACACGAGGAAACCGACCGGTGGCAGGAGCAATCGAAACCCGGCTAGCGCAATTGGAGCGGCGCCTCGCCCGCCGTGAGGATCCCGGCGCCGAGATCGAGCAGCGGCGGCGCGAGGAGCTCACCGCCGCGGCGGCCGCATTCGATAGCGTCGACACAAGGCGCTCCGAGCTCCGCGATCAACATCGGGCGGTCCTGACGAAGATCCGGGCGATCCTTCCCGGCCTCGGGAAGAACCTCGCCGACCTGCGAGCCATCGAGGAGGCGGATTACGAGCCATACATGACGCAGTACAACGCATGCCAGCATGGCGCCGATCGCCAGCGAAGAGGCGAGCTCGGAGGTAGCTACGCCATCTCTGAGGCGCTCGATCGAGTCGAGCAGCTCGTCCGCGAGATGGAGGCCACCCGATGACGAAGGAGGACCGCGTCATCGAGATCATCGGCGGCGGTCGAGGCGCTGTCCGCGCCGACTCGCCCGTCAGCTGGCAGGAGGTCCCGGAGCAGCAGGTGCCGGCGCTGCGCGCCCTCGCCGACATGGCGCTACGACAGATCGAGGCAAAGAGTCCGTGGCGCCCATTCGTGACGCGTGCCCTCATGCCCGAGGACATCACTCGCTACCGCCAAGGTGTCGGCACAGGCAACCTTGCTGTCCCGGATCCCGTCGTGTCGATCATGGGTCCGTCGGCGTTGCCGGCGGGGTACTGGATCAAGGGGGATCACACCGCCAGTCCGCCGGCCGACGTGACATGGTCGACGGTTCGCACGATCACTCCCCGCGAGCTGGTCACCATCTCGACCATCTCAAATGAGCAGTACAAGGTGATCGTCGGCTTCGACGGGATCGACGCCCACGGCCAGCCGGCGATCGGCGACCGACTGCGGGCGGATCCCATCGTCGTCGGGGTACTGGCTGACGCGGTAGTCCGCACCGAGAACATCGCCTTCGCCACTGGCGCGGCGACCACCGCCGATCCCTTCCAAGGCTTGGGCCAGATGACCGGATTCACAGCGCAGGCAAGCACCGCGGCGCTGATCGACGACTTGATGGAGGCGGTCTACGAACTCGTCGCTGCGAAACGGCCGCCGAACGCGGCCTTCGTGCCGATACGAACCGCCAAAAAGATCCGCAAGCTCAAGGCTTCGACCGGCGGCTCGTACCTATTTGCGCCCAACCAGCCGCTGGCAATCACCTATGGTCCAGATCCGGACGATAGCGTGCCGATCATCCCGCTCGATGGGCTGCCGAACACCGCCGGCTCGGTCGCCTATGTGGGAGATTTCGCAAAGCTGGTCGTCCTCCAGCGCTTGATGCCCAATGCCCGGTTGCTCATGGCAGCCGAGTCGTCATACGGCTCGACGTTCGGGACGGATCAGGTGACTGTCAGGCTGACCGAGAGGCTCGATCAGGCCGTCATCCCGGGCCATGAGCCGAGCTTCATCAAGCTGACGGGCCTTGACGCGAGCTGACCCGCACGGTGGCATCAGGCCCATCGAGCTCGGTGGCCCAGCGAACTCGCGGCCTGAGGGTATGATCCTCGGCGCCGAAGGGAAGGGTTGATTGTGTCTCTAGGCATCGTGGTGAAGGCGCCTGAGGGGCTCGTTCTTGCTGCCGAGAGCCGTCTCACTCTTCAAGGCGAGAACCGCACCACCGGCGAGAAGTTCGTAGTGAGCTTCGACAACGCGACGAAGCTGCTCGCATTCGGACCCGCCGACAGGCCAAGATCAGTGGCTGCCGTCACATATGGTCAGGCTGCTATTGGATCGAGGACGGCGGCTGGCTTCCTCCCGGAGTTCGAAGCTCAGATTGGCGACGACATCCTGACCACGGAGGAGTTCTCCAAGAAGCTCAGCGATTTCTACGTTGACCAGTGGCGGAATGCCATGCCGGCAGACTACTCCGGGCCGAACATGACCTTCGTCGTTGGCGGCTACGATCGACCGAATGCCTACGGCCGGGTCTTCATCATCGAAATCCCGGCGAATCCGCAGGTTCGGGAGCAGAACGCCGGGGACGAGAACTTCGGTATCACGTGGGGCGGCCAAAGCGATTTCATGGACCGCCTGCTGCGAGGGTATGACAGACGAGTACCCGACCTCGTCGCGAAGGCCCTGAAGCTCACTCCGGCAAGGAAGAAGGAGCTCGAGGCGGCGCTGTTGCAGGTGGTAATGCCCCTTCCTCTTGCCGCGATGCCGCTACAGGACTGTGTGGATCTTGCAGTCTTCTTCATCCGGACTACAATCGCCGCCCAATCCCTCACGATCGGGAACCGGGGGGTTGGCGGTCCCATCGACGTCGCGACAATCACGCGCAGTCGTGGGCTCGAATTCATCAAGCGCAAGCAAATCCAAATCGACGAGAGGTAGTGGAGCGAAGATGCCGACGCTTGCCGCGCCCGTAGAGTTGCGGTCACTTCGCCTCCCCAAGGAGAGCACGAAGACCGATTGGCCAATCCTGCTTGACGCCCTCCTCTTCACGGACTGGGGGGACGCTCTTACGCGTCCCACCAGCAACGTGCTCTCGTTCACGTTCGAGCCAATGGAGGAGCCGGAGACGGCAGTGGTCCGGCGCGCCGTTCGGCGCGCTATCCGCGACTTCGGCCCCGCTTTCGACCGGCTTGGCGAGGGATAGCTCTCCGGCCGCTCACTTACGAACTCGCTCTTGAAGCAGTTGACGAGCTCCGGGAATCGTATCCCGATGTCCCCTCGCTGGATGAGTGCGACCGCGCCAAGGTCGAATCGGCCTTAGCCCAACCCTTTCAGTCCGTGCTCGGACGCGACGCCTATCCGAAGGATGCCGCGAAACTCGCGGCATTCCTGTATTTCGTGGCGAAGAGCCATATGTGCTGGACTGGGGCGAAGCGAATCACGTTGGCGCTCACCATGGCCCTCCTTGGGCACAACGGCTGCTGGTTGCGCGCCTCGGCGTCCGAGATGGAGGTCCTCATCACCGGGATCGCTGCGAGTATGCCTCGTGTGATGTACGCGACCATGAACCGAACCGAGTCATGGGCGGCCCTACGCATGGAGTGCTAGCCCTCCGCCCGCCCCCGATCTCGGCGGCGCTTGCCTGTCTAGACTTCGGGGAATGGGCGCTCCGCTGTTCCCGGTCCTAGCCACGTCTCGCGTCCGATACATCAAGCTTGGAGCGGGCGGGCGACTTGAACAGGAATGTCTGGCGAACGGCCTCATCTACTTCGGCTTCGGGATGGAGCAGCCGCGGAGACTCGCGCTCGGCCTCGCAGCTCGTTGGAGTGATCTGAGGGAATCTCTCCTTGCGGACGTCAGGACTCCGGGAACCGCTACCAACATCACCAACCAAGCGCGCAAGTTCTTCGAGGACGACGGCTCCACGGTGTGGATCACGTTCCACGCAGGATGGTTGTGGTGGGGTCTCCTCGAACCGAGTCCACCTCAAGCCCGCGACGGCCACGATGGCGTCTGGCGCAAGGTCGCCGGCTCGTGGCGCAACAGCGACATCCACGGGGCGGCGCTGACGACTGACCGTCTCGCAGGCGCATTGACGGGCTTGGCTAGATTCCAAGGAACATCCTGCGTCGTGAAGCCCGCGGTGGGCGCCTACGTCGTGCGGCGGATCAACGGTCAGCTGCTCCCAGAGGTGGAACGAGCCCTCTTAAGTGTCGAGCAGATGCAGGCTTCGATGCTTGAGCTCATCCGGCTTCTCGATTGGCGAGACTTTGAGACGCTGGTAGACCTTGTCTTCTCTACCAGCGGCTGGCGTCGCCTGCGGATGGTCGGCGGGAGCGAGAAGACCCTAGATATCGACCTTGTCTTGCCGAGCACCGGTCAGCGCGCCTTCGTCCAAGTGAAGTCCCACACAACACAACGCGAACTCGACCGGTACATCCGCTCGCTGGATGAGCGGGGATCCGACGTGCGCATGTTCTTCGTCTACCACTCCAGCCAAGTTCGCGGCCTTCATACAACCAATCCTCGGGTGACCGTCATCGGCCCGACGGATCTTGCGCCGATGGTGCTCAACGCCGGTCTTGCGAGCTGGTTGATCGACAAGGTCTCCTAAGGGGCAATCGCATTCATGATGCGTAGATGCTCTGCCCTGCTCCGAAGTACGACTCAAAGATGTGCTGGTAGATGAGATCGACCTTCAACTCGTACACAGGCTTCGGGTATGGGGTCGTAGGGAGCGTCCGATCCAGCATAATCTCTATGAGCTGGCGCACGGCTGCCCGTGACTCCTGCTTCTTGCGCCAGTCGAGCACGAGCTTCTCGGACTTCAGCCGATCCAGTAGGTCCTTGGCTACCTTCTTGACGTCGGTCTCCTGTGCGTGCGTGAGCTTTGGTTCTGGCTTCGTCAGCAGATCGAAGATGGCGAGCTCCTCCTCGGTCAGGCCCTCAGCGATTCCGCGCTGTTCCTCCGCCGTGAGATCCGCCGCGAACGTCAGGAGGGCCTCGAAGAACTCCTCGAGGTTCTTGCTGCCGGCGTTGTACTCGTCGATCAGCCGCTCGAACCGTTCCACGAGGTCCGTCCGGGTTCGGTTCTTCGAGACCATCTCGCTCACCTTGGTCTCAACTGCAGCGCGGAGCCGCTGCGCTTCGATCCGCTTTCGCCCTGCCTCGAACCGGGCTCGAAGAGCCTCGAAGTCGATCAGGGAGAGGTCGATCAGCCCGTAGTCGCCGGGCCGGTCCTGGCTCTTGATGAAGTACGGCGTGGCTGCCACCGACTCGTCGAGAAGCGCGCCCACCTGCTCCATGACGCGCTCGACGCTTGGCCTGGGCTCGAAGCTCGCGATTCTCTCCCGGACGTTCCGTAGGACCGAGACGAGACGCACGAACTCGAGCGCCGAGGGATCAGGCAGCAAGGCTCCGAGGAGCTGTTCCGTCGCCCGCTGAAGGGTCACGAAACGCTTCTTCACGTCATCTGACACCAGCAGCCGGTCTACGGCATCGTCGCGCACCGCGATGAACTCGAAGCCCGTCTTCTCGATGAGGGCAGCGAGGTCGACGT
>Ga0070708_100000610_pt1 | contig 26932 bp, 21 predicted proteins | sample KBSK5503metaG_FD_65469 | JGI IMG/M metagenome (GOLD analysis project Ga0070708, IMG submission 65469) | Corn, switchgrass and miscanthus rhizosphere microbial communities from Kellogg Biological Station, Michigan, USA - KBS K5-50-3 metaG | ecosystem: Host-associated > Plants > Roots >... | reverse complement strand
CCAGGTCGATGCCGGCGTGCGGGCCTGCGTGGGTGACGACGGCCAGCCCGGCGGCGGGGACGCCGGCCGCGGCGACCCGGCCCATCGGCCGCGGCGGCGCCTGGCAGGGCAGGAAGATCAGCGTCGGTTTCACCCCCCAGTCTCCGGCCTCCCCCCAGGGGAGAGTCAACCCGCCCCGGGCCGCCTGACTCTCCCGCCAGGGCAGGACCCACGCTGGCTTCAGCGGCACGCACAAGGTTAAATCGCAAGTTCAGGAGGTCTTCGTAGATGCGATCGCCACGATCCGCGACGTGATGACCAAGGCCGCAGAGGGTGACGACCCCTGGGTCCTGTCGGCACCATCGATATTTCCTTCGCCATCACGCAAGCCGGAACCATCACGCTAGGCGTCAACGGCGAACTGGCTGACGAACTCACCCACACACTGCGCCTCGGACTGGCTCCAGCCTCAACGCAAGCGTGTCAAGGGACATCAGGGGTTGCCAAGGACGGTCGTGGGTAGTCCCGTATGTTCGTCGGGTTGGGCGGGTGATCCGGCTTATCCCGGAGCAGCCGTGTGCTCAGGGCGCCCACCTGGCGATGACTCCTAGGTAGACGCCGACCCAGGTGGACAGGACAGTGAGGACGACGATGAGCGGGACTAGCACCGAAGTCCGCAGCGAGGCCAGCAGCCGGGCGAGCGGAAGCGCGAGCAGCACGGCGGGCAGAAAGAACCGCGGCTTGGAGCTCACCCAGTTGGCGCTGCTGGTGAACGCCATTACGGCGACCACGACCGTGTAGACGTGCAGGTAGACGGGGATCCGCTCGGCCAGGCTCCAGGCGGTCAGCGCCACGGCCCCCAGGATTGCCAGCACGACGAGCAGATCGGCCGCCGAGACTTTGTCCACGAACGTGTTCGAGATGACCCGGATGGTGCTCGTGCCCCCATCGAAGGTCATGTGGAAGCGATGCTTCTCGATCCAGAACCATCCGTCGGGCCGGTGCGTCGCCCGGGCGACATAACCCCAGTAGCCGAGTAGCCCCAGCGGTGCCAGCAGCAGAGCGGCCACAGGACGCCACCAGGCGCCGATCCGCTGCCGGGTCCGCACGGCCTGGATCAGGGCGAGCACCACCGCCACCGCGACGGCCGCGACCAGAGCCAGGGCAGTGCTGCGTACCGTCCCGGCTAGCATGACCAGGATCCCCGCGGTCAGCCACCGCCGATCGATCAGTGCGATCAGGGCCCAGACGGCCAGGGCGCAGAACAGCGCCTCCGCGTACACCCTCGAAAAGGCGATGCAGCCGGGTGCCACCGCCCAGATCGCCACCATGATCAGGCTGATGCGCGAGTCAGCGGTCAGCTTCAACCCCAGCGTGGCCAGGCCCCACGCTGCCGCCAGCCCGGCCAGGACCGTGATGGCGAAGCCCGCCAGCGCGATGCTGACTCCGGGCAGCCATGCCAGCGAGTCGATGGCCGCCGGATAGCCCGGGAGGAAGGCGAGCACGGAGCCATGCGTAAGTTGGATCAGCCCGTGGTCGTACCAGTGCGCCGCGATCGCTCGGTAGAAGCTGCCGTCACCCTCGGTAATCCACCGGTAGAGTGACCCATGCGCCCGCCGGTAAGCACCGTGGCGCAGCAGGAATGCGGCGAAGAGGAGTCCGAGCACACGGACGCCCAGGTAGACGACGGCCGCGGTGGCTGGCAGCGGGAGCTGCAGGGACCGCCGAACAGACCAGCGCCGGTCCAGCCGCTCCGTTACCGCGACGTCGGTATCGGACGTCAACCCAGAAGCTGACATTTGTTTCCCAGGCCCTCGAGTTGATCCTCGTGCCTCAAATGTGTGGCTCGGCACTACACAAGCGCGCGCGGGACCGATCGGGTTTACCGTGCCATGCAAGGGCCGACGGCACATTCGGGGAGCATCTACATCATGCCGCCCGAGCGCCCGCTAGAACAAATGGGTGGCTATTCACCGCCCGACATGGCGTAGGCGCAGTCACAGGCGCCGGAGTAGTGTCGGGCAGGTGCTGACACAAGGCGGGGAGCGGTCGCGGTCCTTGGCACCCCGAGCGCTGGCAACGCTCCTGGGCAGCGATGTTTTCCCGGCGCCCGGGTTTCCCGGTGGCCACGGCGCAGCGCCGGACGGCCCGGACCCGGACAGCGGGGCGTTGGGGGGCAAGCTGAGGCTGTTTGCCCTGAGCTTCTTGATGCTGTTTGTTGAGCTGGCGCTGATTCGCTGGCTCGGAGCCAACGTCGTGTATCTGTCCTATTATTCCAACTTCGTCCTGCTGGGCAGCTTCCTCGGAATAGGCATCGGTTTCTTGCGGGCCCGGTCCCGCGTCAATCTCTTCCCGTGGGCTCCGGCCGCGCTGACCCTGCTGGTGTATTTCGTCTTGCATTTCCCGGTTCAGGTCACCAACGCCTCGGCCCAGCTCGTGTTCTTCGGATCGGAGTCTTCGCTGAAGACCACAGGCTTGCCCACGTGGGAAACCCTGCCCGTGGTCTTTATCGCTGTCGCCACCGTGATGGCGACGATCGGCGAGGGCGTCGCCCGCAGCTTCGCCCGGTTCCGGCCGCTCGACGCGTACCGGCTGGACATTCTGGGCAGCATTGCCGGGATCATTGCATTCTCCGCGCTCTCCTTCGCCAACGCCAAACCGCTAGCGTGGGCCCTTATCGTCGCGCTGACTTTCGTGCTGCTCTTCGGCTTGCGCATCGGTATGCTGCAGATCGCGGCCGTGGCCGGCCTGGTGGTCCTGCTCGGAGCGGAAAGCCTCGGCTCGGCAGACGTCTGGTCGCCCTATTACCGAATCTCACTCACCACGCTGAAGGGCGGGCAGTACGGCATCTCTGTGAACGGGATCCCCCACCAGGGCATCGTGCCGGCCCGCCAGCGGGCCGGGATCTTCTACACGCCGTACCGGCAGGCGCCAGCCAACCACCTTGGCAACGTCCTGGTGATCGGCGCCGGCGGCGGCAACGACGTCGCCATCGCGCTGAAGCAGGGGGCGAAGCACGTCGATGCCGTGGAGATCGATCCGCAGATCTACGCCGACGGAAAGCGGCTGAATCCGGATCACCCCTATCAGGATCCCCGGGTCTCGCCGCACATCAATGACGGCAGGGCCTTCCTCCAGCAGAGCCGGGCGATGTACGACTTGATCCTGTTCGCCCTGCCCGACTCGCTGACCCTGGTATCCGGCCAATCCTCGCTGCGGCTGGAGAGTTACTTGTTCACGCAGCAGGCCGTAGCAGCGGCAAGGGCCCATCTCAATCCCCGCGACGGCACCTTTGCCATGTACAACTACTACCGCACGACCTGGCTGCGCGACCGGTTGGCGAATACGCTCGCGGTGGTGTTCGGGCATGCTCCGTGCATTACCGTTAGCGGGAGCCCGCCAGCGCAGTTCTCGATGCTGACCGTAAGCGTCAACCCCGCCGCGTTGCGCTGCCGCACCGTATGGCACCGGCCGCGACCGGTGGTGCAGCCGGCCACCGACGACCATCCCTTCGTTTATCTGAAGGGTGACGCGATTCCGGGCTTTTACCTGGTGACGCTGGGCCTGATCCTGCTGGCTTCGGTCGTTGGCGTCCGGATCGCGTCCGGGCGGATGCGCAAAATGACCGGCTTTGTCGACCTGTTCTTCATGGGCGCCGCGTTCATGTTGCTGGAGACCAAGAGCGTGGTCCAGTTCGCCCTGTTGTTCGGGACCACGTGGTTCGTTAACGCACTGGTATTCACCGGGGTCTTGCTGGCCGTGTTCGCTGCGGTGGAGGTCTCACGGTACGTAGTGGTCCGCCGACCGAGCGTGCTGTACCTGGCACTGCTCGCGGCGCTGGCCGTTGCGTGGGCCGTCCCCCCGGAACTTCTGCTGTCGCTGTCCGTGTTTCCCCGGTTCGTGGCCGCGGCGCTGATCGCCTTCACGCCGATCTTCCTCGCCAATATGGTGTTCGCCCAGCGATTCCGCGATGTCGGCGATTCCACCAGCGGCTTCGGGGCGAATCTGCTCGGTGCGATGGTGGGCGGAGTGCTCGAGTACGCCTCGCTGGCGCTCGGCTATCAGTCGCTCATCATCATGGTGGCGGTGCTCTACGGGCTTGCATTCCTGACGGGCCGTACCAACCTGCGGGCCGCTGCGCCGGCTCCGGCCGCCGCGATGTCGGAAGCAGGTCTTCCGGCCAGTCAATAGGGAATTCGTACCTGTCGACGGCCACCCTGCCACGTGGAGGGCGAGCGCATGGGCCGCCCTGCGGGGTTCCATTACCGTGTCACGGCCTCTGACCTGCAACATTATTGACCGGGCTGAGGGCTGTCATGCGGCCCGTTCATACTCGTGGATCAGCCCGTAGGGTGTAGGGTTCCAATTCCTCGTCGTTGTGTCTGACCTGCAACTTTACGCCTGTGCCGATGACCGTCATGCCGCCCGTACATACTCGTGGATCAGCCCGCCGAGGACCTTGCGGCGTCGTATCCGCGCCACCGCCAGGTCGGTGACCGGGACTGTGATGCTGGCATCATGGTCGGGTGGCCGAAGGTTCCTGGCCCGGTGCGGGCGATGCCGGTTGAAATGCGCGACGTACTCGTCCAGGACCGCCCGCAGGTGCCACGGCCCGGCGATCAGCATCCGGTCAGTGACCTCGGACCGGACCGTGCGCACCCATCTCTCGGAATAAGCGTTCGCCTGCGGGGCTGCGCGGCGGGATCTTCACGACCTCGATCCCCGCGCCGGCCACCGCGTCGAATGCCTCGGTGAACTGACCGGCCCGGTCCCGGATCAGGAACCGGAACCGGGTAGCCCGCTCCCCCAGGTCCATCAGGAGGTTCCGCGCCTGCTGCACCGTCCATGCCCCGTCCGGATGCGCCGTCACGCCGAGGAGATGGACACACGAACATCAGATACAGCAGCCGTACCATCACAAGGACGCGATCCTGTCAGCCCGCCGGCCACCATGGCCGGCGTACTCGCAGGTCAGCTACCTATGCCCCGTTTTGGAACCCCACAGGTTTCTGACCGGAGTGCCCGCAGAGACTCCAGGGTCAAAGAACTGCCGTGAAAATCTTCGGGTTGTGAAAAATTTCGCCTCCAGCGGTTCTTGAGACATCCGATTGTTCGTCGGCGGCGGGGAAGGCGATGGCCTCGTCGTGTTCTGACCTGTCAACGGCCAAGTTGACAGTAGTCAGGCACTTGTGCAGGCGGCCGAGTTCGCGGCCGAGCAGGTTAAGTCGCTAGGACCGTCAGCCGACGGCGGGGAACACTCGCGCGACGATCTCTTCGACGTCCACGACTGCTTTGCCCATATCGTCGAAGGCGACTGTGTCGCTGACCGCCATCGTGAAGTCGGGGAGGTATTGCCGCAGCACGCGAAGTTGCGGATCTTGTGCTGCCGCCGCCCATAGCGTCTTTGCCGGCAGGTCGACGGCCAGCGCCCGGACAAGGAAGCGAGCCGCCGTGGCGCGCCACGTGGCGCGGTCCGCGTCCGTTGTCGCTGCCACACCTTCGCTGGCCAGCGCGTACAGACAGGCGAGATCGTACAGGTCAGTAGCGGCTTGCGGTTCGGGAAGGGTCGGCTCCGGGCCGGACAGCCAGTCGATCGCCCGCGCGCACGGGCCTGGCTGTGCTGAGGCGAGCCAGCAGATGGCCTGGCGTACCCTGTACCGCCGCAGCAGGCCGGGGTCCGGCGGTCGCATCCGCTCAATGGCGGCGATCGCAAGCGCGTATTGCGCTTGGGCTTGTGCGTAGCCGCCCGACTGGCCCGCGGCAGCGAGCTTATCGAGGCTGTCCGCGAGCGCGGCCAACCGCAGTGGCTGCTGCCGCTTTGATTTCCCGACAAGGCCGGCGGCCTCGGCTAGTTCCTCGGCGGCCCGGCGACGGAATTGTCCCGCGTGCGGCCGGAAGGCATCGGCGCTCTGCTCCAGCAGCATGCCACGCAGCAGATAGTCAAGGCCCCGTGCCCGGCCATGCGCGCCACGCGGGAAAACGGTCTGGACGACAAGCTGGATAGCCACCCATCGGGCGGCCGGCCCGAACAGGCCGAGCAGCCGCTCCTGAGGTGACCTGTCATACTCCGCTGCCGCCGCACCGCCTGGGTCAGGCTCGGCTTCCCAGAACGTCTGCGAGGCCTCCGAGGTACTGCCGTCGAGGTGGAGCACATCGAACGTAACACCGAACCGGGATGCCGTGACGCCGCCGCGGCACTGCAGGATGCCGGCCACCATCAGGCCCCGCGGCCGGGACACCAGCATGACGAGGAGCTGCACAGCTGGCTGCGCCTGCTGTGGTGCGACATCCCGCGCGGCGGACAACAGCTGCGCCAGGCGGTCGTCCAGCCGCCGCTGCACCCGCGCGGGCCGCGGCATCGAGCGCGCTGCGGCGAGGCGTCGAACGGCTGCGGCTCGCGGCGCCCGCAAGCGGGGCCCGCCGTGCGGGATAACCGCGCCGCCTGAGTCACTCACCACGCCCGGGATACTCATGAGCGCCTTGCGGATCAGGTCGCGCCGCTGGGAGACAAGGCGGATCTCCGTGTCGATTCGCTGCCTGGCCAGCTGCGTCAGCCCGGCGGTGACGCCATCGAGGCGGGATTCGCCCGTGCTGTTGACCAGCTCCGCGACGACTAGCCGCCACCGGCGGCCGCTCCGCCAGGCCACGGCGAGCAGGATGGGCACCGCCAGGATCGCCGCGATGATGAGCAGCCGCACTAGCGCAGTGGTGGTGACGTCGAGGACGTGCACCCGCGGTCGCCTCAGTCCTCGTCGCCGGGAGGAAGCGTGCCGAAGGGGTCGGCGCTCCGCGTCCCCTCCTCGTCGCCGGGAGGAAGCGTGCCGCCGAAGAGGTCGGCGCTCCGCGTCCCCTCCGGGGGGGAGACCCAGCGCAGTTCGGCCACCAGGTCGGCGGCGAGTCGCTCGACCTCGGCGGCCGTGTAGGCGCGGCGGGCATCGACGCCATCGGCTGCTGGTTCGACCGCGATCCGGTAACTGCCGTCGGCGCGCCGCACGGCGCGCACGACTCTTGAGCTCCCCATGGTATGACTATAGGATCGCTGGGCCTGGCGGCACCGCTCCTACGGTGCGAGCTTTGCGTACAGGTCGTCGCCAGACCGACGGATGCGGTTCCCTGGCCCGCCGGCGTCTTGCCTCCGGGCTACGTACGGTGAATGCTTGACCACGACGGCCGGCAGCGCCACGCGGGCCGGGGAGGTCAGTGGGGATGTGGGGCAAGCGCAGAGGCGGGCCGCCGGGCGGGCAGCGGGCAGCGGGCGGCCGTGGAGACGACATCAATCCGAGCTACGCGTTCACGCTTGCGATGGCGGCGGTCAACCAGGCTGGTGTCGGCACGGTCGCGCGCGCCCGGGCGCAGGCGGACGCGGCAGCGGCGCTTTACGAGCTGAGCAGGCAGGCGGCCGGCGGCGATGCGCGACCGCAGGCGGCCTACCTGCTCGACCAGGCGATCCCGGTGCTCGACAGGCACCTGCCGGACACCAGGATCGACCTCGCGAACGCGCACTATCTCGCGGCCGACATGGCCAGGGGCGACGACTGGCCGCTCGCTAGGAAGCACTACGAGGCCGCCCTGTCGCTGGTCCGGCGCGATGACGCCGAGCTCATGCTGTGGGTGGCGGTCAATGAGGGCCTCGCCTCGGCCCTGGTGAAGGGCCCCGACGGGGATACCCCCGCGGCGCAGGAGCGGGCGCTCGCCCTCTACCTGGACGTGCTCACCGTCGAGCCGCCAACCGTGCCCGCCGACGACTGGGTGGCGACCGCGCAGGGCCTGGCCAGGACGCTGGCCGAACGCTACAAGGGCAAGAACGCCGCCAACTGGGGCAACGCGCTCCAGTGGGCCAGCCGCGCGGTCGATCGCACCACCAGCGAGGCCGACGAGGTGCTCCGAGCCGGCAACTTCCTCATCTACGGCCGGGCCGCCATCGGATACGGGATCCCCATGCTGGTGAGCCACCAGGCCGACGCCAGGGAGTACCTGGAAGGGATTACGCAGGGCGCAGGCATTCTGGACCGGCTGGGCGTGACCAGCGGGCTAACGTCCGCCGCCCATGAGCTCGCCACGGCGGTGGCCGCCGCATCCTCGGCCACGTGGCCGGGCGCGGCGGTGCTCAACGCTGCGCTGCGGCTACTCATCGGCATCCAGGACCGCCGTGGCCAGGTGGAAATGCACTCCCTGCTCGCGCTGGGCCCGGCCGGTGTGACGGCTGCGGACCGCCAGCGGCATATGGCAGAGGCTGAGCGGCTGCTCTCCCCATCTGACGACGACTACCTGCGGCTGTTCGTCGGAACCGTGCGCAAGGACGTCCAGGGACACGGGTGACCGCCCGTGGACGAAGCGGAGGCGCTGCGGGCCATCCATTCCGGGCTGCGGGTGCTCGGCCGCGACGACGTCGTCGCCGTGGAGGCCGCGATCGAAGCGGTCCAGCCCGCGCTCGAGGCGGTGCGCGAGCCTTCGTACCGGCCAGTGGCGTACTTCGTCCTCGGCATGCTCTACGGGCAGCGGGTCCCGGGAAACCGCAGCGAGAACCTCGAGCTGGCGATCGGCTACCTGACGCAAGGCCTGGGAATCGAAGGCGCAGGTGACGGCGACCTGCTGACCGTCCAGCTGCTACACAACCTGGGCCGCTACTACAAGGACCGGATCCAGGGGGGACGCGCGGACAACATGGAACGGGCGATCGGCTACCTCGAGCGGGCGCTCGCGGCTACGTCGCGGGACGATCACCCCGCCGAGTGGGCCACCACCGCGGCCCAACTCGGCAACACCTACAACGAGCGGGTCTCCGGCGATCATGCGGCGAACGTGGAGCGCGCCCTTGAGCTGCACAAGCAGGCGCTGGCCCTGCGGCCACGGGACTCACAGCCCGTGGAGTGGGCCATCACCATGCACGATATCGCCTGCGACCTGCTCGCGCGGTCGCTGGAAGAGGAGCCGATGGCCAACCTCCTGGCCGCCCGCCGCCACCTGGAGGCGGCGCTCGAGGTGCGCACCGAGAGCGCGCTGCCCGAGCACTTCGCACTCTCGCAGCTGATCCTGGCCGAGTGCTTCTCCCTGCTGGCCGAGGCCGACCCGGACCGGGCGGCGGAGTACCTGGACGCAGCGATAGGCAGCCTGCAGGCCGCCGGCCGGGTCTGGACGATCGACCGGAATCGGGCCCGGTGGGTGCAGGTCCAGTTCGAGCTCGCGAATGCGCAGGCAGAGCGGGCCGGCCTCGTGCCGGGTGGCGACGCCGGCGCCGAGATCCCCGTCCTCGAGCGTGTCTTGCTCGCCGCCTCGCCGACGACCGACGCCCTCCTGGTGGCCACTGCAAAGGGCCGGCTCGCGCAGGCGCTGCTCCGCCGCGGCGGCGCGCGGGACTTGGACCGGGTGCTCGCCCTGGCGCGCGAGACTGTCACCGCCTTCGAGGTCGCCGGCGACATGATGAACCTGTTGCTTGCCACTCGGACGATCGGCGGGGCACTGTCGGCCGCAGGCCGGTGGGACCAGGCGGCCGACGCCTACGAACGGGCACTGTGGGTCGAGGGCCACCTGAACGAGTCGGCGGTGAGCTTTACCACACAGCGGTTGCACTTGCTCCGGGTAGTCGGCCTGCATGAGGAGGCGGCATACGCCTTCGCCAAAAGCGATCGGTACCGATGGGCCGACGTGCTCGTGGCGCTTGAACGCGGGCGGGCGAGGACGCTCGGCGACGCCCTGTCCAGGGCCAGGGCCGACCTTGACAAGCTCGACCACCTCGGCGCCGCCGACGCCAGGCGCCGGTTCCTCGCCGCCGAGCAGGCGCTGCGCGCGCTCACCGAGAAGGAACTACGCGGCGGCGCGCTGGCCAGCCAGCCGCCGCCTCCCGGCGAACTGCAACGGCGCGAGCAAGCCCATAACGACCTCAGGCAGGCCATCGCCGGCATCCGGTCCATCCCCGGCTTCGCCGGGTTCCTCAGGGAGCCGGACCTCGACACGGTGCTCGCCGCGGCGAGTCCGGGATGCCCGCTCATCTACCTGTTCACCACGTCACGCGGCGGGTATGCGGTGGCCCTCTATCGCGACAGGGCCGGCCAGCCGGGGATCCTCGCCGCCGACCTGCGGCTAACCGCCGAGGACCTGGACCGCCTGCTGCTCCCCGAGGGTGAGACGGTGCAGGCCCACGCCCACTGGCCGGGCCTGCTCCTCGCGCAACGGCTCGGCAGGAACGTGCTTGACGAAGTGCTCGCCCAGATCCTGCCCCGCGTCACCGTTGCCATCGCCATGCCAGTCGGCAGCCTGCTGCGGCAGGTCGGCGCCCAGCGGGCGGCGCTCGTCCCCTGCGGACGGCTGGGCGTGCTGCCGCTCGCCGCTGCGCCGCTCATCCCTCGGACGGGCACGTCACCCGGCCCGGTGCCGCTGTCCCGACGGCCGCCAGGCGCGGGCACGGAGACCTCCGTGCTCGACTTCTTCGCGCTGCGGATCACGCCGTCGGCGCGGGTCGCGGCGGTTGCCGCGGGCATGACAGGCAGAACGGGCGCGGCGGTGGCCCGTGGAGGTCGCCGTTACCTCGGGGTCGCGGCCGCCCGCCCGGCGGCCCCGCTGCCGTGGGCGGCGGCGGAGGTCCGCCGGGTGGCGAAACTGACCGGCGGCGGTCCGCCGCTCACCGGCGCCAAGGCCAGCCGGCACTCCGTCCAGACGGCCGTCGCTCAGGCGGACGTGGTGCACCTGGCCTGCCACGGCGTGTTCGACATGGCCGCACCTGACCGCTCCGGGCTGGCCCTGGCCGATGGTGACCTGCTGCTGCCCGAGATCATGGCCTCGGACATGTTCGGTGGCGTCCGGCTGGTCGTCGCTTCCGCGTGCGAGACGGCCAGCGCGGACTTGCGGCTGCCCGACGAGCCGACCGGGATGGCCAGCGCCTTCCTGCAGGCGGGCGCGACGGCGGCGCTCGGCGCGCTGTGGCCGGTCAGCGACCTGTCGGCCAGCCTGCTCGCTTCTAGGTTCGCCGCCGCGTGCTGCGACCCGGCGGCCGACCCCGCCACCGAGCTGGCCCGGGCGCAGGCGTGGCTCAGGGACCTGGACGCCGCGGCGGCCACGCGCGCGGCAAGAGAGCTGCTTGACGCGGCAGACCCCGCCGACCAGGAAAGGCTGCGCGACGAGGTGACCTACCTCGAGCTAAGCGGCATCACCCACCCGTTCGAGGGGCCGTCGCACTGGGCACCCTACGTCCTGGTCAGCGGTCCCGGGTAAGGACCGCTGACCAGGAGGGACCTCGCAACAATGCCGGTAGATGGGACGAGCCGGCGTCGATCGAGCAGGCTGGCACGCAGGCCGGGTACCCGGCGCCGCCGCTACAGCTGTTCGACGAGCTGACGCTCACGCTCCCGCGCAAGGTCCAGCATGAGACGCAGGCGGCGGTCGAGGCCGCGGGAGGCGTGTGGACCCCGCACGCGTCGGAGGCTGTGCTTGATCGCATGATCGGCGAGTTCGACCGCAAGGGCCGTTCTTCGGGTGCCGGTTTCTACGAGTACGTCGACGGCAAACGGACCCGGCTGTGGCCGGGCCTGCGCGAGGCGTTCGGCGACGGCAATCAGGTCCCGTTCGACGACATGCGCGAGCGGATGCTGTTCGCCGAGGCGCTGGAGACCGTGAAGTGCTTCGACGAAGGAGTGCTGACCTCGGTACAGGATGCCAACGTCGGCTCGATCCTCGGGATCGGCTTCCCGGCGTGGACCGGCGGCGTAGTCCAGTACATCAACCAGTATGACGGTGGTCTCCAGGGTTTCGTGGCCCGTGCGCGGGAATTGGCGCAGCGCTACGGCGACCGTTTCCAACCGCCCGCATCGCTGGTCGAGAAGGCGGAGAAGGGCGAGATCTTCGAGTAACCAGACGCGCTTTCCCGGCTGTTCAGGCAGCCGGGAAAGCGCTTTCTAGCCTGTCCCGTGCCAAAACTCGGTCATAGCCACCGCCGGGCTCTGACGCGGGATCGAAGCAGCGCCCAACATCGAAGTTCGCCATCGCACCGAGGTCGCGAGCGGCGGCGGCGATGGACGCCTGGAGCAGCTCAGGCTCCGGCATCGGAGCGTGAACCGGGCCCGTTCGGCAAAAATATTCGAATTATCCCGAACGGGCGTGATGCTACGGCCTCCGCCCGCTGCGAGCCGGGTCCAAGGCGAGGCTGGGGTCCCCGCTAGGGATCCCACAGACGCGAACAAGCTCGTCCCGGGCGGATGGTTCCGGCATGGGGTAAGCCGCCCCGGCCGAAAGGAATGCCTGCAGAGCTGTCCGGGCCGGGTGCTTACTGACCTATGAACGCCGCCTTCCCCGGTCCGGAGGTCAGGAACGTCGACACGGCCTGCCTCAGGTCCTGGGTAGCGAAGAGAGCGCCCGAGATCTCGGGAGTGATCCGATCGGCGGAGGCCACCCCGCCGTTACAGGCCGCCGCGATGATTTGCTTCGTAGCGTGATGGGCCCGAGTGGGCCCCTCCGCGAGGTCGGTCACCAGCGCCAAGGCGGCCTCATCGAGATCGTCGTGAATGCTGTTGACCACGCCCCACTCATGCAGGGTCTCCGCGGTGTACCGGCCACCGGTCATGACCAGCTCGCGGGCGCGGCCGGCACCGCAGCGTTGCGCGAGTCGCTGGGGTCCCCCCATGGAGGGTGTCAGACCGACAACGCGTTCGATAAGACCGAACTTCGCGGACGGCGAGGCAAGGATCAGGTCGCAGGCGAGAGCCATCTCGAATGCGGCGGTCAGCGTCAGCGCATGGGCCGCGAAGACCACCGGACACGGCAGGGACTCCAGCGGGTGGATGATCCGACCGAACGTCCTCCTCCACAGGTAGGCAGCCTCGTACTCCGACTTCCCGTGGAAGAGGTGGACATCGACACCGCCGGACACCACCCGGCCTTCCGCGCGGATGAGAAGCGCCCGCGGCGGATCCGCTGACAGGTCCGCAAGGTCGTCAGCCAGTGAGTCGAACATGGCGACGTCGAAGAGGTTCAGGTCGCCCTGATCCAGCGTGAGAACGGCGATCCGGGCCCCCGAGGTTGTCGTTGTCCGCTCGAGGCGGCTAGGCCGGTCAATTCGGCTATTTTGCGCAGGCATCAGGGCTCCCTTTCACTCATGGTGATGATGCGTCCCTCGACGGACCATCAGAACTGCTAGCCGCCGCGGCCTGACGCGGTTCACGACTCGCGGCCCCGTCCTCGTCCGGAGAAAGACGGATTACCTCGCCAGGTCTGCGCGCAGCCCGGGCCAAGACCGACTCGGCGGCCTCCAGCAGCTGCACGTCGGTCACCGACCGCGACAGGTCTAGGCGCCCGAACTCGGCGAAGCGTATCACCCAAGCGAGCGCGATAACCGGGGTGGCCCCGAGGAGACGCGCCAAGTGAACGGCATCACGATCTACGGCTGGAGTACTAGCAACTGATGCAACTCGCTCGTTCGTCAGCTAGCGACGTCGCCTTCCTCGGCCAATTCGCGATCGTCGAGCGGGTTGTAGACCGTGCCGAGATGCAGGCCATAGATCCAGTGCCAAAGGTAGATAGCGAAAACCACCTTCCAGCCAAGGTTGTGGGCAAAGAAGCCCACATTAACGTGCGGAAAGTAGACACGCGGCGCCATGAAGCCAGCGCTAACAGTGGCTAGGATTGTGCCGAATACGAGCCCCTTGGCCACATTGCCGATGGTACTCGACCTCCATCGCCTCAAAATAAGGTGAAGCGTCAGAGCATAGATGATGGCGAAGACGACGCCGTCGGTGTAGTGGATAATCGCCCCCGACAAGAACTGGACATTCGCAGAGGCAGTCGGCGTGAAAACCATTCCGTTCAGCGTGTTGAAATCCAGCTTCGGCAGCCCCACGCCTGGAAAGAAGAAGCCGCAGATTGTCGCTATATGAACGCCGACGAAGCCGGCCAGGGCCGCCGCGACGATTCGATGGTTGGAGACCCACTGTCGGTAGCGCTTGACGCTCTCGCCAAGCGGCCTTCCGGCGGCAAGTTGCGACTGGCCGGAACCCTTGAGCGCGGGCGGCCCAGATCCTTCCGTGAACGCCGCAGTTTCCATGTCGTCTCCCTTGACGCGGTCGTGATCGAGAACACAGCATTCAGTGTTGAGAACATAATATACTGTGCATAGTCGGAGATCAACCCCGTATCCACGCGCCGGATCACCTGCGCTCAGGCTTGGGTGCGCCCCGAATGGGACTGCGAGGGATGGCTGAGCGCCTCCAGGACGGCGCTTAGTACCGTCTTCGGATCATTCTCGATGTCCACGCAACGCCACGCGATGTACTGATCGGGTCGGACCAGGACCGCACCTGAGGACGAGACCTCGCACACGGTCTGCCATTCGCCGGCGGGATCACCCCATCCCTCCGGTCCGCCAATGGTGACGACGTTTAGTGGTAGCCCTCTCGGCGAGTCGAGGTTGTGTGCGGCAGCGATCCAATCGGCACCGTCCGGCCCGACGAACAGTGTGAACGCATCGGGGGCAGTCAGGTCAAACGTCGAACATCGCTGCGCGCCGCTGCCGACCCACACGTGCGGCATGCGCGATCCGGGATGCCCAGCCGGCTTAAAGACTGACGGCTCTGGGTCGGCTTCCGACCGGGCCCTAAGGGTCTCTGGAATCAGGGTGCCGCGCTCGTAGCAGTAGCCGATTTCAAGATTCACGGCGCTGAACTCGCGCCGCTTCCCATGGATCGCCGCGTCGACGAGTTCTCGCGCACGGCCGCCGGCGAATAGGTCGGCGAGGGCGTCCCACGCCTCGGCCGGTGGCGTGCCCGGTACGTATCCGAAGGCCTTGTCGATCTCGGCATGCTCGTAGAAGCTGCTCAGCGATTGGGCGGCATTGCGTTGCGCGACCGGGCGCCGCTCGCTTTCGTAGCTGTCCAGGAGCCCCGGGCCCGCTAGGCCTTTGAGCACGAAAGCCAGCTTCCAGGCCAGGTTATGGACGTCCTGGATCGCGGTGTTGAGGCCCAGGCCGCCGGTGGGCGGATGGCGGTGCGCGGCGTCGCCGACGAGGAAGACCCGACCGGCCGAGAACCGATCAGCAACGACCGACTCGATGCGCCACGGGCGTACCTGCCGCACCTCAACCTGCAGGTCCGGTATTCCTGCGCTCTGCCGCACACGCTCCACGATGTAGTGCGTCTCTGAGGACGTGTGGTGCGGCTCTCGAGCGAAACTGTAAACCCACTCGTTGCTGTTCCGGCCCCAGCCAGCGCCGCCCATCTTGACGAAGACACCGCTGCCGATTGAGCCGCCAAGATCGGGGTTGATGAGCCAGAAGATGCAGACGCTGGGATCGGGGTTGAGGCCGGCGAGGTCGGTTACGATGTGCGCGCTCACCATGTTCACCAGGTCGCGCTTGCCTTCGAGCGTCACGCCGAGAATGCGACCGACCGCCCGGCCGCCGTCTGCTCCGATCACATACTGGACGCAGACGTCGTAGGTTTCATCGGTAAAGAGATCCCGTACGGTCACGACGGCACCGTCGTCGTGTTGGGTCATCGCCACGAATTCGTGGCTGAACCGGAGTTCGCCGAGCGGGCTCTGTTCGGCATACTTGCGCAGCAGTGGCTCGAGCCGAAGCTGGGGCAGGTTCGTGGCGCGGTAGCGACTCGCCTTGACGTAATTTGGCGACGACGCGCCGCCGCCCCAGGAGTCGCGGTGGCCGATCTCCCGCCCATGCAGCGATGTCGGCCCGGCGAACGAGGTGTACCAGGCCACCCGGCTCATGAACTCCAGCGCAGAACCCTGCTCGTAGATGTCGTCGGCCACCCCTCCGAACTGGGCAAGGACCTCCATGGTGCGAAGGTTGACAATGTGCGCTTTGGGCAGATCCGACGTGCCGGGGTGCTGTTCGACGAGCAGACTCCTGATGCCCAGTCGGCTGAGCATCAGTGACGCCGAGAGGCCGGCGGTACCCCCGCCGACAATGAGTACTGGAACGTCGTGATCCAAGGCTGACTCCTTCGAGAGGCCGGGATAGCGTGACCGCCTGCACACTCGTATTGTGCACAGTATATCATCGCTCGGACCGCGATCAGGCGATGTGTGCCCCGGTCATCAAGCCAGCCAGGTCCTCGGGATTCAGAAACGACTGAGTCGGCGGCGGTCCCCAGGCGAAAAGGCCCTTGTCGCCGTCGAACACGCCCGGTTCCCACAGCTGATCGTCCACGATGCAGTCCAGATCGGAGTAGTACTCGGAGAAGTTGCCCGCCGGATCCTTGAGATACCAGAAGAAATTCGAGCCGAGATAGTGTCGCCCGATGCCCCAGCCGTGACGCTCTGGATGACCGTCGAGCATGGCCATCGCACCCCGGCCGACGTCGTCGATGTCATCCACTTGCCACGCGGTGTGATGCAGAAAGTTCACGGGCGCTGCCTGCACGAATACATTGTGGTGATCTGTGGAGCACCGCATGAAGGTCGCGAAGTCCTTGATCGAGTCGCTGACCTTGAAACCGAGGCCGTCGATGAAGAACCGTTCCGTCGCCTCACGATTGACGGACCCGATCACCACGTGTCCGAGCCTACGCGGCAGGACCTGCCCTTCGCGCAGGATACCCGGCGCCCTGGCGTCAACGCGCTCATTGTGGCCTGGCAGGTTGAGCGCCGCGGGTTGCACCGGTTCCTGCGCGTAGCGCGGCGCCAGTTCCACCTTTACTTCGAAGCCCGCAACTGGCTCGACGGTGCGCAGATGGTCCTCGCCCGGCTCCACGTCGATCTCGATTCGACGCAGCGCAGACGCGATGCGGCCGATGTCGTCCTCATCGTCGGCACCAATGCCCAGATGCAGGAGACGGCGGGCCGGCGCGTACTGCAGGCGCAACTGCTGACCTCCGTCGACCGTGGAGAACGAGCCGTCTGTGTTTCGTGTCAGCCCGAACTCCCCGTAATACCGGGCCACGTCGTCGACATCGGGAACGCCGAGCGTGATGGAGGTGAGCCGGTGCAGCGCCATGTGAATCCCTTTCTCCGGTGGGCGAGCGATTGCCCCTCAGTCAGGCAACGCACCGCTGACGAATCTCACCGATTCCTTCGATTCGGCTCACGACCTCATCCCCGGCCTTGAGGTACTTCTCGGGGTTCCGTCCCATACCTACTCCAGCCGGCGTACCGGTGAAGATCAGGTCTCCGGGCAGAAGCGGGCAGATCGCCGAGAGTCGTTCGATCAACACGCCCACCGGCAAGATCATCGCCGACGTGCGCGAACTCTGAACAACTTCCCCGTTGATGATGCACTCCAGCGCCAGGTCGTCGGGGTCGGCGAACTCGTCAACGGTCACCAGCCAAGGCCCCGTCGGGCCGAAGCCGGGAAACGACTTGCCCATCGAGAACTGAGGCACGGGACCGGAGCGCTGCACATCTCGCTCGGAAAAGTCCTGTCCCACAGTCAGGCCCGCTACGTGGCCCCACGCGTCGCGCGCCTTGACATTCTCTGCGCGCTTGCCCATCACCGCTACCAACTCCACCTCCCAGTCGACGCTGCCACTAGGGAGCGTGAGCTCGGCATACGGACCGGTCAGGCTGGCCTTGAACTTGGTGAACGTCGGCGGCGTGTCCGCGTTTGCTGGAGGCGCCACGCCCGCCTCGACCACATGCGCCCGATAGTTGAGGCCGATCGCGAAGACCTGCTTCGGGTCCGGCACCGGTGCGTCCAGGTTGCTGTCCGCATAAGGCGCGCCGAGATCGGGTGTGAACGACACCCCCGCCCCCCACTCCGCGAAGCCGACCCAGTCCTCGAACAACGATGAGGTGTCCGGACCGAACCGGCCTTCACTCAGCTTCTCAATGTCGATCGCCACGTCTCCTGCAACGACGACCGCGCGACCGGACAAGGTGGCGATACGCATGTCAGCTCCAGTCCGTCAAAACTCAATCTCGTCAGCTAAGTGTACACGATGCACAGTACATCCACTAGCCGGAGTTTCCGATGATCTTGGTGAAGCGTCGCCGCGCTGGTCTTCCGCCAGTCCGCGAAGGCGGCCTTCGAGCACGGCGCGACCAGCGACCACGCGCCGGGCCATCGGAGGCACTGCCTTCCATAGGCCCTCGCCGGCTCATGAACGCGACGACGAGCGCGTCGGCCTCGGGCGTGTCGCCGACGTGACGATGCTGGCGGCCGCCGGTTGAGGTGTGGGCGACAGCGAGCAGTGACACCTTCGCTCTGTTGTCACAAGGTTTAGCGATAATGCACAATGCACTTTATGCCAACTTCTCGAACCGGGAACGGGCCGAACGACGTCGTCGACCTGGATCGCCTGCTCGCCTACCTCCGCGACGTGCGGCTCATCGACAGCGCTTCCGGTAGCTTGACGCCGATCGGGGACGGGCACTCGAACCTGACCTACCTCTTGCGAACTGATCGAGGCGAGTGGGTGCTTCGTAGGCCACCGCTAGGCAGCATCGCGTCTAGCACGCACGACGTGCTACGGGAAGCGCGGATTCTGTCTCGACTGGACGGACGCGCGCGGGCCCCTCGCGTGTGGCATGTCTGCGAACGTCTCGACGTAATCGGCGCGTCGTTCTACCTCATGGAGTACGTGCCCGGTGTCGTTCTTGTGGACGCCTTGCCTCATTATTGGGACTTCGAACTCTCGGCACCGATCGTGGCGAGCGAGTTCGTCGACGCTCTCGTTGAGCTGCATGACATCGACTGGAGACTGGACGGCTTCGAAGGAATCGGGAAGCCGAGCGGATATCTCGTGCGTCAGTTGAGCCGATTCGACGGATTGTGGCGAGACGGCGATGTCTCGGCGGTACCTCTGATCGGAGAACTGCACCGCTGGCTTGTGCGGGGTCTGCCAAGTGACTCCGACAGTACCGTCGTTCATGGCGACTATCGCCTGGGCAATGTGCTGTTCAACACCGAAGAGCCGGTCCGTTTGGCCGCCGTCCTGGATTGGGAGATGGCGACCGTCGGGGACCCGCTCGCGGACGTTGGATTCATGACGGTACTGTGGGCGTCCCCGCCATCTCGGTTCGACGTCAACCCGGTGACTCGCAGATCCGAGTTCCCCGAGGCGGATGATCTTGCCCATCGGTACGCCCTCAGAGCAGCGCGCGATCTGCGAAACCTCCGCTGGTATCAGGTATTGGCGCTGTGGAAGCTCGCGGTGATCATGGAACGCAACCACCGGCGGGCCCTAAAGGGCATGAGCGACGACCCACTTCTGTTGTCGTTCCATGGCGGTGTAGAGGAATTGGCGCAGCGCGGATGGGACATCGCAACGGCCTGACGCCCGAGCCCGGCCACTCCGGAACTCGCGGCGAGCCGTTGCTGCTGCCAGGGCGATGGTCGGGAAACCGTGATGATCTACTGCCGTTCGGAGTCGCTGTAAGCCACCCGCACCACCGACTTGCCGAGGTTCTCACCGGCGACCATCCGTTCAAGCGCGATCGGCGCATCCTCGAACCTGGGGAATACCTCTTCGCGGTAACGCAGCTGCCCCGATGTTATCCACTGCGACATTGTGGTCGCTATTTCCTCCGAGCGGTCGAAATGGTCGGATGCGAGGTACCCTCGGATCAACGCTCGCTGGACGAGCAGCTTTCGCTCGATGCGTTTCCCCATCGGGATATTGTTGGCGACCATGCTAATCGTTCCGCACAGGGGGATCCGGGCACCGATCGTGATGTGCTCCAGAACGGCATCGAGCATGTCCCCTCCTACCGAGTCGAAGTACACGTCGATGCCATCTGGGCAGGCGTCGGCGAGCGCGGCGGAGAGGTCCGGCGTGGTCTTGTAGTTGATGGCGGCGTCGAATCCGAACTCGTCCAGACACATTCGGACCTTCTCGTCGCTGCCGGTCAGCCCGACGGTGCGAGCGCCGTGAATCTTGGCGAGCTGGCCGGCGGCGCTTCCGACCGAACCCGCGGCCGTCGACACCACAACGGTAGATCCAGGAGTCGGCTTGCCGATCTCGACCATGCCCACGTACGCGGTAACGCCGGTAAGGCCGAGAACACCTACCGACGTCGAAATGGGTGCGAGAGTCGGGTCCACTCGTCGATGCACGTCGGCGTCTGCGATCACGCACCACTCCTGCCAGCCGGTCAACCCTGCGACGATGTCGCCGACCTGGTACCTGTTGGACCGGGACTCGACGACCTCTGCGACGCCGAAGCTACGCATGACGCCGCCGACGGGTACCGCTGGCACGTAGTTTTTCGACTCCAACACCCAGCCGCGCATTGCCGGGTCAATCGACAACAGAAGTGTTCGTGCCAGCACCTCGCCGTCCGCGGGTTCGGGCACCGTGCCCTTGCTCATCGCGAAGTACTCCGCTCGCGGCAGCGCGGCGGGGCGTACAGCCAGAACGATCTGTCGATTGGGGGGATTCGTCATCGGGTCTCCAAGTGGTGAGGTGGGTCGAGAGCGCCAGCTCTGCGCTCAGCACATTGTGTACAGTATCGAACGACTCGAACTCTCGCTAGATACGATGTACTGTGTATCGAAGGAATCCTGGGTCCACCAATCGGTGGGAGGTCAGACGACATCATGCGGTCGCTCGGCACAGTGCTCTGGGAACCATCACCGACTGACGTCGCACACAGCCAGGTCGGGCGATTCGCGACCTGGTTGAGCCGCAGGGTCGGCCGAACATTCAACGACTTCCGAGAGCTGCAGCGCTGGAGCGTCGCCGATCTGGAAGGGTTCTGGTCGGCGGTCTGGGACTGGTTCGATCTCGGAGAGCAGCCGAACCAGGTCCTGTGTTCGCACTCCATGCCGGGTGCGCACTGGTTTCCAGGCGCCCGCGTCAACTATGCCAGGGAGGTTCTCGCTCGCGCGCCAAAGACCGCACCGGTGCTCGTCTGTGTCGATGAGGAGACCTCGGTTCGTGAGATCAGCCAAGAATCTCTTCGACGTCAAGTCGAGGCGCTGGCGACCACGCTGCGGAATCTCGGTGTCGAGCCTGGAGATCGCGTAGTCGGATTCCTCGGTAACACCGAGGAGGCGGTGACTAGTCTGCTGGCGTGCGCTGCTGTCGGCGCGGTGTGGAGCGTGTGCTCTCCCGACTTGGGCACTCGGGCGGTCATCGATCGCCTTGCGCAGCTCGAGCCGGTCTTGTTGATCGCCTCGGATTCCTACACCTTCGCCGGCACCCGACGCGACCGGACAGCGGTCGTCGATGAACTATGCGCCGCCCTACCGTCGCTACGAGCCACCATCTACGTCACCAGTACACACGGAACGGCTGAACCCGGGGTTATGCCCTGGCGGGAGGCTGTCGCATCGACACCCACTTCGTTCGACTACGCGGACCTGCCTTTCGACCATCCGCTGTGGATTCTGTACACCTCCGGCACCACGGGCGTGCCAAAGGGCGTAGTGCACAGCCACGGCGGCATCGTCGTCGAACACCTGAAGTCGCTCCAACTGACCTGCGACATCGGCGCAGGCGACCGACTCTTCTTCTACTGCTCGACGAACTGGATGGTCTGGAACTGGATGCTGGGTGCCCTCTTGGCCGGCGCGAGCGTCGTGCTATACGACGGCAGTCCGACACACCCAGATTACCTCGCGAGTTGGCGAGTCGCAGACGCCGCTAGGGCCACAGTATTCGGCACGGGAGCTGCATACCTGTCCGGTACCCGAAGCCGCGGACTCCACCCGCGCTCGCTTTTCGATCTCTCCGCATTGCGGACTGTGATCTCTACCGGATCGCCCCTCCCGCCGACGGTCTGGGAATGGGTCTATGACGAGTTCGGTGCTCAGATCCGACTCGATTGCAGCACTGGCGGCACCGACGTCTGCGGTACCTTCATGGCCGGCTCACCGTGGCTACCCGTGTATCTGGGTGAGCTCTCCGGAGCCTGTCTCGGCGTCGACGCGCAGGCATATAGTCCCGAAGGCAGTTCGGTGACGGGCGAGGTAGGGGAACTAGTCATTGTGTCCCCGATGCCCTCGATGCCGATTGCCTTCTGGAACGACTCCAGCGGGGAGCGGTATCGGGAAGCCTATTTCGCGCAGTATCCAGGAGTCTGGCGACATGGCGACTGGGTGGAGATCACGGACCGGGAAACGGTGATCATGCACGGGCGCTCCGATGCCACCCTGAACCGCGGCGGCGTTCGGATCGGATCAGCCGACCTGTACGCGGTCTTGGAGGCCATGCCCGGGGTGGTGGACTCGCTCGTGGTCGGCATCGAGCTTCCCGATGGCGGTTACTACATGCCTCTCTTCATCGTGGCCGATACCGGCGAAGACCACGAGACGTTGCGTGAGCGAGTAACGCGTCAGCTGGCGGAAAAGTTGTCCCTTCGTCACGTCCCCGACGAGATCTTCTTCGTAGATGTCATCCCGCGCACCCGGACCGGCAAGAAACTCGAGGTTCCCATCAAGCATCTGCTGCAGGGTGCACCTATGGACAAGTCGATGTCTGTCGGATCGATCACCCAACCCGACGCGTTGGCGTGGTTTGCCAACTTCGGACGCGAGCGGGTCCAACCCCTACTGCGCGCACGCCGGGGCGGCGCCAGCGAGCCGCACTAACCAAGGCCACAAGTCAGCCCGCAAGACAAGAAAGCAGGAACAACTTGCACGTCGGAACGCTGGCCGGGCGTGCCGTCTTATCGACGCTGACACCGCAATCGATATTGCGTCCGCAAATTCCGGCCGCTTCGGCCCGGAACCGGCTCGCGTCTACGTGTCGTGGCCCGAGTTCGTCGCGATGCCGCCACCTCCGATCGCGGGTCGGTTCCCGATGAGCCGTTCGAACGGGGACGGAGCTGGAAGCTACGTCCCCGGCGCCGCAGCAAGTTGTTCGCGATGGGCTGAACTACACTGAGCACGCAGCGGAGACTGGTGTGCCAGCGCCGCTCGGCATTGATGTTTCTCCGACCTTCACGAAGTTCCGCAGCAGCATGACTGGCGCCGACACGAACCTGACTCTGCCAGCAGGACGGTTCGACTGGGAGGTCGAGCGGGTAGCCGTCATCGGACGTTTCGCGCACAAGGTGCCTATCGACACAGCTGGAGATTACGTCGGAGGCTTACGATTGGCCAAGACTCCAGCCTGAGCTCCGGGTGGTTGTGTACGATATACAGCTGACGGATTCTCGACAGCGCGATTCGCGCTATGCTGGCCGAGAGGGAGACGATGCCAGATAACGAGGTCGTGACACTTGCTACGCGTGCTGCTTTTGTCGCCCAGCGTCTGCGGACGATGATTCAAGCGGGGGAGTTGCCGCCCGGTTCAGTCTTGACTCAGACGGAGATCGCCAAACGCTTCGGGGTGAGTACGACACCCGTCCGCGAAGCGTTCGCAGTTCTCTCCCGAGACGGGCTTGTTCAACAGGACGCTCACCGCAGCGTCCGCGTCTTCAAACCTTCACTGAAGGAACTGGCCGAGATCTACGAGATCCGTGGTGTCCTGGAGCCGTTTGCGACCGAACTGGCGGCGAAGAAGATCAAGCCGGACGAGCTTCGCGAGCTCGAAGCACTTGTAGATGAGATGCGGACGGCAGATCCGGTCCGCTTTGTGGAGTTGAATGGTGTACTGCACGGACGGATCTACGAGATCGCGGACCGACCCCGGCTCGCCGGAATCATTGAGTCGTTGCGGAAGACTGCCGTAAACTATGTGCTCTTGACCACCAAGCACTTTGATGCTGATTACCACTACAAAGTGCAGTCACAGCATGAGCAGATCGTGGCAGCGCTGGGCGCCGGTCGCGGTAAGGAAGCCGCCAAGGTCGTCCGTCAACACATGAAGACCTCGGCGAACCGAGTGTCCGTGCTGGTGGCGCAGGCAAACGAGAGCGCCACGGCCTGATCAGACGGGACGCGTCTCTCGACCCACTGGTGTCTCGCGCCCGTCCCGTCTCGCCCTGCTCGTCGGCCGCTCTGCCGCCGTTACTCGTCAGGGAGTGCTGCCGCCGGGGTCCGGGAGAGCAGCCATTCCGCCTGGCGACGGCGTGTTGGCACATGCTCCGATGGAACCCCGTCGATCGGAGGCCGGTATCCCGCAAGCACCCGGCGAGCCACGGATTGTCGATGCACCTCGTCCGGCCCGTCGAGGATTCGCGCGGCTCGTGCGTTTCGGTACATCTGCTCCAGCGGAAGGTCCGACGAGTACCCCAAAGCGCCGTGTGCTTGCAGGGCGCGATCAATCACATCGTGCAGCACCTTCGCGCCGAAATACTTTATCATCGAGATCTCCTGGCGCGCCGCCGCCGCGCCGTGAGTGTCCATGATCCATGCCGCATTCAGCGTCATCAGGCGGGCTGCAGTGATCTCTGCGAGGCTGTCCGCGATCCAATTCTGGATAGTCTGGTGTTCGGCTAGGACTTTACCGTGCGCCTGCCAGTACGTCGCCCGCTCGCACAGCATGTCGAATGCGCGCCGCGCCTGCCCGAGCCATCGCATGCAATGGTGAATGCGTCCAGGGCCTAGCCGCTGCTGAGCGATTCTGAATCCGTCGCCCTCCTCGCCCAGACGCGCCGATCGCGGCACCCTCACGTCGGTGAAGACAATCTCGGAGTGAGCGCCGATGTGGCCGAAGGTGCTCCGGGGATCTTCCATGGTCGGGATGTCTCGTACCACCTCAAGACCAAGGGAGCCGGTGTCGACAATGAACATTGATGCTCTGCGGTGTGGTGATTCACCGGGGTTGGTAACCGCCATAACAATCAGGAAATCTGCGACCGATCCGTTGGTCGTGAACCATTTCCGGCCGTTGATGACGTAGTCGCCACCATCGCTGGTCGCTCTGGTCGCCAGCGTGGTCGGGTCCGAGCCGGCTGTGTCGGGCTCAGTCATGCTGAAGCCCGAACGAAGATTACCGGCAAGCAGTGGGTAGAGGTACTTGTGCTTCTGCGAATCAGTGCCGGCGAGCGCCAGGATCTCGCTGTTGCCCGAGTCTGGCGCTTGGCATCCGAAAGCCAGCGGTCCGAGCGGGCTGGTCCCGAGGATCTCGTGCATAAGCCCGAGACGGACTTGCCCGTATCCGCTGCCGCCCAACTCCGCAGGTAGGTGGGCGGCCCACAGTCCACGGGACTGTGCCTCCGTCTTGATGTCTGCAAGGGCGTCATCGATTTCAGCCGACGTGAGCTCGAAGGCGATCGGTTCCAGCGGCCAGATCCGGGTCCGAACCACCTCCTCCATCCAGTCGAGCTGGGTCTGAAACTCCGGGTCGGTTGCGAACTCCCATGTCATGCATTATGTATAATCCATTGCATACCAGAAGACAAGGGGTTATAACACTCACAAGGCCAGCCGGGCGCAATTGGACTAAACTTAGTCTGGTCATTATCCTGGTGCGCATGACCGTGAACGTCAACATCCACGAGGCCAAGACGCACCTGTCGCGGCTGCTGGAGCAGGTCGCGGCGGGCGAGCGGGTCGTGATCTCCAAGGCCGGAACCCCGATCGCGGACCTAGTGCCGCACCAAGCGGCAACAGTAACGTTCGGCGGACTGAAAGGCGAGATCGCCTACGACGATCAGGCGTTCGACATCGATCCGGACATCCAGCAGATGTTCTACCACGCGGAGCACGGCCAGCCAGGCGAAGCCAGCGAACCCGGCAGGCCCGGCGGCGATGCTGCTCCTTGACAGCCAGGCCCTGCTATGGCTACTGGACGACAACCCGCGCCTCGGCCCGCAGGCACGGCAGGCGATCATCTCCGCGCAAGGCGTGCACGTCTCCGCGGCGACAGTCTGGGAACTGACCATCAAGACCATGCTCGGCAAGCTGTCCGTCCCGGCTGACCTCAGCAAAAGGCTCACCGCCCAGGGACTGCTACTGCTCAGCATCACCGCCGGGCACGCCGAGGCGCTCCGCGACTTCCCCGAACTTACCAGGCACGACCCGTTCGACCGCCTGCTCGTAGCGCAGGCCTCCCGCACGGGACTCCGGCTGCTCACCGCCGACCAGGTCCTGCTGGACCTAGGCCGTGATTTCATCCTCGACGCGTCCAGGTAACGACCGACCCGAAGAGGTGCAGTGTGAAACCAAAGGTTTCATCCGGGGAGCCTGGATAGCGGTCTGCAGGACCTTTAGGTGGCGGCTGCGGTTCCGGTGCCGGTCATAGTCGCGTCAGGCCTGATAGACGCGCTGGTAGATGCGTTCGGCCAGCATCATGACGGTGAGGTTGATAGGCGTGGAGGGGATCTCGGGGATGATCGACGCGTCGACGACACGCAGCCCGCTGACCCCCTTGACGGCCCCCACCGGGTCGGTGACGGCCTGCGGGTCGCCCGGCCCGCCCATCGGCGCGGTGGAGGTGGGGTGGTAGAAGGTGGCCAGGCTGCCGGCGATGAACGCGGCCAGGGCGCCGTCGTCGGCCGCGTCGCCGGGGATCAGCTCGCCCGCGGTAAACGCTGCGAAGGCCGGGCTGCCGGCGAGGGCGCGGGCGAGCTTGACGCCTTCCAGCATCCGGCGGGCGTCGCGGCCGGCGGCAAGGAAGTTGCAGTCGATCAGCGGGGCGACGCCGGGGTCGCGGCTGGCCAGCCTCAGCGTTCCGGTGGACTCGGGCAGGACCACCGAGGCGGACAGCACGATCACTCCGCCGGTAGGACTGTAAGAAGGGTCAAGCAGGTGGGTTGCCACGATCTGCAGGTCCAGCTCGCCGGCCGCGGCCTCGCTGGAGGCCGTCCACAGCAGCGCGCCGACCGCCGGGGTCATCTCCAGGTGCCCGGGAGCCAGCGCGTGCGCGGTGTGAAAGAACGGGTGGTCCTGCAGCCGCCGGCCGACCGGCAGGTCGGCGACGACCGCGATGCCGAGCGCGGCCAGGTCGCCGGCCGGGCCGACGCCGGAGCGCAGCAGGATGGCCGCGCTGCCGTAGCTGCCGGCTGACAAGATCACCTCCCCGGCCCGGTACACCGTGCCGTCCGCGGCGGCCACCCCGGCGGCGGCCGTGCCGTCGAACAGCACCCGGTCGATGGTGACATCGCCGCGGATCGTGAGGTTAGCCCGGCGGCGGACCTCGGCGGTCAGGTAGGCCATCGCCGCGTTCTGCCGGATGCCGTCGACCAC
>Ga0070708_100000608_pt1 | contig 26974 bp, 21 predicted proteins | sample KBSK5503metaG_FD_65469 | JGI IMG/M metagenome (GOLD analysis project Ga0070708, IMG submission 65469) | Corn, switchgrass and miscanthus rhizosphere microbial communities from Kellogg Biological Station, Michigan, USA - KBS K5-50-3 metaG | ecosystem: Host-associated > Plants > Roots >... | reverse complement strand
CAAAAGTAAATTGAGTCTGTAATGAGTTTCGTGTTTAGTTCGTGTGATTTCGTGGATCGTTCCTTTCTTCCATAAAAACAGGACGATCCACGAAATCACACGAACCAACACGAACCAAAATAGATCCTACTTAAGCTAGGTGCGACTTTTGAGGCAAAGCCGATCCGTTTATGACTGTATTGCAATTTGCCAATGCCTTTGTCATGTTTGGTGAGAGATCGTAAAGCGGCTCTTAGGTGTCTTAAAATCCGTTGACACCACAACGGTCGTCTTGGACCAAGCTTTAATGCGATATTCGTGCCACTTGATGAATGAATAGCTTTCCGCGCGAGACGAGGAATTGGTTTGTGACCAACTTGTGACCAGAATACCGACAAAAAGGCAAACCAGCGGCATTGCGGATGGCTTCATTAAGCAGCTCTAGTGGGACCGCCTTTCCCGCTCGCTGAGGATTTGCTTTCCCAGATCGTACCATCACTTTATGACCTCAATTAAAGCGAGGCTATGCGGTGGAAGTTCGATAATGTTCGCCGCACCGGCGCCGCTTCGGACCAGTCGCTCTTCGGGCGAAGGCAGTTCCGCCATCTTCTGCAGCGACTCTAACTGCTGGCGACTGGGATTGTTGGGCCTGCCCATCGCTTCCCACGGCGCTAACGTTGACCCGTGATCGCGGTCGAGCAGATGGATGCGGAGGTGATGCGGCCCGGTGAGTCCGTTGATAGCCAACTTCACCTGCCGCGGTGCCCCGGCGCTCTCAGGCTGCGCGTAGTTCCAGACCGCGATGACCAGCGATCCGTCAGCCTTCCGCGTGGCTAGTGCGGAAGTGGAATCGATCATGATCCGCTCGTTGCCGAGCATGTGCAGCAGCTTGAACGCATTGTATGAAGCTTTCGGAATATGTCCGGCTGCGATGAGCCCGAACCCGCCGTAGAAAGGAGACTTGACGACGCCCTGCTCTTCGAACACGTCCGAAAACGTCCAGTACGACATCATCTCGGTCATGCCGTCACACTGTCTGATGTTATCGGCCAGCCATGCGCCCATATAAGGCGCATCCGTTACCTCGACCTCGTTCTTGTAGCTCGCGTTGTACTCGCTCCAGATAATCGGAAGATCCGGTCGGGCCGAGCTCTTCACTTGGTCATAAACCTTCTTAACGCTGCGCGCCACCATCTGGTCGCGTGGTATGTCCTCATTGGTGCCGAAAACATCATGCGCGAGGTCGTTAGCGTAGACGTGCGTTGAGACGAAATCGACCGGCGCGCCTGTGGCGACGCAGTGTTTAATGAATTGATCTATCCAGGCCGCCTGCGCTGTTGCCGGGCCGCCGACACGCAATCTGGCGTTAACACGCTTGACGGCCCGTGACGTGTGGTCATACAGCTCATAATAAGTCGGCTCTTTCGGCTCGCCGGTCCAGAAATCGATGTTCGGCTCGTTCCAAACTTCAAAATACCACTGCGCCACCTCGTCTATGCCGTAACGGTCGACAAGATGCTTGGTAAACCGGTAAAGCAGGTCGTCCCATTTGTCATAGCTCTTGGGCGGTGAAGGAAACGGTTTATACCAGAAGGCGTGCGGCTTCTCACTGGCGGCCAGCTTCGCCGGCATGAAACTGAGTTCGACGAAAGGACGGACCCCACTCTCCAGCAAGCCGTCGTAAACCTGATCCACATAAGAGAAGTTATAAAAGGGTCTGCCCTGTTGATCCTCATCATAGACTCCAACCTCGTCGTGGAAGATGGCATGGAAGCGAATGTACTCAAGACCGGTAATGCGCTTCACATCGCGTAGGTCGCGGCGGTAGGCGTCCCGCAGTGAAAGGATGGCGCGCCCGGAACCGAACATGCGCTCCCAGAAGTGCGGGAAAGGCCGACCCGCTGCGTGTGCGTCGACGGTGACAGTATCAGTAGAAGAGAGAGACCGTGCAGACTGGGCCGATACGGAACCGGTTATTAAACAGATAAACAAGAAAGCCGTGCACACGGTAAGCCTTAAGGTCGATAGGCCGTTTGCTTTGAACATAGCGATATAATCCCAATAGATTCGGAAGTTCTGCAACCTCTTCAACAAGATTGCAGCGGACCAAGCGTCATTTAGAGCGCTCTTGGCAGCTGATCCGCGGTGTTGACTTAACGACTCGCAGAGCATGGTAATCAGGCCTGATCATCTATGTGAACTCAGATTGCCGCCTGGGCATTGACTAGCTATGCAATTTGGCATACAAAATCTCTCACATTCATCGCAGACCGCTCCGGTTTTTCACGGGTGCCGGATCGTGACTAATCTCGATTCGAAATATGTATTTGCCAATCTTGGGATCAGCGTCGTCTCAGTAATATATTGGGTGACGCTAACAGCCGCCCTGAGAGTCTGAAGCTGAACACCTGGGCAGTTTTCTCCAAGCAAGTTTAAGTCGCATTCGCCGATCGACCTTAAGGGTTTGATGCAGGACGGAAATCACATCATACAAATCACTGAGTTCGCACGAGCACTGTGTTCGGCTCAGGATTACCATTCACTGCTCGACGTCATCAGCAAGCAAGTCTGTAGCAGCTTGAGCACTGAAAATGTGCTGCTCTGGATCTTCGATGAAGACGACCACGCTCTCCGGTGCGAAGCATCAAGTCTCACAACACTCAATCGGGCGCTGGTGCGCGAGGCGCGTACGTCGAACGACGGGCTCCTGGGAGAGATGTTGCGAGCGGATGCGCCTCAGATTTTCCGTGAGCTCGAGGCAACAAGTCACCTTCCCGAGCCCGCTGACGGCATCATTCTCAAAGCAGCGGTCTTTGCCACGATGCGCGATCGCAGCAATCCTGTCGGAGTAATCGAGGCCATCAACATTCAAGGTGCCCCGTTTACAAACGGGGACGTCGCGTTGCTCGATGAGTTCGCCAAACTTGCGGCGCCAGCCATCGTTGCGCGCCGTGCGCAGGAAGCGATGGGAGCCGGACTGCTGCGCGCGGTCACACGGCTCACGCAGCTCTATGACGTTAGCCAGTCGTTCAACTCGACGATCGAATTTTTTGAACTGGCCCCAATTATTTGCAACCGCACAGTCAGCGTGATGGACGTCGAGTCATGCAGCCTCTGGCTGGTTAACGGACCAGAAATGTTTTGCTACTCGGCCGTAGGACGTTACCGCCCTGACCTGATTGGCCACGTCGAAATCGATCCGGGCACAATCGTCGGCGAAATGCTCCGCGACAACGCTCCACTGACAATTAACGACCCAGGCGATCCGCGCCTCGCTCAACGTTTTGCTCATCTGGAAGACGGTTCGATCAACGCATTAATCTGCGCGCCTGTGAAACACGAACAGAGTTGGCTTGGCGGACTGGAAGTCATTAACAAGCGAGACGGAAGCAAGTTTACAGAGTCGGACACAGACTTGCTCGTCGAAATCGCCGGTCAAGCTGCCAACTCCATTCGCAACGCGCAGCGCCATCAGGCAGAGCGGAAGGTCAAAGAGCTTCAAGCCCTGCTCAATACAAGCCGGGAGATCACCTCGTCACTCGATCTAGATCACATGCTAAGAGTGGTGGTTAACCAGGTCGCGACAATCATTCCTTTCGACCGTTGTGCCATCGCCTTGCTCACGAAGGGTCGTTATGAGATCGACGCCATCGCCGGCGAGACGAAAGTCAACCTGAAGGACCCTAATATCAAAGCCTTGGTCAAGATTATCGACTGGGCTGGAAACGGCGGAACGGAGATTTACGTTTCAGAGCGAAACAACGAGATCGATTCAGACCGCGGTGAGACACGCGAGAAGCTGCACGCGCACTTTGAGGCTAGCGGGATGAAAAGCTTTTACGCTTTACCGCTGAAGGACGAAGAAGGAGCACTCGGTGTGCTGGCAATGGAGAGCAAGACACCGCGGTTTCTGAATGCTTCCCACCTGGAGTTGCTAAAGATTTTTTCTGGCCAGGCAACTGTGGCCATTCGTAATGCCCAACTCTACCGGCAGGTTCCTTTGATTGGCGCGCTCGAACCACTTGCGGCCAGGAAGCGTGCATTCCTTGCCATGCCGAAAGCGAAGCGCACCGCCGGCGTTTCCGCCGTTATTGTGGCACTGCTCTTTTTTATCTTTTTCCCGTGGAATCTGAAGGTGGGTGGTAATGCCTATGTGCTCCCGACTCGCACAGCGACTGTCAACTCTGAAATTGATGGCGTGGTGCAGAAGGTCAACTATCGCGAGGGCGATGTGGTTCAGCCCGGGGCGGTGATAGCTGCGCTGCGGAGTGATGAGTACTTACTTAACCTGAACGATGCACGCTCTCGTTCAGACATTCTGGCACGCGAGCTAACTCGAGTTCAGGCCGCATCTGGAGCGGCTGGAGCGCAAATCGAGCGGGTGAAGCTCGAACAGACCCAGCGCGAAATACTCTTTAACCAGATGAAGCTGGATCAAACGCAGATTCGAGCACCCATGAGCGGCGTCATCATCACGCCCAAGATAGAGGAGAAAAGTGGTCAGTTCATTCGAAGGGGAGAGGTCTTCTGCGAGACAGCAGATATCAATCCAGTAATCATCGAGGCTGCTGTTCCCGAGGACGACGTCGGCCTTGTCAGTGCGAAGCAGGATGTCTGGCTCAAGGCAAATGCTTTCCCATCTCAGAAGTTTGTTGGTCACGTAACACAAATCAGCCCGCAGGCCACCACTGAGCAGGGCGTGCGTGTTTTTATTGTGCGCGCAGAAGTCGAGAATCCCGACAAGGTATTACGGACCGGAATGGTGGGCCGCGTAAAGATCTTAACCGGTCCGAGAAGTGTTGGTTACGTCTTACTGCGAGAACCGCTGCGTTGGCTGCAGAAGACGATTTGGACATGGCTGCCTTAACCGTTCCGACTTGCGAAGCCATCGGAATCAATTTTAGGCGTCATTGCAGAGGTAAAGTATGAGAGCACTTACCATGACCGTTATTACGATTTTGCTGGTAGGGTTATTTGCTGGTTGTACAGTGAAACCTGGATCACTAAAAGATTCGGGTTCGGCGGCGAACTCAACGAGTGCGAAGCCTCCCCTCCTGGTCCAGGTTGTTGAGGCAAAAGCTTCGACAGCGACTGGAGATCTGCTAATCCCGGCGGCACTTTCAGTAGAAGTAGCAGCAATGGTGTTGGCCCAACGAGATGGAATAATCAGCCAACTTGCCGCTCAGGAAGGCGCGCGCGTTTCCAAAGGACAAGTAATCGCGCTACTCAGCGGTGACGACGACTTGCGGGCCCAGCTGAAACAGGCCGAACTGGAGGTTGCCCGCTTGGACCTGGAGCAGAAGGAATACACGGCACTGCTCAAACTAAATCGCAGTGAACTCGACCGCGAAACGACATTGTTCAAGCAGGGGTTGACGCCGGAGCGCGATGTCGAGCGCGCGCAGTTCAAGGCTGATGCCTCGGCGCTCGAAGTGGATAAGACGCGAGTCGCCGGGCAGACAGCGCAGTCCAAAGTCATCCAGGTGAAAGCCGAGTTGGATAGGAGTACAGTCCGCGCACCGATCACGGGCATCGTTTTGCATCGTTTCGCCAAGCTCGGTGCGAACGTTGTCAAGAACGACAAGCTGTTTGAGATCACACAGCTTGCCCCTCTCGAAGTGAAATTCCAGGTGCCGCAAACTGAAAAGGGTGGACTTGGGCCAGGCAGCATACTAAGTCTTTCGGGCGCTGAGAGTGATCAAATCATTGGCCGGGCCCGCATCCGTCGTATAGATTCGGTGGCAGAGGCCGCAAGCAATACGCTCGGCTTCCTCGCAGACGTCCCAAGCGGTCTCGGTCTCATGCCGGGGATGGCGGTGAATGTCCATGTCCCACGCCGAGGAGATGGGCCAACTGTCTGGATCCCTCAATCCGCATTTCCTGTGGGGGCTGACGTACATAAGGGCGCCGCCAGCACAGTGTTTGTTGCCTCGGGAAACAAGTGCGCTGCCCGCGCAGTTTGGGTAAATTCGGTGCTCGACAGTCAGGTCGAAATCGTCTCGGGACTCGCCCTCAATGACCAGGTGATTCTTTCACCTCCCGCGGACCTGAAGGCAGGAGATTTAGTAGCAATTAGGAATTGAAGCCGCGGTCTCCTGCCGCCGCTAATAGGCCTCTCTTTGGGAAGTCTCATGGACAAAATCCGTTCAGATCTCAAGATCATTCGCCAGGTGCAGAGCGGAGATGTGGCCTACATAGTCAAGGATCCAGTTGCATTAAAGTATTACCGCTTCCCGGAGATAGCTGCAAAAGTCTTCACCTATCTAGATGGCAAACATACTCACGATGAAGTTGGTGAGCTCGTTTCGGCAGAGATGGGAGAAATGATTCCCGGATCGGAAGTAACCAATTTCGTCGAATCCCTGAAGAAGCTGAACTTCATTGAGCGATCTGCCAGTGAAAAGAGTCTGCTGCTGCTAGAACGCTTGCGGCAGGATCGCCAGCACAAAGCCGAAGAAGCCGCGGATGGGGTTGACGAGAACTACATGCGCTTCCCTCTGATGGATCCTGACAAGCTTTACAACCAGATTATTAAACGCATCTCGTTTATCTGGACACGGGGCTTTTTGATGTTCTCCGTGGGAGTCTTCAGTCTGGCTGCCATCATTATCATCGCCAACTGGGAGACGGTACATATCGGACTGTCTCAGCTCTGGTCGTTCTCAGACAAGGGCTTTCGAGACGTATTGATGTTCATCGGCGTGCTCTTCTTCGTGATCGTCCTTCACGAGAATGGCCACGGATTAACGTGCAAGAGATACGGTGGTGAGGTACACGAGCTTGGGTTCATGCTGATATATTTCATGCCTGCTTTCTACTGCAACGTATCAGACGCGTGGACGTTTCACAGTAAGGCAGCGAAACTCTGGGTAACTTTTGCCGGCGCCTTCGTCGAATTGGTTATCTGCTCGATTGCCACTTTTGTCTGGTATCTCTCGGCTCCAGGCTACTTCACTCACGACCTCGCCTTTACCTTTATGTTGGTGGCCGGTCTTTCGTCCATCGCGATCAACATGAATCCGCTGATCAAGCTGGACGGGTATTTCGCGCTGGTTGATTACCTGGAGATTCCGAACCTCGGCGAGGATGCCGCAGCTTATGTAATGGCTTTGGCCCGAAAATACATCTTCCGCATCCCCGTGGCCATCCCGAGCTACAACAAGCGTGTGAAGCGCATTCTGCTCGTCTACGGGTTGCTCTCCTTTATTTACAAGGTGTTCATCACCTTTGCGATGTTGTTCTTTTTCTATCGAATAGTGAGCTTTTTCTTTCCAGAAAAAGGGATTTTCATCTTTCCGCTGGTGGCATTTCGTCTCCTCAAAAAGAGACTGAGGGCGCCGATAAATGGCATTAGGTTTCTGTACCAGGACAAGAAGGAAGTGCTTATGAAACCCAAGTGGCTTGCATTAGTGATCGTAGTAGCAGGTATTGCCCTGGGACTCTTTGCCTTCATGCCGCTGCCTCATTGGCACCGAGCCACATTTGTCATCGAACCCTTAGAGACTGTTTCCATCAGAGCCGGCACCGAAGGGTTCATAGCAAACATATTCGTAAAAGAGGGCGAGACAGTACACCGGGGCACGCGGCTGGCCATCATGCAGGACAGGGATCTTGAAGAACAGCGCAATTCACTGCAGTCGCAGATAGCCGTCCTGGACCGTAGCATCCTTGCTCAGAGCACGCAGGGCGCGGTAGCCGAAGCGCTCGTCGCCGGGCACCGGCGCACGCAACTCAGCCAACAGTTGGCCAATGCAGAAGCTCAACTCGACCGACTCAATATCGCAACCTCTGACGACGGCGTAATCATCACTCCCAAGCTTGAACAAAAGGTGGGTATGATGTTGAAGCAAGGTGATCAGTTTTGCGAGATTGCGAAATCAGGCAGTGTCCAGGCTCGCATTCGCGTCGACGACTGGGATCTGGAAGACGTTGCAGTGGGAGCGCCGGCCAAGCTCTGGCTCAACGCGGCCGAGGGCCGAACGCTCAATGGGCACGTCACCAGCCTGGCCCCAGCATCCGAGTTGCATCAACGTCTCTCACCTTCAGCGGAGCAAGACATTGCGAGTAACCACGACACGATGACTTACTCCGGCGAAGTTACCACGATGAAAGTGGGCGCTGGAAAGCCAACGACAAAAAAGAAACGCTCGGCTCGCGAAGAGGCCGAGGCTTTGGCAGATGAGGCGACGTCGCCCTTTGAAGCTCCGCTGACACGTTTTGATGCGATGATTGAAGTGGGAACTGACCCGATGATAAAGCCCGGCATGTCGGGCGAGGCGAAAGTGTACGGTCCTAGTCGTCCAATGGCGGTGACTCTCTGGCAGGGAATGCGCGATTGGTTTCGTTCGAGAGTTTGGTGGTGAGATAGCATTCGAAAGCCCGTACTGGCGTACCAGTACGGGCTCTCAATTGACCATCGCCTTTGACAGCGTTTCACTTTGTAGCTAGATGTCAGCTTACTCTATGATCGAGGTCGGATTGGCCCGGTCCGCGAGCGAGGTCGGGTTCGCACGATCCGTCAATGACGTGGGGTTCGCCCTATCGGTTAACGCAGTCGGATTGGCCCGATCGGTCAACGCGGTTGGGTTGGCTCTATCCGCGAGCATGTCTGCACCAAGCGACGGGTTCGCTCGGTCCGCAAGCTTGTCCGCTCCAAACGATGGATTAGCCCTATCCGCAAGCTTGTCCGCACCAAACGATGGGTTGGCTCTCTCCGCAAGCACCGCTGGGTTAGCACGATCTGTCAGTTCTGCCATGAGCGGATTGGCGCGGTCTGTGAGCGAGGTAGCGGCCAGCGGGTTACCCCGATCGGCGCTAACTTTCACCTCACTAATGTCTTGACCAATTGCGCTCTTGATCTGGTTGCGCTGGTCGTCCGTGAGCTTGATTGTCACTTCCTTGAAATCTGCCATAACGGTTTACCTCCATTAATTTGTTGAGAACTGAAACCGATGTTGGACTCTCCTGTTAGCAAGCTTGATGCCATGCCCACACGCGCGTGAAAGATGAGTAATGCTTCAAGAACTGACGTTTCACCGAAATGCTTCCGATTGACGTAGGGGTAATTATTGCCACGCTCGGGGCAATCATTCCTCCTGGGGGGTAAAGATTTTCCCCGCAGCGCAAGAAAAACTTAAGCAGGGGTCAGCTGCCAGCCTTATAGATTGTATTTCTTGCACAGATATTTCATACGATCTTTGTTCAAGCCCAACAGCTCCCCAGCCTTAATCTTAACACTGCCCGCGCGCGCCAGCGCCCCCCGAACCAAGTCGTACTCATAACGCGCCACCTCACGGTCCAGGTTCAATCCGGCTTCAGGAAAGGTAGGGAACGGGCGATCGCCCTGGGTCTTGAGGGAGGGCTGGAAAGGCGGTTCCTGATTCAGGATGTGGGGCGGCAGGTCCGAAGCTGTGACTGTCTCGCCATCAGTCATAAGTACCAGACGCTGCATAAGATTCTCGAGCTCTCTCACGTTGCCCTTCCAGCCATAATCCATCAAGTAGTTAAGAGCCTCCGTGTCAACTCGCTTCTTTTGGACGCCGTGCTCCTCTGAAAAGCGACGAGAGAAATGTTCGATCAGCAACGGTATATCTTCGCGCCGGTCACGCAAAGGCGGAAGGTTGACGGGCACAACGTTGATGCGGTAGTAGAGATCTTCGCGAAAGCGGCTTGCCGCGATTGCGTCTTCAAGGTTCTCGTTGGTCGCTGTGATGAGCCGGATGTTTACTTTTATTGAAGTTCGGCCGCCGAGTCGAGTGATTTCCCGGTCTTCGAGTACGCGCAAGAGCTTTGATTGCAGTGGCAGACCAAGCGATCCGATCTCATCGAGAAAGAGCGTTCCCTGATCAGCCCTTTCAAACCTTCCCTGAACCATTAGCTGCGCACCGGTGAATGCCCCCTTTTCATGACCGAAGAGTTCGGCTTCTATCAAGCCTTCAGGAAGCGCTGCGCAGTTCACGCTAATGAATGGTCCGTAGCTGCGCGAAGAATTGTAGTGAATCGCCTTGGCAACCAACTCCTTGCCGGTTCCCGATTCACCGCGCAAAATCACTGTCGCGTTACTGTCAGCGACTCGGCGAATCGCCTCGAACACATCCGCCATCTGCTCGCTGCCGCCAATGATTTGCGAGAACGAGTAACGCGCTTCGACTTCTCTTCTGAGTCGAGCATTCTCTCGCTCGATCCGCTGCCGCTCAAGGGCGCGATTGATGATGATGCGCAGCTCCCGCAGATCGATCGGCTTTCGGAAGTAATCATAAGCACCCTCCTCGACGGCACGAAGCGGTGTCTCTGTCTGGTCGTCTCCGGTCATCACGATGACCACGGTCTCTGGACAGGCACGCCGGATCTCACCAATGTTTTTCAAACCGTCATCAAGCAGATGAGTTGGTGGCAAGTGCAGATCCAGCAACACCAGGTTCGGAATCTCGGTGACTGCTGCCTTGAGAGCTTGATCACGATCCCCGCACTGTATCAATTCGAAGTCATTCTTGAGGGCCCAGGCCAATTGCTCCTGGAGGGCGGCGTCATCGTCAATAATTAGGATTTTGTGGCTCAATATATTCCCAATATCAATCGGTAGCCGGAAGGTAAACAGAAAAAACAGTACCACGCCCTAACTCACTATAGACCCTGATATTGCCGCCGTGCATCCGGATGATCTGCTGGCAGGTGTAAAGACCAAGGCCAAGGCCACGCTGTTTGGTCGTGACGAAAGGGGCAAATAATTCGTTTTGAATAAACTCTTCCGGAATCCCAGTTCCTGAATCTGCGATCTCGACCAGCACCAGTGGCTGACCCGTGCCGGTGTTCTGGATCAGGTGAGTGCGAACTGCCAGATGACCGCCCCGGGGCATTGCATCACACGCATTGCTTAGAATGTTGTACAACGCGTTTTCAACCAACATGGCGTCAGCCCAGACTGATGGCAGCTCATCGTATTCCTCGGTTATGCGAAGGCCATTCGCTTCACGGCGCACATTGTTCATGGCGCTGCGCACCACTTCATTCAGATTGATGCGCAACTTAACGATGACCGTGTCCTTCTGTTCGCGAAAGCGCCTCACCATCTGATCCATCTGCTTCGTCGTCTCATCCAACGTGCGGGCGATCGATTTATGAAAATCGGGATCGCCATAGTTTTTCTCGAGATTCTGGCCCAGACAGCGCAATCGGAATGATACGTTCTTCATGTCGTGAACGACGATTGAACCGAGTATATTGAGTGACTCTACCCGCGAAGCCTTAATCAACAACTGGTTCATTACTGTCAGCCTCTCGCGCAAAACTCTCACCGCCTCGGCAAGGAGGCCCACTTCATCAGACCCCTCAACCTCGATGGTGCTGACAGGTTGGTTGCTCGCAGTCTCGTCTACAGCCGTGCGAATTGTGCGAAGATCATTGACCGTGCGATTAAACAGGCGGAGACCTACTAACACTGTTACTGCAATTCCAAGAAGCGCGAATGCAATCCGAAATCGCAGTCTAACCGCGCCAACGCTCAGCAAAAGGTCAATGAGCGGCAACGACAGCGCGCCAGTAGCCAGCAAAACTGTTTTTTGCCTGAGTTGCATCGATGATACAATCGGCGCCCATTGCAGCGCTTACCAGAACGTTAACTGCGCTCGTGTTAGCCTGAGAATCATTCGGGGCAGTCCCATTAGCCCATAGATATCAGCGTTCCGGTCTTCAAATTGGTTGCTGAGACTTCCCCAGCCGTATTTGACCTTAACCACCCGCTATGCCGGGGCGGCATCGTCGCGCGCGAGTTGGTCAACGGGATGGTCTATCTTCGACACCGGAAACTCTCATCCCAAATTATCAACATTACGCAATGGAACTTTCTTCAGATGTGCGACGGTCGTAGTCTTGAAGAACTCAGGGAACTCGCTCCCGTCCGCCTGGGCTTTGAGGTTACGGTAGAACAGTTACAGCCCACCGTCGAATACCTGGCTGAAATGGGCCTACTGGAAGGCACCACGAGCATTTCCAATCACCACCGTTTGGTTGACGCCTCGCGGCTGATCGCCTTTCTCAGACCGCTTGTTCGCATTGCGGCAACGAGGGGGTTCGCCTGGGCCACCCTGCTAGCGCTGTTGGCTAGTATTGCTCTGCTTGTTGCCGACTGGCATCGTTTCATCGATCAAGTGGCACTTGCTGCACGTGTGCATCCGCTCAGCTCGATGGTTCTTTACTACCTGACATTCATTCCAATTGCGTTGCTTCACGAACTGGGCCATGCGGCCGTCATCGCCTACCATGGTGGCGAAGTGCCGGAGATCGTGATCCGCGACAACGCTCACTTCGCCGTCCTTGCCAATGCCACCGTGTTGAAGGAGCGTAAACAGTTACTGTGGTACCTAAGCATGGGCACAGTAGTGGACATCTACATCTGGCTGGCTTTGCTTATCGCTTTTCACTATACGAACAACTATCTCCTGCTAATGTTCCTTCTGCCACAGACCGTGTACGTCCTGGTTTACAGCTACTCGATCTTCAATAACTCAGACTTTCTCAAGGTAGCCGCTATTTGGCTCGAACAGCCAGTTCCCCCGCGTCCGTGGGAATATCTCCGTAATGGCTGGCGTCAGCGTCCTGAAACTAAAATAGCTCGACAGTTCCTCTACTTAATGACAGCGAGCCTGATAATCAAATTGGCGCTGACGGCCTTCCTCATCTGGACCTTCCTCATGAAAGAGTATCGAGTGCTAATCCTTTATGTAATCTACAAAGCGCTAATCTACGCTATCGGCCACCGGCGACAATGGGTGAGTCGATTCACTCGCTCGAAATCTAACCTCGTGGCATCAGCGACGGCGCAAGAGTAGCTGCGAACGGATCGACATCTCTCATCTTCAGCGCGATCAGCGTGATGTCGTCGCCCTGTGGCAAACCCCGTGTGAAGGTCAGTACTTCTTGCTCAATCCGATCCTTGATCTCTTTCGCACTCAGTCCAATGCTATCCTTGACTAACTGTTCGAGGCGCATATCGCCAAACATCTGGTTCGCCGCGTTAACAGCCTCAGTCACCCCATCTGAAAAGGTCACGACCACATCGCCTGGACCAAGCTTTGTTTGCTGCGTCTGATATTTGACATCCTCAAAGGCTCCAAGCAGCATCGAGCCTGTCGACAACAACTCCGTCTTTCGGTCAGCACGTACCAGGATGGCTGGGTTGTGGCCAGCATTCGCAAAAGTAAAAGTGCCGTCAGGGTCAATCAACGCGCAGAAGAGAGTGATGAAGCGATTAGAATCGGACTTTCGCACTAGTACGCGATTCAGACTGGTTAATAATGCCGACAATGAAAGCTGGCTATCGAAGAGCGCCTGGATTATTCCCTGAGCCATGGAAGCTAGCAACGCTGCTGAAATACCTTTGCCTGAGACGTCCCCGAGCAGCAAGGCTGACCTACCATCCTCAAGAGTCAGCAAATCGTAAAAATCGCCGCCGACATACCGACATGGGATGCTATGAGCCGCAACTTCAAAGTGCGCGGGCTGCACAAAGCTTGTGGGGAGCAGCGCTACCTGCACCTCACGCGCCGTAGCGAATTCGTGCTCGAGCCGCTTCTTTCCCTGCTCCTCCTGCATGAGTCGAACGCTTTCCAATGACTTTGAAGCCTCAAAAGCCAGGGACTCCAGGAGTGTAAGCGAACTCTTTGAGAATGTGCCGCGGGTGAGGCGGCTATCGACATAAAGCACTCCGATTGTATCGTGCTTCAAGATTGATGTTGCGCCGGTTGTTTCATTCATCCGAAAATGACGTAGCGGCACACAGACAATACTCCGCAGATTAAGGTTATAGACACTCTGGCGCGCTCCCTGATTGTCTTCCAGGCAGTCAGTGACCACAACCGTGCGGTTCTCTTTAAATGTTTCCGCGACCACTGTCTGACTCATCTGAAAATCAGCGCCCGAAAGGAGATTGCGCTTACTATCACGGGCAATCTTGAATTCCAGTTGACCCGCTTCGTTCTTGAGCAGGAGACAGCCCCGTTCGGCTTTGGCCATTTCAATTGCCGCGTCAACGATCAAACAGAGCACATCGTCGGGCGTGAGCGAGAATTTGAACGCTTGATTGATCTCGACATAGCGGGCCAGCCGCTGTAATTCCTCGTTAGCCGAAATGCCGGGTGTGGACTCAATCTGGGAAAGATTCAGGCTCTCGGACGAAGAGAAGATCACGGAGGAGGATTCTTCGATGAATTCAATCTGGCAATCATCGTGACCTCCGACAGCAATCTTGTCCAGATGGTGAAGCTCACAGCGAGTAATCGGCTGGCCGTTGACGTAAAGGCCACTCTTGCTGCCCTTATCAACGAGGTAGTAGCGATCGTCGTCATAGACGATTGCCCCGTGATCGCGCGAGACGCCACTCGAGAGTAGCACAAGGTCGTTTTCCGGTCTCCGGCCGATCGTGAAGACGCGCTTCTCCAATCGCATCGACTTATTAACGCCAAACTGATCGACGATCTTGAGTAAGGCTGGCTTTTGCATTAGTGGGTTGACGCGGTGTTGTTACTAGTTTCGCAGCGCCGCAGAAACCGCTGCAAAGTTAGAAGGACGAGAGCGCTGTCGCTTCGTCGTCGAAGGTCTCGAAAACTGAGAGCAATCCTGTAATCGAGAGCAGTTGACGCGCAGTATGTGTCGGATTGAGTAGTTTGAGCTTGCCGCCTTCGCCCTTTACACGGCCGAACGATTTGATCAGCCCCCCGATCCCTGAACTGTCGATGAATGGGACCTCGGCCATATTGACAAGCACGTACTTTTGGCCATCGGTGACTACTTGGGTAATTACTCTGTTCAGTTCTTCTTCGGTACCGATGGTCAGATTTCCTTTGAGATCGAGGATCGTTACTGTCCCGCTGGTTCTGAGATTGATCTCCATCAGGCTTTTCCCCACCCGAGCTTAGAAACAACTACAAGAATGTTTAATCGGGAATGATTGAGATGGGCAACGGTCAATCAAGGATGGTTGCAATGAAACTTGCCGGAGACCCACAAAAAACCATCAACCCCCCATGAAAGAAGCGAACTGTGTGCGGCGGATTGTAGCAAACACATGGTGGATTGTCTAAAAGCGAATTATTAGCGGCTTCGTTTAGAGGTAGCGCATCTCTTCGGCTAATTCAGGGGGTTGATGCGCACAGTCGAAGCTGGTCGGGAGCAGCACTATTTCATCGTAGAAAGTTAGTTGGTTTTGACTGGGCCAGAAGTCTTGACGAGATTAATGAACTTGACGACTTCCGTCGTCCACGATTCGCAACCTTTACATACGGCTACACCTCTGTGGAGAAGGGCATTGAGTTAGCGGTAGGGCTGGTCAGGAAGGATGCGAGATAAACGCAGGCTCTCGGGCCAGCCTGGAAAACTGAACAAATAGGTCGCGATAATGCTCCGAAACCAGGCAGCAGTCAAGATCTTCATCATGACCGACTCGTCATTTTAACCTGTCAAGTTGGTTTGACCGTTCCTTGCGACCTATCCGGGTTTTGCCGCTAAATACACCCGCTAACCCATTTAGAGGAATCCTCTACTCAATCAACCGATGACGGTATGGCGCTTGTTAGGTATTGCCCTGAAGGTGCACCGTCACCTTCATATGAATCAAATCCCTTGATTAGAGGTGAAACGTGTCAACACCAGTTGAAAAACATTCCAATTATTCTTCTTACCCCGAGCGCCAAGAGACGATTCCACGCCGCGAACTCATGCCCCTCACGAGCGAAGAAGCATGTGAAGTACATCTCGCGACGATTCGTGAAGGTGTCAATCACATTCGCTGGCCTAGAGAGGTCATCGAACGGTTCTTGCAACTGGAAATGTAAACAGACCTTTGCCTACGCAGTCTGTTCGCTTTGTTTGGGGGCGTCCTCGGATTGCGTGAGGGAATCGATCAGGGCTCGTTCCTTGTCGATCAAAGTGCGCAACGACTCGCGAAAGATCCGCTCGGACAGGAACACATCTTTGACAAGCAATCCGCGAAACTCGGCCGCTTCCCATTGCAGGAACGTTGAGTCTTCGAGTACCCGCACTGAAGCCGAGCGCTCGATACCGCACAACACGGACAATTCACCCAGAAGCTTGCTCGGTCCCGCATCGGTTAACACCATGTCCTTTCCGTGGCGTTCGACGTATACCTGCAGCTTGCCCTTGAGAACCAGCAGAACAAATGCCGGGGGATCGCCCTCCTTGAAAAGCACTTCCCCCGAGGAAGCCACCTTGATTTCACCGCAACGCAGCATCCTTTTGGCGCCATCTGCAGTGTATCCCTTGAACAGCGGCAGGCTCGTTATAATCGCGGCATATTCTTCATTCATGAGGAAGCTCCTTACAGGCTAATCAGATTCCGTCTCTTTCACGTGGCTATACGTTTCCGCTGACGACTGTGTTTGGTCCGGCTCGTCGAGTGCTGGTTCAAGAGCTTCAGTACTCAGTTCAGAGGGATTCTGGTAGGCGAATACAACATCCTCTTCAGATGACGGCATCACGCGCGACGCCAAACCTTCTAGCAGCAAGCGCACTCTACCCAGCCCCTCATCCTTTAACGGTGAATCGTTCTCCGCATTGATCTGAGAATCAAGACGACTTAATTGGGCCGTGGTATGCCGGCAAGACCCGCAAGTGATCAAGTGTGAAACCATTTGTGACGATCCTGATTCCTCGAGTCGACCCTCGATAAAAGCACTGACTGTATCCTCATCGGGGTGGGCATCCAGCGCCTCGACCTCGGTGTAGGCCTTGAGACGATGATGGATCATGTATCGAATGGCCTCCGTCTCTTTTTTTGTGCTTTGTCGTTTCACCGTGTCCTTTACTAAGCTCCTTCAACCTGACAGCTTCCAGCCTCTCCTTTGCGGAAGCTCTTGTTCTCAACCTTTTCGAGCTTAAGATCCACGCCCTGACCAAAATCCTCAGTCGCAATGTCCAGGCAAATCTCGATCTCGGACGGGTTCAGACCATGTTTGTCCTTCAACTCGGATTGGAAACGATCAGAAACCTTTCTATACACGTTGTCCAACCAACGCATCACGGTCGATTCATGTACCCGGGTCGGAGCAGTGCTTTGCCGTTTGGACCGTCGCTGGAACCAACGTCGAATTGAAGAGCTGGGTGCCTCGACGATGCGCGCGATTTCACGAAGCTTGAGGCCCTCTACATGGTAATAAAGGAGCAATAGCGTCTCGTGAGCATCAAGTGTTGCCAGTGATTGATCCAATGCCGCGATGGTCACCGAGCGGTAACGTTCGCGCGCTACTTTTTCCAACATTGAAGTTTCACTTCCGTGGGCCTCGGTGCGCCAACCCTGGCCCTCAGGCATTTCGTCACCACTATTTGACCACTCTTCCAGCGGGATCTCATCCTGTCGCCCTCGATACAAATCTACCGCAGCATGAGATATTACCGTGCGCAACCAACCACGCAATGTGCCTCGGCCCGTATAGGTCCTGAACTTTGATTGACGAACACCGTCCACTTCCTTCGTTCCGTAAAGGTCGACATAGACAGAATCGATAACTTCATTGGCGTCCATTCCTCTGCCAACAAGTTGATGCGCGAGACGTTCTATAAATGACCGATACTGCCGATCAAACTGCCACCAGGCTTGTTCATCACCACGTGCGCAAGCGAGCGTGAGATACAAATCAAGATCTTGGAGCTCACTGATGAACTTACGGATTTCCTGAGCCGTTGGTATCTCGCCTGCCTTTGCGAAACCGACTAGATACTTATCTACAGCCCCAATGACGGCTTCCTTGAATTCCTCGCGCGACAAATCAAACTCTGAATACACTTCCGCGCAGCGGGCATAGATCGCATCCAGGTCAGCAGTGCCCGCTGTTAGATTCTGGAGATACTGCGATTCACACGAAGTGTCGACGAAACGAGTGCGATAATCGGTCAAAGTTAGCCTATTATATTGGCAAAGAGCTTTTTCCAACAATTTTTTAAAAGAACCCCAACTTGAGTCCAGGACGGTAGCTCAAGGGGTGGAAATCCAAACTTGATGGCATACGTTTTAGACACACGTAACGCGGGCCACTCAATTACAGAACAGGGAGCGGTAGCGACCTGGCCGTTGCGGCAGACTCAATCTGCGTTTTAGCTCAAATTGAACTTGAGCCTTGCTAATGATGCCACCCGCGAACCCGTTGGTTGAGTGATACCCAAACGGCCAGGTCGCTACCGCTTCCTGTTCCGTAGTTGAGTGGCTCACGAGTATCCACCGCCGCAGAGTAGGAAATTCCAAACTATGACACTACCCAATTTTGGGACGCGTTAAGAGGAACGGTTTTGCCTAATTAATCTATCAACGCTTTAGTCGGTCTCAGCTTCAACCAGGCATTCCGCCCGGCATAGCTCCACCGGGCATCCCCATCCCCTCTATTGGGGCTCCCGGAAGTCCCTTCTTAGCGCCACCGTCACCCCCTCGTGTGCGGAGCAGAGAGGGATCAACATTTTTCAGTTGATAAAGCGTCTTGTACAGACCTTCGCGTTCGATCAATTCGTCGTGCGTGCCCTGATCGACTACTTGCCCTTTGTCAATTACGAAGATCCGGTCGGCGACCGCTGCTACAAAGTTGAGGTCATGGCTAATTACCAGACACGTTCTCTCTCGCGCATACTCCCGGATTACCTGAATCAGGCGGTTACGTTGATCCGCGTCCAGATTCTCGGTCGGTTCATCCAACAGCAGCACCTCGGGCTTGCGCAATAAGCAGCGAGCCAGAGCGATCAAACGCTTCTGCCCACCGGATGGCACCTGGACGTCCACTACCGTGTCGTAACCCCTGGGCATTCTTTGTGGATCAACGATAACGTCGTGGATATGCGCCAGCTTGCAGGCTTCTTCAATCTCCGCATTGGTCGCTTCATTTCTACCGAGTCTGACGTTCTCCCTGATCGTGTCTTTCAAGAAGAAGGGGAATTGTGAAAGCTTTGAAACCTGTTCGCGCAGGGAATTGAGCGTTGCGTTGGAAATGTCCTTACCCTCGAGCAGAATCCGTCCCTGTTGCGGGTCAAGAAACCGCAAGATCAAGTTCATGATTGTAGACTTGCCGCAGCCGATCGGTCCGACAAATGCGATGGTCTCGCCTTCCTTGATCTCAAAGGAAACGCCATTCAATACCTTCTGCGTCGGCGAGTAACCGAAGACTACGTTGTCAAAATTTATGTCACCATGAACTTCACCCAGAGCTAAGGCTCCCGGCTTCTCAACAACGGTTGGCTTTGTATCGAATAATTCGTAGGTGGAGACGATCCCTGGCACCAATGACTGATACATCGTGTAGGAGCTGATCAGTCTCTGCACGGGGGTAAACAAGTTTGGTGCCATCTGCATAAAGACGAGAGCGCTCGCAAATGTGAGTCCCCATTTTTGGCCCAGCAGAATAGCAAATAGGAGGATGAGAGCGGTGGTCAACGAGATAAAGACCTGCGCGCCACTATTGCTGAGACTCATCCAGGCAGTTGTACTCGCAGTGCTCTTGGCCGCATTCTTTGACGCTTCCCAGAATCGGGTATTTCTTTTCGGCTGTGCGTTGAAGACCTGAATGTCAGAAATGCCGTTTATGGTTTCCTCCAGTTCCGAGCCCAGCTCTCGAGCGCTCAGGTTGATTCCCATTGACCCCTGCTGCAATTTAGCGCTCGTGAAACGGAACATGAGAACAGTGAGCGGAGCCATGACAAACAGCACAAGCGTCATCTGCCAGCTCAGCGCCAACAAATAACTGATGACGATGATCAGCACAATCGCATCCACAACCGGAGTCAACACGACCTGCGTAAGCAGTCGCTGGACCGCCGTGGTCTCTGAAAGCACACGCTGCATCAAAGCGCCGGTCTGGCCGCCCATAAAGAAATCAAGCGAGAGCGTTTGAATGTGCTCATATAGCTTTTGTCGGAATCCTGTCAGTAGCCGTTGCTCTAAATTCGCATCCACCCATGCTCGAAAGATATCAAGGACGTTACGCAGCACTATGGCGCAGGTCCAGATCACGAAGATGGTTGTGAATGATAGAGGCGTAGCTAGCCAATCTGTGATCACGGGTAGCGAAAACCAGCCCGCTTCCCCGCCATGTGCCGCCTTGTCGTAGAAGGAACCGCTCAAAGTCCATACGGTGTTCCAGTTGCCTGTTTTTGCGGCATCCCCAAACAATTTGATGAGGGGCCCAAAGGCGGCAGCCGCCACAAAGGGAAGCAGGAACATAACCAACGAGAAAAATAGCGACAGCGCTACGAAAGGCTTGTGCTCACCGAGAAGCTTGAAAGCGCGTTTGAGGTAAGGACGGGCGTTCATGCGGGGCATTTCCTTCATGCGGATCTTGCCGCCGCCGGGCCGATTATCTCCAGGTATACCTTCCGGCCCAACCGGTAACTCTCCAGGTAAAGCGACCCCAGGAGGCTGGCCTGCAGGCATTTCGATTGGTTGTCCGGAAGACCTCTCGTGGGACAAGCCTGGGATCGGCAAGCCAGGAATAGGAGGCTTCGACATGGATTATTGTTCCCTTCTGATTAGGACAGAGAAAACTTTGCGCGTGGAATGGTAGTAATACAAACACAGCACGCGGGTAAGAAACCAATCTTTACCCGCGGCTGTGAAATAGCCTGACAATGTCCGTGCCTAAGCCAGACGTGGTGTCCGGGATCTCCAGGCACGCTTTGCTAACACTTGGTATCTGCGGTGTGCTTCTAGCAGTAGCAATAGTAGTAATGCCACCAGCATCCGTAGGCGTTACAAAGAAGTTGACGACAAACGCAGACATCACTATAGGCCTGAACTTCACCCAGGCTCTCCGCATTTTCCACTCTTGTCGCACTCATTGCACCGCTGCTCTTGGGGATCTCGCTGCCCGAGGCTTTTTTGCTTTCGGGAAACATCTGGGCTGCTTTATCGCCCGTAACTGCATACTGTTGGAGTACGCTATCCGGGACATCATAAACGCTTACTTTATTGCCCTCTCCGGGCGTTGAGGTCAAAATAGCCATTGCTGTTCTCCTTAGTTATTGTTGATTGGTTGAGAGGAGATTGAAATCCTCAAGTTGAATGGAACCGGCCGCCGCCATGAAGCCTTGGGGGGCGTCACGTTTTGGCCCGCATGATCTGATGCTGCCCGAGAATTCTTTCGGCAGCGGTAGTAACTTACTTGCTTCAATCGACGAATGTTCCAACCCTGTGATCTATCACTTCGGGTTCCAAGAGAATCACCGCGGATATTCGAGAAGAGAATTGAACTTTTGACGACCCTGGGAATGAGTCGCCTCTGGAGTCCGTTTTTGCTCTTTGTTAGACCTCTGAAGAACCAGCAAGAAGAGAGAATACTACTCGCCATTCCCCTGGTGCACGACTCAGAGGTGACTTTCACGGGACCATAGTATTGAAGCAAGCGCATCCTACCAGCGATGACGTTACGGGACAAGCTTTTTTGCGGATCCCTGACGATAGTTTTTCTACGCCAGCTGCTCCAGACATTGTTGTAACTGCTTGTTAAATGTCTTATCGTCTTCGCCCGGCCCCGCATAACGTACTATCCCGTCGCGATCAATGAGGACCACTGTGGGCAGTCCATTTGCGCCGTAGATTCCTTGCAGTTTCTCATCTTCGGCAATCCCAACATGAAAATTCACGCCATGTTCCGTAATCATGTTGAGCATCAGTTGCCGCTCCTCGATCATCGATTCAGCAGGCCCGCGAAAAGCCATATAGTGACGGGTAAGCGCAATGACTTCCAAACCCTGTGCCCCCTTGCTCTCATGCAGCTTTGTGAGTTTGGGAAACATCTCCTGGCAGGGTTTACACCATGTAGCCCAGAATTCCAGTAGTACTACTTGGCCACGGAAGAGAGCCAGGGACGCCGGCCCGCCTTTGATCCATTCTTTGACAGGAATTTCCGGTGCTTCCTGTCCGAGGAGACTCATCTGGGTTGAACGATCGCGCACCTGCAAGTAGCCACTCGTTGCCGCGCGTTTTTGTGGCGGCGTGCCAGTGGCCTGCATGATTTGCGAAATCTTTTCAGCAAACGCTGACTCTTCCAATAGCATCCTGCCCGCCTTTTGAATCTGACCGGCCGATTGGTATATATCTGCGAGGCTCATTGCCAATTGAATACGCGTTTGAAACTCTATTTCATAGGGCGTCGTCCTTGCTTCAGCTAGCGCTTGCTCCAACTGGGCCGTCGCTTCATCCAGATTTCCAGACTGACTTAACTCGAACGCGCGGCCCATGAGTGCGGCAACGCGTTCCTGCGGTCTGACTAATCCAGCGGAAACTTCTGGTTCAACATTCATTTTTTGCTCACTTTATTGATCCTTATGCAGATTACTCGCGGCTATCAAATTACATTATTCGGGGTTCAGAAAGTCGTTCGGGGTTTCGGAAAGTTACCCCGCCGACCTCAAATCGAAGCGTTACTCTAAACCAAGTAGTGTCTGAATTTGAAAAATTATTTGCTCTTGTCGTGACCGATCGGGCTACCATTCGCGACGCGAAATGACACTCAACGTCAGAACCGAGGAGCGGCTACCAAGACCGTCTGAAAAGTCAGTCGAGTGAAGAAGGACACCAACATGATCGCAACTCAATACAGTACCGCGAGCGAAGCGACCGGATGCCGGCACTCAACATCTGAACCTTAGTCGAGTCTTGCGCGCGTTTGACCCGGTCGCTACCAAGTTGTGTGAAAAGTCAGTCGAGTGAAGAAGGATACCAACATGATCGCAACTTCAATACAGTACCGCGAGCGAAGCGACCGGATGCCGGCACTCAATAATCGTAAGAACTCTTGAAACGGTGGTTGAGTGCCGGCATCCGGTCGCTTCGCTCCCGGTACTGTATTGGGTGGCGACACCAATCGCATAATTCATGCTCAATCGCCAAGTTTCTACCCGGTCGCTACCGCTCACCGGTTCTGACATTGAGTGTTGCATTGCGCATGCCGCCGCTAATGAAACCAACACCGTTATTGCGCGAATCGCTCTCAACTGTATAATGCCTCTTTCGTAAATGCCTCTTTGCAAGCGTCCACAGCTATGCTCTAACAGTTACAGAACATCTCAAATATTTATTATGGGTACCGCGCCAGCTTGGGATCAGAAAAATAAAACTGCTCAAGTCCGAGAAGAAAACTATGAGTGAAGAAAGTTTTGATAGTGGGTACGACGAGTTCTCACAGGACGCTTATACGACTGTCGACGCCGAACCTTTTGCTGCCCAATTGCGTGAAGTCATCGATGCCATCGATGTCTCAGATTCACTGACCACGCCGCTCAAGCGTGCTATTGAGGACCTATTGCAACTTGCGGCGAAAACCGTTGGTTCAGAGGAGGCATCGGTGTTAGTGCGAGATGGAAGTGAAGGCGGTTTGAAGTTCTTGACAGCGATCAGCGATGTCAAAGATGAGTTGCTCAAACTGCACATTCCGGCCGGCAAAGGGATCGCTGGGTTAGTTTTCTCAAGCGGACAGCCAATGGCTGTGTCTGACGTGTCTAATGAAGGATCATTCTGGTCTGAGGCTGACGAAAAGACCGGCTTCAAGACGATCACGCTGCTGGCGACTCCCTTACGAACCTGCAATGAAATGGTAGGCGTGTTGGAGTTCGTCAATCGCACGGGCGAACCACCCTATCCACCCTTCACACCAGAAGAGATGGACCATGCGGCTTATTTTGCGGATGCGATCGCCCGGATAGTTGACGCCCACGAAATTGCGGAACTAGTTGAATCAATTTTCGATCGGTCCATTAAGACAGTTATTTCCGGAATAGAAGGAAGCCAGGAGTCTACTGAAGATCTGCGCGAGTGGGTAAAAAGTATCGTTACAGCTCCCGAACACCGAGACATGGGGATGCTCTGGATCTCCCTACGAGAAATCTTTAGCAAAGGTGAAGCGGAACGTGAATTGTGCCGGGATCTGCTGGAGACTTTCGCCCGTTTCACGGAGAAGCGGTCGGCGGTTAACACCAGTTACTCCGGATTTTGATTTGTAAACTTTCGACCTGAGGAGATGTGCAGATGCCGCAGTCTGATGTTGCGAGTAATGCTGGGAATGCCCTGCCAGACCTGTGGACTGCTATCCGAGAAGACACGAGTTGGGAGCGCTGCACTGGTCGCGGTGTCCGCGTTGCGATTGTCGACAGCGGCATAGACACTGAGCACCCTGATCTGAAAGGAAAAGTCAGGGAATCAGTTGAGGCGGTGGCGGAGGATGGCAAAATCAACTTCCATCCTTCTACTTCGGGCGATCAGGCGGGGCACGGCACCGCTTGCGCCGGTATCATCACCAGTATTGCACCCAACGCGGAGATCTACAGCGTCAAAGTGCTTGGACCGAACGCTTCCGGCTCAGGCGATATGTTCCTAGTCGGCCTTGACTACGCCATCAAACAGAAGTTTCAGGTCATTAACCTTTCTTTAGGGACGACAAAACGGGACTATTTTGGACCACTGCATGACCTCCTGGATCGGGCGTATCACGCGGGTTGCATTGTTGTGGCGGCGGCAAACAATCTGCCCTACCCGAGTTACCCTTCAATCTTTTCCTCATCGATAGTCTCAGTGGTCAAAAGGGCCGGTGGCGATCCATTTAATTTCGGTTACCGCTTTGGGCATGTAATCGAACTGGTCGCGCCGGGGGTTGAGGTGAAAACAACCTGGCCGGGCGGTGGTTATCGACAGTTAACAGGGAATAGCTTTGCGTGTCCCTACATCGTGGGAATAATTGCGCTGCTGATGGAAGGGTATCCAAATCTAACGCCGTTCCAGGTCAAGACTATTCTTTACGCTATAGCGAAGCGCAACCAACAAAAATCGGCAGCAGCAACGACCTCGAGCGATGCCACAGATAAGGCGTAAACCCGCTGCGTCAGCGGAAGTTTTCGGCTAGCACGATATCGCTTTCAAAGCTGTCCACTTGCACATAAAGAAGCGATCTACCGTCGGGAGAGACGGCGAGACTTGGATACACCAATTGAAGTTCTTTTTCGATGGGTGCTACTTGCGTCGAATGACCAGTGTCGAAGGAGAAGAACTCAATGGTTGGATGGGGCGTCGTCTTTGGATTAACGAAATAGATGCCATTACGAACCAGAGCCCAGAAACCCTGGAGGGGTTCATCAAGGACGCGTATTTCCTCGCCACCTGCCCGAGGTATTCTCCAAATGCCTGGAATGCCGAAGCTCTTGGAATAGTAAACAAAATTACTATCAAATGACTCGAATGCTTCCCGTCCCCCTTGTCGAGTCACTTGCACGGCCTGGCCTCCTTCCGCGGGCGTCTTCCAGACTTGCCACTCTCCTGTACGATTGGAGCCGAAGTAGATCCATCGTCCATCCAGCGACCAGCTCGGCCTTACATCGTCGGCAACATCTTCGGTGAGACGGCGCGGTTTGCCTCCTTCCGCGCTCACCACAAAGATGTCCCGATGACCAGCCGCTATCGAATCGAAAGCAATTTGTCCACCGTCGGGAGACCAGCGTGCTGAGCCTACATCAGGGCCGCCGAACGAAGTCACCTGCGCCGGATTTGATCCATCAGCGTCGCAGACCCAGATCTCACTACTTCCAGATCGACCTGATGAGAACACAATTCTTTTTCCGTCCGGCGAGTATTGGGGACCATAATCCTGCCGTGTAGAGGAGATTATTCTATTAGGACCACGGTTACTTGAAGAACCACCGATACCAATTCGCCAAATGTTGGTGTCTCTGAATTCTTGTGAATAAGCGAGGCGGTTCCCCTGTCGCGAAATAGCGACGGTAGAGGCACCCACCCCACCTACAGCTAACTGCTCAGGCGCACCACCCGCGGCCGAAACTTTCCAGAGACTGAGACTGCCGTAAAACCATGATGCGAACACAATCTCGCGACCATCCGCAGTCCAAGCCAGGCTTCTACCACTCCGATGATCAAAAGTAAGTCGCTTCGGTTCGCCGCCAGCGGCCGGCATAACATAGATCTCAACGTCACGACTTGAAGTTCCTCGAACAAATGCCAGAACTTTTCCGTCAGGGGAGAACGCTGGAGTCGAATCACCAATGGATCCCACGGGCGGTGTCGTGATTTGTCGCTTCTCAAGATTTTCCAACGAGAGCAAAAAAATGCTATTGGGTTCCTGAGGTGACAGTTGCCCTGAAAACGCCAGATACTTTCCGTCTGGAGACCAGGAAAGAGCGTTGCCATATTCGTACAACGAGATAAAGGCAGAGGTTCCCGAGTACAACTTCCGCTCAGGCCCGCCCAGGGCCGGAACCAGGAAGATGCTTATTCCGGAACCCGATTGGCGGACAAACGCGATCTGATGACCGTCAGGCGACCAGGCTGGATAGAGGTCGTCGGCCGCGTTGGAAGTGAGCCGCAGTGGTGGCGTTGCAGTGTTAACCAGCTTGACGTAGATGTCGAAGTTCTTGCCCTTCTCACCGTTCCACGCGAATGCGATCTGATTACCATCTGGCGAGAAAGCTGGCTGCACTTCGCGCCCCGGAAAGGTGGTGAAGGGTACGACCTTCACCGGAGGCAACGCGGCACTGAACTGGTTTCGTCCAACGATCTTGTACAAAGCGACAGTGATACCAGCAAGGGTTATCATCCCTAACACGAGTACAACTAGTCTGCCGTATTTGATTGATCTCACCCCGCCGGAAGAGTGAGTTTCAGTCAACGTTCGGAACGGCCTCTGCGCGCTCAGCTCCTGTCTCAGGTTTTTTAGATCTTCGAGTAGCTCGTCGGCTGTTTGATAACGCTCGTCCTTATCCTTGCTCAGTGCTTTGCGAAGGATCGGAGTCAGCGCTTGTACGTCTCCTGAAGCGTCGTCCGGCAGATTCGGAAGTTCTCTCTCCAATATCGAAGCGATTACGTCACTTCTTGTTGGGCCCCCAAACGGCACATGGCCCACGAGCATCTCGTATAGCACCACACCCAAACTCCAGATGTCCGTGCGTGAATCCACGGCGAGACCTCGCGTTTGCTCAGGCGACATATAAGCGGAAGTGCCCAGCACAA
>Ga0070708_100000607_pt1 | contig 26975 bp, 25 predicted proteins | sample KBSK5503metaG_FD_65469 | JGI IMG/M metagenome (GOLD analysis project Ga0070708, IMG submission 65469) | Corn, switchgrass and miscanthus rhizosphere microbial communities from Kellogg Biological Station, Michigan, USA - KBS K5-50-3 metaG | ecosystem: Host-associated > Plants > Roots >... | reverse complement strand
CGTCGACGTAGCAGAAGCTGCGCGTCTGCTTGCCGTCGCCGAAGACGGTGAAGTCCTCGCCGCGCAGCGCCTGGACGACGAACGCCGGCACCACCCGTCCGTCGTCCATCCGCATCCGCGGACCGTAGGTGTTGAAGATGCGAGCGAGGCGGACCGGAACGCGATGCACTCCCGCGTACGAGGCGACCAGCGCTTCGGAGAACCGCTTCGCCTCGTCGTAACAGGCGCGGGGTCCCACCGGATTCACGTTGCCGAAGTAGTCCTCGCGCTGGGGATGTTCGAGCGGGTCGCCGTACACCTCCGAGGTGCTGGCATGGACCAGCGCCGCCCCCAGCGACCGGGCCAGGTCGAGCGCGTTGCGCGTGCCGGAGGAGCCGACTTCCAGGGTCTCCAGCGGCAGCCGGGCGTAGTCGATGGGCGAGGCCGGCGAGGCGAGGTTGAACACCACGCCCGCCGCGCCCCGCACCGGGATCGGCGCGCAGATGTCGTGCTGCACGAAGCTGTAGCGCGGGTTCCCTCGGTTCCGCTCGGCGTTGTCGCGGCGGCCGGTGAGGAGATTGTCGACCGCCACCACCTCGTCCCCTCGGGCCAGCAGGCGGTCGACCAGGTGGCTGCCGATGAACCCCGCCCCCCCGAGAACGATGGATCGCATCTATTTCGCCCTTCCGTACCGGTCCTCGAGGCGGACCACGTCGTCCAGCTCGGGGGTGGAAACCTCGAGGACGTCGCAATCGGTCTCCGCGATCATCCGGTGCCGCAGGAGCGGCGTGATGTGGAAGGTGTCGCCGGGGGCCAATCGCGTCTCCACGAGTCGCTCTCCTTCGCTGCCGGTCTGGAAGCGGAGGATGCCGCTCAGGACGCGCACCGTCTCGTCCTTGCGCAGATGATACTGCAAGCTGAGCGCATGACCTTCGTGGATGTGCAGGATCTTGCCCACGTAGCGATCGGTGTGCGCCCAGATCAGCTCGTATCCCCACGGCTTCTCGACGCGTCTGGGGGTGATCGCGGGCATCTCAGCGGGCTGGCATCACGGCGGCGGCGCTGCGCAGCTCGCGCTCGACGTCCAGGCGGAACCGGTTGGCGGCGTCCCGGTCGCGGAAGGCCCCCACCCGGACGCGGTACCAGGTCCCCTTCGCGCCCAGGTTCGCTTCCTGCACATAGGGCTTCAACCCGGCGCCCCGGGCGCGCGATTCCAGGCGGGCCGCGTCGGAGCGGTCCTGCGCGGCGCCGATCTGCACGGTGAAGTTCCCCAGCTCCCGGGGAGGAGGGGTCAACGCGACGGGCACCGCGGGCGCGACCTGGACGGGGCGCGCCGGCGGAGCGGGGACCACGGTGGTCTGCCGCGCCGCGGGCGCGATCACGGCCGCGGCGTGGACGGGAGGAGGGACCTTCTCCGGGCGCGCCACTTCAGCGGGCGCGGCCGCGGGCCTGGCGTCCGGATGCGACGTGGGCTTCGGCGTGGCGGGGGGCGGATCCGACCGGCGCGCCTGGGCGTCGAGGCTGGCGAGATCCGCCGGGCGCGCCGCCGGTTGCGGCGAGTTGACCTTCTTGCCCAGGAGGATCCCGAGCGAGAAGACGCCGAAGAGGAGCAAGAGCGCGCACACCGCCAGCGCGATCACCTGGCGATCGTCGAGGGAAATCTGCACCTTCTCGCGGAGCTGCCCGACCTCGCGCACCGGCGCGGGTGTACCAGACCGGCCGGATCGCCGCTACTCTTCTTCCGCCGCGGGCGCTTCCATCCGCTCCGGAGCGGAGACGCCCAGCACGGCGAGCGCGTTCGCCAGCGTCTGCTTCAGCGCCCAGACCAGGAAGAGGCGGGCGGAGGTCTTGCGCGGGTCGTCGCCGATGACCCGCTCGGTCTTCTTGTACCTGGTGTAGTACCCGTGGAACTGCGCGATGCTCTCCTGGAGGTAGAAGACGACCTTGTGCGGCTCCAGCGATGCGGCCGCCTGGGCGATCAGCTCGGGGAACTCGAGCATCCGCTTGATCAGATCGATCTCCTCCGGCAGCTGCAGCGCGCCGATCGATCCGGCATCCCAGCGCGGCTCGATGCCCCGCTCCTCCTTCGCCTTGCGCAGGATGGCCGCGCAGCGGGCGTGGCCGTACTGGACGTAGAAGACCGGGTTGGTGTTGTCGCGCTTCTGCGCCAGGCCGATGTCGAAGTCGAGGGCCATGTCCCCACGGCGGAGGAGGAAGAAGACGCGGGTGGCGTCGGCGCCGGCCGTCTCCAGGAGCTCGCGCAGGGTGACGAAGTTCGCCGCCCGCTTGCTCATCCGGTAGGGCTGGCCGTCCTTCATCAGATTGACGAGCTGGAAGAGGATCACCTCCAGCTCGCCGCCCATGGCGGCGACCACCGCCTTCACCCGCTGCTGGTAGCCGCCGTGGTCCGCGCCCCAGACGTCGATCAGGCGACGGTACCCGCGCGCGATCTTGTCGTAGTGGTACGCGACGTCGGCGGCGAAGTAGGTCGGCTCGCCGTTGGTCTTGAACAGCGGGCGGTCCCGATCGTCGCCGAAGCGGGTGGTCTTCACCACCTTGAGCGGAGTGGGAACGTATTCGTCCTCGTCGACGTCGACGCCCTTGGGCGGCGGCAGCACTTCCATCGCCGTCAGGCCCTTCTCGTCCAGCATCCGGACCGCGGCATGAAGCCGGTCCTGATCGTGCAGCAGCTTCTCGCTGAAGAAGTTGTCGAAGCGGATCCCGAACAGCGCCAGGTCCGGGCGGATGAGGTCCTGCAGGATCCAGGTGGTGGCGAACTTTCGCAGCGGCTCCTTGATCTCCTCGAAGGGCCGGCTCGGGTCTCCGCCTGCATCCAGCCAGGCGCGCGCGACGTCGCGAACGTACTCGCCCTGGTAGTCGTCCGGATGGAGCGGCACGCGAGGGACGTCCGGTCGCAGCTCGGTGGCGCGGGCCAGGACCGCGTGCGCCAGCCGCCAGACCTGCCCCCCCGCGTCGTTCACGTAGAACTCGCGGTAGACGTCGTACCCGGCCCAGTCCAGCAGGTTGGCGATCACGTCGCCGAGCACCGCTCCGCGCCCATGGCCGACGTGCATCGGGCCGGTGGGATTGGCGCTGACGAACTCCACCATCGTGCGCTTGCCCTGGCCGGCGTTGCTGCGCCCGAAGCGGTCGCGCTGGTCCCAGACGGCCCGCAGGGCCTTCTGCCAGACGTCCTGCGCCAGGCGGAGGTTGAGGAACCCCGGACCGGCGATCTCCGGCTTCGCCGCCAGCATACCGTCGCGATCCTCGATCCGGTCGACGATGGCCTGCGCCAGCGCCCGCGGATCCGGCTTCGGCGCTCCCGTGGCCGCCGCGTGCTGCTTGGCGAACGTCATCGCCGCGTTGGAAGCGAAATCGCCGTGCGCCGCCTGCCTGGGCGCGTCGAGCTGGACCGGATAGTCGCCTGGCGGCAGCAGCCCGTCCTTCACGCACCGTTGCAACGCGCGCCGCAACAGATCGGCGACCTGCTCCTTCACCATGCCGGGCCTTTCGAGAACTCGCGGTCGAAGGCCGGCCGCAAGCGATCCCAGCTCGCGTACAGGTGCTCGATCATCACCTTGGTGTCGCTCAGCACCGGCATGAAGTTGGTGTCCCCGTTCCAGCGAGGGACCACGTGCCAGTGCACGTGATCGGAGATGCCCGCGCCGGCCACCCGGCCCAGGTTCATGCCCACGTTGTGCCCATGCGCGCCGTATGCCTGGCCCACCAGGCGGATGGCGACCCGCAGCATCTCGGAGAGCTCATCGTGCTCCTCTCGCGGGAGCGAACCGAGGTCGGGCAGGTGCGAGCGCGGCACCACCATCAAGTGGCCGTTGTTGTACGGGAAGCGGTTGAGGATGGCGAAGGTGTGCGGGGTCCGCCCCAGGATCAGGTTCTTCCGGTCGTCCCGCTCGCGGGGAAGGTCGCAGAAGATGCAGCCCTGCTTCGGCTCGCCCTTCTCGATCAGCTCCATCCGCCAGGGCGCCCAGAGCTGGTCCATCACCGGATCAAGCTGGGGGCGAGGAACATGATGCCGCCTTCGCCGGTGGCGGCGGAGCGCACGCCTTCCGTCGCGCCCTGGAACGCGCCCTGGAAGGCGCCGCGCAAGAGATCGCGCAGCGACAGGTCGCGGTCGCGCGGAGGGTACTGGACCTTCGGTTCGCCGGTCTGGCCCGCCAGCGACCAGGCGGAGGCGAGCGCGTCGTCGAAGCCGCCCAGCTCGTCGACGAGCTTCAGGTCCTTCGCGCGGCGGCCGGTGTAGATGCGGCCCTCGGCGATCTCACGGACCCGCGGCTCGGGGAGACCGCGGCCCTCGGCCACTGCTTCGATGAACTGCGCGTAGATCTCGTCGGAGATGCTCTGGATTTCCTCCCGGTCCGGCTCGCGCAACGGCCGGAACGGCGAGAGCGTATCCTTGTACTTTCCGCTCTTCACCGTCGTCTCCTCGATTCTCGCCCACTCGAGGAGCCCTCGTACGTTGAAGTGGATGGAGACCACGCCAATGGAGCCGGTGAGCGTTCCTGGCTGGGCGAAGATGCGGTCCGCCGGGGCGGAGATGTAGTAACCGCCCGAGGCGGCCAGGTTGCCCATCGACACCACGACCTTCTTCTTCGCCTTGATGCGCTTGACGGCGTCGTGGATCTCCTGCGAGGGACCGATGGCGCCGCCCGGCGAGTCCACCCGGACCACGATGGCCTTCACGTCGTCGTCCCTCTCGTACTTCTTGAGCAGCTTGACGATCCGGTCCGGGTCCATGCCCGGCTGCTGCTCGACGCCGATGGTCCCCTTGACCTCCACGATCCCGATCCGCGGTCCGACGGTGGTCTCCGTCTCCAGGCTGACGCGGCTGGTGGACGCCTTCACCGCCGAGTAGGCGAGCAGCATGAACCCGAACAGCACCAGGAACAGGCCGCCGAAGATGACGCCGAGGACCACCGCCGCGCGCTTGTCCAACCCGGGAGCTCCTTCTCGAACAGAGGCCGCTTGCTACCACTCGGACCGTGTGGGTACAAGCGGGTCCCGTGCCCTTCCGGCGCATGCTGACAAGTCTGGTCGAGCGTGTGGCCGGAGCTCGCGGCGCCGTGTTCTGCGATCACGAGGGCGAATCGGTGGAGCTGGTGCTGCGGGACCCGCAGCTCTCCGAATACGACCTGAAGATCGCCGGCGCCCAGCTCGCCGCGGTCTGGCAGTCGCTCAAGGACAGCTCGAGCCAGTCCGGAATCGGGGCGATGCAGGAGCTGCAGGTGAGCTGCGCATCGGGGAGCCTGATCTGCCGGTCGCTCCCGGACGGCTATTACGTGGTGCTGCTTATCGGCCCGGGCGCGCCCGCCGCACCGGCCGGATTCGAGCTGCGGGCGACGGCGGCGGAGATCGCCGCCGCCCTTTGATCCCGGAATGCTGCGGAGCGAGAGTTCCGTATTGTGTCCCGGATCTCCGACGAAAGTGCTGTATGGTGTCCCCAGATGCTGGAGCTCTACTGGGAGGCGGTGGTGCGGCGGGCGTAGCGGACCAGGGCGCGCAGGTCGGGGTGGTCGGGATCGAGCTCGAAGCTGCCCTGGCGCTCGCCCGGGCCGGTCACGATTCCGCTCCAGCGAGAGGGGTCCTCGACCGCGACGCCGTCCCAGTCGAGGAGGAGCGGCTCGCGCGCGTCGAGATCGGGCGCCTTGGCCAGATGGGCGAGCGCCGCCGCCTCCGCGCGGGGGCCGCTCACCCCGAGCACCGCCAGGCCGCCGAAGTTCAGCGCCGCGATGCGCTTGTCGAAGAGCGGCCGGATCTGCGTCGAGGAGAGCAGGACCGCGACGCGCGGCTTCTCCTCCCCGGTGGGCCGCCACAGCCATCCTTGCCGATCTCCCACCTGGATCGCGGCCGGTCGGGGAATCGCGTCGCGCGGCAGCGCCGGCCTGGGGCTGCGGGTCTGACGGGTCGCGGTCCCGCGGCCCAGGCGGATCTGCCACACGTCGGTGGCGTCGTCCGTGAGCCGCCACCCGAACCAGAGCCGCTCCCCCGCCCGGTCCCAGGTCATTCCATCCGCGACGGCGCCTGCCGGCGGCGCCGCCAGGGGCTGGACGCGCATCGAGGGCAGATCCAACAGCGAGAAGACGTCGAGCCCGTTCGAGTCCAACGCCACCGCCAGCCGGTGGCCGTCGTCGCTGATGGCAAACGCATCGACCGGGTTGCTGGGCGCGTAGATCGTCCTTCGCGAGCGGTCCTGGATGGTGATGGCGTCGACGCCGAACCTTCCCCGCCCGGCGTCGGTCAGGACGTAGAGGGTGCGCCCGTCGGGGGAGAAGCGGGGCTGGCGGAAACGCGCCGGCTTCTGGGGGTCGGTCAACAGATCCGCGCGCGCGGACTGGAGGTCGGCGAGGACGACGGCGTCGGAGCCGGAACGCCGGACGACGGCGACGATGGCCCGGCTGTCGGGTGAGAGCGGGCCGAGTGAAACCAGCCCCGACAGCGCGTCTTCCAGCGTCAGCGCGCCAGCAGCCGCTCGTTGCGTTCCCGCCGCCGGCGGAGGGGGGACGACGTCCGCGACCTTCTTCGAGTCCATCGCCAGGAAGCGCAGGACGACCTTCGCCCCGTCGCGCACCGCGTAGAACAGCCTCTTGCCATCCCGGGAAAAACCGCCCGCGAGCTGATCGCCCGAAGCCGGATCGATGGCGGACGGCGGGGAGCCCTCCTCGTCGATGAGTTGCAGCCGCCGGCGCCCGTCCCTCAGGGAGACGATCAAGAGCTGCCTTGGCTCCGACGGAACGTAGCGGACCTCCGCGATGCCGCCCGGCTCGTCGGTGAGCTGCGTGGGGAATCCACCTTCCACCGCGATCGACGCGGCCTGCCGCGTCCCGAACAGCGTGGTGATGAAGGCCACGCGGGCCCCGTCAGCCGAGGGCGCGGGCGCCCACGCCGCCGCCATGGACTCGAGATGGCGCAACCGCGCCGCCAGGTCCTCGGCGGGGGCGGCGAAGAGGAACGCGAGAACGAGCATTGAATTCCTACCTCCCCCGGGCGTTCTACTCTCGGGCGTGGCCGAACGCGAACGGCGGCCGTCGCACAGGGTGCGCCCTTGACGCGCCAGGAGCGCGCCCGCAAAAAAGGAGTTGCGCATGCGCCGACTGTCTCTCGCACTGTTGCTCGCCGCCGGCTGCATCCACGGCGCCCCCCGGAGGGACGACGACGCGATCCGCAGCATCGCGCAGCAGGAGCGGTGGGCACAGGACGCCGTCGCCGCCCGCCGGACCCGGAACCAGCTGGACGCGATCCGGTCCGGCGACTACCAGGCCGTGGGACGCGCCCGCGCGGAGCTGAAGCGGCTGGTGCAGGCCATCGACCGCGGGACCTGGATCCGGAACACCGGCGCGGCGCTTCTGGCGGACGAACAGGACCCGTACCTCATCGGCGCCTTCGACCGCGCCGGACGGGTGCGCTCGGAAGCGGGGCAGGCGGCCGACGAGTTGGCGTCCGCGCTGGCCGAGGCCAAGGGAGGTCTGACCATCGGCGATCTGCGGCCCGCGTTCGAGGCCATCCACAAGGCGCAAGCGAGCGAAGACCGGATCGCGCGGCTACCGCCGCGTGCGGGCGGCATCCGGTTGGGGCTGTCGCCGCTTCCGGTGCCGCGTCCCTTCATCGCCACGGCGGCGCGGCTGGTCGCCGCCAACCCCGAGCTCACGCGCGAGCTGGACCGGCTTTCGCCCGACGACGCGGCGCAGATCCGGGCCCGGCTGGCGGACGTCGATCGCGGCAGGGAGGAACAGAGGCGCGCCGAGTCGCCGCCAGCTCCCGCCGCCGCGGCGCCCGTTCCCGCCCCGGAGGAACCGCCGCCGGGGGAGCCCCGGGAGGCGGAAGCGCCCTCCCCGACGCTCACCATCGCCAACGATGCCGCGGCGCTCCTGGCCAAGCGGACTCCCCGCTCGATCACCCTGCGTGAGGACGGCCTCTTCGAGCTCTCCTACGACGACGCGGAGTACCTGGTCGACCCGAGCGGCAAGCTGGTGCGCAAGGAACCGCATCAGCGCTGAAAGTCGTAGACGCTGCCGATGTTCAAGATCCGGGTCAGCTCGTCCAGGGCGGTCATCATCTCCCGGGCGAGACGGGGATCCGCCAGATCGGCGCCCTCCAGCTGGTCGCGGTAATGCCGGCGGACCCACTCCTCCAGCTCGCCGCCGAGCGCCTCGTCCCAGAACACCCGCGCGCCGATCGCGCTTCGCTCCGCGTCTTCGAGGACGATGCGCTGGCGCAAGCAGGCCGGACCGCCGCCGTTCTCCATCGACTGGCGCAGATCGAGGTAGTGCACGCTCTTCACCGGTCCGCCGGACTCGACCAGGCGCTGGAGATACGCGTGCGCCTGAGGGTCTTCCCGGGACTCCTCGGGGGCGACCAGCGTCATCGAGCCGCCGGGGACGGTGAGGAGCTGCGAGTTGAAGGGATAGGCCGCCACCGCCGAGCCGACCGGAAGCTCGAGATTCGTCGCCAGGTAGGCGACGAACGATTCGCCGAGCAAGGCGCGCAGCTCGTCGACCAGGCGCTCGGATCCGACGAAGGCCTGCTCGTGCAGCAAGAGCACGTCTCCGTTTCCCACCGCCAGCACGTCGGTGTGGAACGCGCCGGCGTCGATGCCGCGCGGATGCTGCTGGGGGAAGAGCGTCCGCGCCGGATCCACTTGCCCCAGACGCGCCAGGGCGTGCGAGGCCTCGCGGGTCTGGCGCGCCGGGTAGCGTTGCGGGCCGCCCGCCGGCGACTCCTCCTCGAAGGCGCGGCGTCCCCAGGCGAACAGGTGCACCGCGGGGCCGCCCGCCGCGAAGAGGCGCGTGTGGTTGGCCGCGCCCTCGTCGGCGAAGTGGGCCCCGCCGGGAAGCGGATCGTGCACCTCGAATCGGCGCTGGTCGGCGAAGATCACCCGAAGCACCCGCGTGGTCGTCTCCGCCTCCAGCGAGCGGTGGAACATCGCGGTCAGGTTGGCCGGGATCAGGTGGAGCCGGCGGTCCATCGCGTCCGAGGAGGGGATGGAGGTGGCGGCGTTCGCCGTCCACATCGCCGCCGCGCTGGAGCTGATGCGCAAGAGCTGATCCTTGAGCTCCGGATCGCGCGCGGCCCGCGCGATCACCTCCTCGTCGCTGCCGCGAAAGCCGAGCCGGCGCAACGTGCGCAGCGATGGGCGCTCGTGCGGAGGCAGCACGGCCTGGCCGACGCCCAGCGAGGCCACGAACCGCATCTTGGCGAGGCCTTGCAGGGCCGCGCCGCGGGGGTTGGCGGGCTGGCCCGCGTGGAGGGTCGCCGCCAGGTTGCCGTGCGACAGTCCGGCGTAGTTGTGGGTCGGGCCGACGAGCCCGTCGAAGTTGTACTCGCGCGCGGGCACGCGCGATCTCTAGCACTATTTGTGCTTGCCGCCCGCCGCCTCCTTGGGCGCGGCGTCCTTCCGATCCTTCAGCTTCAAGAGATCTTCGTGGCGCTGCTTCTCCTCCTTCTGCCACTTCTCCAGCAGCTCCTGTCGCTTCTTCAGCTCGCCTTCCTGCCGCTTCTTCAGGGCGTCGGCGCGCTTCTCCTTCTCCTTCGCGCGCAGGTCTTCGAGCTCCTTGACCTTCTTCTCCTTGGCCGCGTCCAGCTTGTCTTGCAGCTCGTCCAGGCGCTTGGACTTCTGGTCCTCCTGCCTGGCGCGCACCTCGTCGAGGTGCTTGGCCGCGGCGTCCTCCTGCTGCTTGCGTTTGTCCTCCAGCTTCTCCTCCAGCTGCTTCGCCTGCTGCTGGCGCAGGTCGAGCTCCTTCTTCTGTCTCGCCTCCCCGTGCTTCTTCCTCTGCTCCTCCTCGTCCTTGCCGATCTCCTCGAACTGCTGCTCGAGGAACTCCCGCTCGAACTTCGCCCGGTCGCTGGCGTGCTTCTCGTGCAGCTGCTCCGCGGCCGCCTTCTGCTCGCCGATGGGGAGAGCGGCGATCTGCTTCAACTCCTGGAGGTGATCGCGCGCGAACCCCTCGACCTTCTGCTCGAGGGCATCCAGGATCGTCTTCGTGCGCTGGCGGGTGCGTTCGACGAGCTCTTCGTGTTGCCTGGCCGAGACGGAATCGAGCGCCGACCGCAGCTCCCGCTGGTGCTTGTCGCCGAGCTCGGCGCGCAGCTTCTCCAGCTCCGCCTGGTGGCGCTCAGCGAGCTGCTCCTGATGGACCCGCAGCTCGTCGGCGTGTCGCGCGGCCAGGTCGGCCTCGGCGCGGGTCAGCTCCGCCTCGTTCCTGGCATCGACCGCGTCGACGTGCTTGCCGGCGATCTGGTCGTGGTGCTTGTCGAGGTCCGCCGCGTGGCGCTCCTGCTCCTGGGCCTGCGTCTTGGCGAGCTCGTCGTCGTGTTGCAGCGATTCCCGCTGCTGCTTCTGCTCCAGCTCCTCCAGGGTGTCCGCGGGATCGGCGCGGTTTCCCTCGCGCGCGTTCGGGTCGACGACCGCCACGGCGCTGGTCAGCTCGCGGCCGTCCGAGGTCCGGACCCTGAACCGGTAGAACTGCACCGGCAGGTTGTCCGCGGCTCCCGCTGTCCTCTCCTGGGGCATGGCGAGGCTCCTATTCCTCGATGTTCCCTTCGTCGGGCCCGGACTCGTCGGCCTTCTTCCGGGCATCGGCGAGCTTGTCGGCGGTGTCTTCCACCCGCTCCTTGGCCTTGCGCGCCTTCGACAAGGTGTCCGGGAAGGATTCGTACCCGGGAGCGGAGGGTGCGTCGGCCAGCGATGGGAGCGAGCGGCCGTCGCCCGCGGCCGGACTGGGGAACGCTCCCGGCCCGCCTGTCGGCTCGGGGGGAGCGAACGCCGTTCCCCCGGCGCTCCCGAGGTCCGGCTGGGGCGGCGGGACCGCGATGTCGGGTGAGGCCGCGGGGGTTGGTGGGGGTGTCGGTCCTGCGGGCGAGGTGGGCTGAGACGGAATGCCTTGGGCCGGCTGCGGGAAGGGTTGCGCCGCGGCCGGAACGGTTTGCGGTGGCGGGGGAACCGCCTGGACCGGAGTCGGGATGGATTGCACCGGCGGCGGAACCGCCTGCACCGGCGGGACCGCCTGGAACGGGACTGCCTGGATCGGCGGCGGCACTCCAAGAACCGGAGTCGGGATCGCCTGCGTGGGCGGCGGAACGACTTGAACGGGCGCCGGGATCGCCTGGACGGGCGTCGCCATGACTGGCGGGGGCGGCGGCGGTGCGGGAGCGATGGGTGCCTTTGCGATGGGGATGACCGGCGTCGCCGTTGGCGCACGGGGCGTCGCCGTTGGCGCACGGGGCGTCGCCGTTGGCGCATGCACGATGGGGGGAACCCCGCCGATCGGCGCCGTGGGGTGTGCCTGCGGACCCGAAGGCGGCGGCGGAATCGACGCAGTCGGCGGTCCCGAGGGTGGGTGGGTCGCGACGACCGGAGGCGGGACAACTGGATGCGGCTGAGCCGGTACCGGCGCCGGTGCGGGACGCGGCATCACCGCCACCGGCGGGGGGGCGGGTTGCCCTGGAGACGAAGGGGGCGGAGCCGCTGGATTTGCCCGATTCGGCGCCGGCGGTGGCGGCGCGGATGCAGCAGGCGGGACCTGCGCAGGAGGGCCGGCCGGAGTCTGCGTGGGCTGACCCGCCGCCGGCGGGGACGGCCGCGGCTGGACGGTGGAGACACGTTGCCAGCTTTCCTCGCCGAGCAGCCGCCGCTCCACGACGACCTGGTACGAACGCCCCTTCAACCACTCCGGATCGATCGACAGGACGACGTCATCGGTCTTCTGCAAGTGGATGATGGCGAAGCGCACCGGGTCCCGCGGCTCCTTCCCGTCGTGCTCCGGCGACGCGGGAAGCGGCGGAACCGGCACCGAGTTCCGGGCAGCGCCCTTCCTGACCGTGGAGACCGCGCTCCCGATCTCCACCCAGTTTCCCCTCTCGTCGGCGCGTTCGAGGACGAAGCGGATCTGCGTCTTGTCGAGGTTCTCGAGCCTCGCCTGCATCCACGCCCTTCCCCCGTCGACCGGGGCGCGCTCGAAGGAGAGCTCGACGATCCTTCCCTTGTCCGCCGCGAACCGCGCCGCCGCTTCGTTCGCTTGCGTGCCCAAGCGCGGGGGAATGGCAAACACGCCGTCGTACTTGCCGCTCTCGATCTTCCCCTGCCAGCGCGTGTACACCTCCCAGGAGCCGTCCTCTTGCTGCTTCTCCACGTGGATGGAGAGGAATGCGCCTTCGCAACCCTGCGCCTCGACATGGAGGCCGAGCCGGTCTCCGGGTTCGGCGCGCCTGCGCTTCCACTCGGCCTTGGTGAGCCGCCCCTTCGGCTCTGGCTTGGGAAACTTGTACTTCGCCTTCGCGCGGCCGCCGTCGGCCTTGGCCTCGAGCGAGGTCACTTGCTCCCAGGGACCGTCCTCCGCCGGCGCCTTCTCGAGGATGAGCTCGTACTTCTCGCCGTCGGTCCCGTCCGTCTCGACGATCAAATCGGCTTCCTCGCCCGGGAGGAAGACCTCCTTGTTCCAATGCCGGTACAGCACGCGCTTCTTGGGCAGGACGATGGTGAACTGCCCGCCCGTGCGCAGCGGGCGCGGCACGGCCGCCGGCGGCGATGAAACTTGCGGCTGCGCCTTCGGATCCAGCACCGCGGCCTACCTGGACAGGGACGCAGGGTGTCCCCCCGGCGGAGCAGCTTACCGGATGATTCGCCAGGCTGGCGAGCGGGCGCTACTGCTTGCCGTAGAACCGGAAGGCGATCTCGGCCACGCAGGCCGGCTTTCGCTCGCCCTCGACCTCGATGGTCGCCTGGATCAGGCCCTCGACTCCATTGGGGATCTCGGTGATGTCGCCCAGCCTGGCGTTCAGCCGATATCGCTGGCCGTCCTTGAGCGGCGCCGGGAAACGCACCTTGTTGAGGCCGTAGTTGATCACCATGGCGAAGTTCTTGATCTCCACCACGTCGAAGAAGAGCCCGGCGATCAGCGCCACCGTGAAGTAGCCGTGCGCGATGGGCTTGCCAAACGGCGACTCGCGCGCGATGCGCTCGCGGTCCACGTGGATCCACTGGTGATCGCCGGTGGCGTCGGCGAACTTGCGGATCGCCTCGTAGGTCATCGGGTGCCAGTCCGAGACGCCCAGCTCCTTGCCCGCCAACGACTTGATGCCTGCCACGCCGTCGATCAGGGTCTTGCCCACGGTGCGCTCCCGGTCTCGAGGGACGCCCTGTTTAACATGCGCCGCTGGGATATGGTGGGAACGTTCCGGCACGCGTTCCAGGAGTGACCATGAGAGTCCTGCTCGCCCTGCTCGTCGCCCTTCCCGCCCTCGCCAAGGAGCGCGAAGGCGTCACCGCCCCGCCCACCATCCAGGTGGAGGGCAAGACACTGAATCTCATGGGCATGGGCCTGCGCAAGAAGCTCTGGCTGAAGATCTACCTGGCGAGCTTGTATCTGGAGAGCCCGACCGCCGACGCGCAGCAGGCCATCGCCTCCGAGCAGACCAAGCGCGTGCAGATGAACATGCTGCGCGATCTCGAGCGGGGGAAGATCGTCGAAGCCGTGCAGCAAGGATTCGAGCGCAATGCGGGCGAGCAGATGCCGCGCCTTCAAGAGAGGCTCGATCGATTCCTGCGCGCCATCCCCGATCTCAAGGGCGGGCAGACCATCGTCATCACCTACTTTCCGGGCAGGGGCACGCTGATCAAGCCCGGGCTCGGAGAAGAGGTTGCCATCCCGGGCAAGGACTTCGCCGACGCGCTCTTCTCCGTCTGGCTGGGAAAGAGCCCGGTCGACGACGAGCTCAAGCAGGAGATGCTGGCCAACCGCTGACTTCGTCACACCCTGGGCGGCGGCAGGCTCGGCACGCGCAGCGTGAACCAGAACCGGCTCCCGTGCCCCGGCTCGCTGTCCACGCCCATCTGGCCGCCGTGAGCGGCCACGATCTCCCGCGAGATGTAGAGGCCGAGGCCGATCCCTTCCCCCTTGGTCCCCGGCATCCGGAAGAACTTCTCGAAGACCCGCTGCTGGTACTCCGGCGGGATGCCCGGGCCCTGGTCCTCGACCTCGAAGCGGACGAAGCCGCTCTCCGGCCGGGCCCGCACCAGGATGCGGCCGCCCTTGGGGCTGTGCCGGACGGCATTGCCGATCAGGTTGTCGAACACGAGCCCGATACGCTCGGGATCGACCAGCACCGGCAGGACCGGCTCGACCAGCTCTTCCTCCACCTTCAATCCGGCGTCGCCCGCGCTCTGGACCTTCCCGTCGAGCGCGGCATCGACGATGGACTTCGCAGGCAGCGCGGTCAGCGACACCTCGACCTTGCCGGCCTCGATGCGCGAGAGATCGAGCAGGTCCTCGACGATCCCCTGCAGGCGCTCGCTGTCGTCGCGCGCGGCGCTGACCAGATCCAGCTGTTTCTCGTTGAGCGGACCGACGGTCCCCTCCAGGAGGATGTGCACCGCCATGCGCATGGAGGTGAGCGGCGTGCGGAACTCGTGGGCGACGGTCGCCACCAGATCGTTCTTCAGCTCGTCGAACCGCAGCAGGCGGGTCACGTCCTGCAGCACGATGGTGGCGCCCGTCACGTTGCCCTGTTCCGAATAGAGCGGCGTCGCGCGCGGGAGCAGCGCGCGCCCTCCCCCGTCCCCCTCCACCCGGATGGCTTCCTCCAGGCCCCGGGGCGCGTAGGCGCCCTTCCCTCCGAAGATGTGCGCGCGGACCTTGTCGACCGCCTCCCGGAGCGCGGGCGGAAGTCCCGAGAGCGGGTCGCGGCCCACCTCCACCCGCAGGAGGGTCTCGGCCGCTTGATTGACGTTGAGCACCTTGCCGTCCGAGGAGAGCACGAGCACGGGATCGGGCAGGCTGTCGATGGCGGCCTGCGACGCCTGCTGGGCCTGGAGAAGCTCGCCGAGGGAGCTGTTGCGGTATTCGCGCAGCTTGTCCGCCATGGTGTCCAGCTCGCGGCCGACCTGCGCGATCTCGTCCTGGCCGGGAAGACGCGCCCGGGCGTCGAGATCGCCTTCCCCGATCCGGCGCACCGCGAGAGTGAGACGCTGCAGCGGGAGGAGGGCACGGCGGGTCAGGGAGACCGAGGCGAACAGTGCCACCCCGAGGGCCGCCACGATGGCCAGGAGCAGCAGTGACCGGTTGCGCTCCGCCGTCGTGCGCGCCTGCTCGCTCTTGAGGAGCATCGCGTCCTGGTTGATCTCCAGAACGCGCTCGGCGGCGTTCTTGACGCGCACGAACGCAGGCTGCATCTCCTCGAAGTAGCGGCGGCGCAGCTCGGTCTCGCCGTGGATTCGACGGTAGGCCTCGTGGATGGCCACGTACTGGTTCCAGGCGGAGCGCAGCCGCTCGGTCGCTTCCGCCTCTCCGGGCTCGGTGATGTTGCGCTCCTGCACCTGCAGCTGCAACTCGAAGGCGGCGACGTTGGGCGGAGCCTGCTCTTCGGCGCGGTCGGGCCGTCCCGCCGCCAGGAACAGCGCCGCGCTGTCCACGCGTTCCGCCGCTTCCTTCATCCGCTGCGCCGCGAGCACGCTGCGGAAGTTGTCGCGCAGGATGAGCTGAGAGCTCTCACCGAGACTTTGCAGGGTGGTGAGCGCGACGACTCCCACCAGCACCAGGCCCGCCGCGAGGGGCGCCTGGGCGAGCAGGAGCCGGGTGCGCAGGGTCACTGGCGCTCCTCGCGGGTGGAGGCGACCACCAGGAGATCGAAGTCTTCGCCTTCGCGCAAGAGCCGGGTGAGGATCGAGCCGGTCAAGACTTGCTTCCACCAGGGCTGCAGTGATCGTCCGGCGATCACGTACGCGATGCCGTGCGAACGGGCGAAATCCAGCAGGGCTTGCGCGGGGTCGTCCGATTTGATCCGGACGACCTCCGCGCCGAGCTCCTTCGCCTTCTCGATGTTGGCGAGGAGATGCCGCTGGGCCTCCGCGTCGATGAGGTGCGGCGCTTCCTCCGGTGTCTCCACGTAGACCACGAACCAGTCGGTGTTCAGGCGGCCCGCCATGCGCGAGCCGCGCGAGAGCAGGACCTTGGCCCGCGGCGGATTGGAAGCGAGGCAGACCATCACCCGCCCCGAGGTCTTGAGCTCCGGGGCGCCCTTGGCGAGCCCAGCCCGATCCAGGCTCTCGGCCACCTCTCGCAGCGCCAGCTCGCGCAGCGTGGCCAGGTTCTGGTCCTTGAAGAAGTTCTCCAGCGCCCAGGGGATCTTTTCCTGCGCGTAGATCTTGCCTGCCCGAAGCCTCTCCTGGAGGTCCTCGACCGCGAGATCCAGGTTTACCACCTGGTCCGCCTGCTTGAGAAAGCTGTCCGGCACCGTTTCCCGCACGGCCACCCCCGTCGCACGCTCGATCAGACCGTTCAGGGATTCCAGGTGCTGGACGTTCATGGCGCCGATCACGCTGATCCCCGCGTCGAGGAGCGCCAGGACGTCCTGGTAGCGCTTGCGGTTCTGCGACCCCGGCGCGTTGGTGTGCGGGATCTCGTCCACCACCGCCACGGTGGGATGGCGCGCCCGCACCGCGTCGAGGTCCATTTCCTCGACCGCCACACCCCGATACTCCGTGCGCCGGCGCGGCACGACCTCCAGGCCTTGGACGAGCGCCTCGGTCTCGGGGCGCCCGTGCGGCTCGATGAAGGCGACGACCACGTCCACTCCCCGGCGCCGGAGCTCGTGGGCTTCCTGGAGCATCCGGTACGTCTTTCCCACTCCCGCCGCGAAGCCGACGTAGAGCTTGAGCCGGCCCCGCTTTGCGCGCTCCACCAACTCCAGGAAGTCCTCGGGCCGCCGGGGCTGCGAAGTCTTGGTGATCATCCCTCCTCGTACTTGCGCCGCTTGCGCCAGAGGGTGGATGCGTCCACGCCCAGGATTCGCGCGGCCTCCTCCTGCGTGCGGGTGCGCGCCAGCACCCGGAGGATGTGCTCGCGCTCGACCGCGTCGACGGTGAAGTCTCCCCCGACCGCCGGAATCGCCCGCGCGTGCTGGACGATGCGCTCGGGAAACGCCTCGGGCGCGAGCACCTGGCCGGCCCCGAGGATCACCGCCCGCTCGATGGCGTTGCGCAGCTCGCGCACGTTGCCTGGCCAGGGGTAGGCGAGCAGGGCGCGTTCCGACTCGGGCGAGAGCTCGGGCGGCGCCTTTCGCGCCGCGCGCGCGAAGAAGGCGAGGAAGCGGCGGGCCAGCGGCAGGATCTCCTCCCGCCGCTCTCGCAGGGGCGGGACGGTCAGCTCCACCACGTTCAACCGGAAGAGCAGGTCTTCGCGGAACTGGCCGGCGCGGACGGCGGCGTCCAGGTCCCGGTTGGTGGCGGCGACGACGCGCACGTCCGCCTTGCGCGTGCGGGTCTCGCCCACCCGCTCGAACTCCTTGTCTTGCAAGAAGCGAAGCAGCTTGGCCTGCATGGCGGCGGGCATCTCGGCGATCTCGTCCAGGAAGAGCGTGCCACCTTCCGCTGCCTCGACCCGGCCGATCCGATCGCGGACCGCGCCGGTGAAGGCTCCTTCCGCATGCCCGAACATCTCGCTGGCGAGGAGCTCCTCGGTGAGGGCCGGGCAGTTCACCACCGCGAACGTGCTGTTCTTGCGGGCGCTCAGCCCGTGCAGCGCCCGCGCCAGCACGCTCTTGCCGGTTCCGCTCTCGCCCCGGAGCAGGACAGGGACGTCGTGCGCCGCCGCCCGAGTGATGACTTCCATGACGGGACGCATCGTTGGGCTCGCCAGCTCCAGGCTGACTTCGGGCGCGGCATCGGCGAGCCGGCCTTCCAGATCGACCAGGCGCGACTCCAACTCGCGCCGCGCGCGCGCCTGTTCGACCACGTGGCGGATCTGCGGGGGCGTGAACGGCTTGGGGAGGTAATCCTTCGCACCGCGCCGCATCGCCTCGACGGCGGAGTCGACGGCGGCGTACGCGGTGATCATCACCACGTCCAGCCCCGGGCGGGCCGCCAGCAGTTTCGGCAGGAGCTCGAGCCCGTCCTCCTTGCCCAGGCGCAAGTCGACGAACGCCAGGTCGAACGCCGACCTGCCCAATGCCTCGAGCGCGGCGTCGGCCGTGGCGGCTTCCGTCACCGAGCACCCGAGACCTTGGAGGTAGATCGCCAACGTCTTGCGGATGTTCCGCTCGTCGTCCACGATGAGGACGCGGGTGGGCGCACGCCCGGCACGCTCGGATTCGCTGGCCTCTTTTGCCATCCCCAGCCATTCCACCATGACCGGGCCCTCCCGTCATCGAGCGGCGTTCAGCGCTTGGCCATCGGGGGTTGCCCGAAGTACCGGTCGAGCGCGCGGTTGGCCAGGAGCACGTTCACCCGCGGCTCGCCCAGGACGATCAGGTCGCGGCTCTCGACCATCGACTGGATCACCGTGCGCACCCGATCCTCGTCCACGTGGCGGGCGCGCGCGATCCGCGGCGCTTGCCAGAGAGCAGCCTTGGGCGAGAGGTGGGGATCGAGGCCGCTCGCGGACGCGCTGACGAGCTCGGCCGGGACCGGACGGGGGGCGTCTGGATTCTCCTGGAGCAGGCGGTCCAACTCCTTCGCGGCCCGATCGTGCAGCGCCTTGGACGTCGGACCGAGGTTCGATCCGGAGGAACCCGCGGCGTCGTATCCCTTTTCGCCCGCGGCGGAGGGGCGGGGCTGGAGATACCCCGCCTTCCCGAAGGGCTGCGCGATCCACTCGGAGCCGATCACCGCTCCCGAGTCGTCGGTGATCAGGCTTCCGCGCGCCCGGCTGGGGAAGAGAGCGAGAGCAACTCCGGTGGTGAAGAGCGGGTAGGCCAGGCCGGTGAGGACGAGCGTGACCAGGGTGGCGCGAAGGGCGACGAGCAGTCCGGTGCGAATCATGATCGTTCCTCAGACCAGGCCGGCCGCCGCCAGCGCCAGGTCGATGATCTTGATGCCGATGAACGGAGCGACCACTCCGCCCACGCCGTAGATGAGCAGCGACCGGCGCAGCAGCGCGGCGGCGCCGAGCGGGCGGTAGCGGACCCCGCGCAACGCCAGGGGGATGAGCAGGATGATGATGATGGCGTTGAACACCACCGCGCTGAGGATCGCGCTGTAGGGCGAGGCAAGCCGCATCACGTTGAGCGGCGCGAGCTCGGGAAAGGCGCCGACGAACAGCGCCGGGAGGATGGCGAAGTACTTGGCGACGTCGTTGGCGATGGAGAAGGTGGTCAGGGTGCCCCGGGTCATCAGGAGCTGCTTGCCGACCTCCACCACTTCCAGGAGCTTGGTCGGGTCCGAGTCGAGGTCGACCATGTTGCCCGCTTCCTTCGCCGCCTGGGTGCCTGTGTTCATCGCGACGCCGACGTCCGCCTGGGCCAGCGCCGGAGCGTCGTTGGTGCCGTCCCCGGTCATCGCCACCAGCTTGCCCTTGCCCTGCTCCGCCTTGATCAGCTCCATCTTCGTCTCGGGCGTCGCCTGGGCGAGGTAGTCGTCGACGCCCGACTCCCGGGCGATGGCGGCGGCGGTGCGCGGGTTGTCGCCGGTGATCATCACGGTGCGGATCCCCATGGCGCGAAAGCGGGCGAATCGTTCCGCGATGCCCCCCTTGACCACGTCCTTGAGGTGGATCAGCCCCAGCACCCGGGCGTTGTCGGAGACGGCCAGGGGCGTCCCGCCCGCGTCGCCGATCTTCCACGCGGCCTGCACCATCTCGTTGGGCATGACGCCGCCCAGCGCCTTCACATGCTCGGCCACGGCGTCCACCGCCCCCTTGCGCACGTGCCGGTCGCCGAGATCGCAGCCGCTCATCCGGGTCTGCGCGCTGAAGGGAATGAAGTGCGCCAGGCCTTTCGTCTCCCGGCCGCGCAGCTGGTAGCGCTCCTTGAGGAGCACCATGATGGAGCGTCCCTCGGGGGTCTCGTCCGCCAGGCTGGCGAGCTGGGCGGCGTCCGCGAGCTCGTCGAGGCGAACTCCCGGCGCGGGGAGGATCTCGGTCGCCATCCGGTTGCCGAGCGTGATCGTTCCCGTCTTGTCGAGGAGGAGCGTGTCGACGTCGCCGGCCGCCTCCACCGCCCGGCCGCTCATGGCAAGCACGTTCTTGCGCAGGAGCCGGTCCATCCCGGCGATGCCGATGGCGGACAAGAGGCCGCCGATGGTGGTGGGGATCAAGCAGACCAGCAGCGCGACGACGGCCGTCGCCCCCAGCCGGATCCCGGAATACAGGCCCATCGGGACCAGGGTCACGCAGGCGAAGAGGAAGACGATGGTCAGTCCCACCAGGAGGATGTGCAGGGCGATCTCGTTGGGCGTCTTCTGCCGCGAGGCGCCCTCCACCAGACCGATCATGCGGTCGAGGAACGACTCGCCCTGGTCGACGGTGATGCGCACGACGATCCGATCCGAGAGGACCTTGGTTCCGCCGGTGACCGCGGAGCGGTCGCCGCCGCTCTCGCGGATCACCGGAGCGGACTCGCCGGTGATGGCCGACTCGTCGACCGAAGCGATCCCCTCGATCACCTCGCCGTCGCCCGGGATCACCTGTCCCGCGTCGACGCGGACCAGGTCGCCCTTCTTCAACCTCGAGGCAGGGATGAAGTCCTCGTTGGAGATTCCCGGCACGTCCTCCGGCTCGGGCCAGTAGCGGAGCTTCCGGGCGACGGTCTCCTGGCGCATCTTGCGCAGCGTGTTCGCCTGCGCCTTGCCTCTTCCTTCCGCCACCGCCTCGGCGAAGTTGGCGAACAGCACCGTGAACCAGAGCCAGACGGAGACCGCGAGGGTGAACCAGGTGGGAGCCGACTGCGGCGAAGGTGCGAGCACGTCCCGCAGCCAGATGGCGGTGGTCAGCACGCTGCCCACCTCGACTACGAACATCACCGGGTTCTTGGCGACCAGATGGGGAGCCAGCTTGCGGAAGCTCTCCACGACGGCCGGACGGAGGATCGAGGGATCGAAGAGCGAGAGTTGCCGTGCGCGCGGCGCCATTAGAAGAGCCTCCCGGCGGCGGCCGCGAAGTGCTCGACGATGGGGCCGAGCGAGAGCGCGGGGAAGAAGGTGAGAGCCCCGACGATGAGGATGACCGCGATGAGCAATCCGACGAAGAGGCCGCCGTTGGTGGGGAACGTGCCGAGGCCCGCGGGCGTGACCTTCTTGTCCACCATGGATCCGGCGATCGCCAGCACGGGGATGATCATGAAAAAGCGTCCCACCAGCATGTCGGCGCCGAGGGCGAGGTTGTAGAAGCGCGTATTTGCGTTGAGGCCGGCGAAGGCGGACCCATTGTTTCCGGCTCCGCTGGAGAAGGCGTAGACGATCTCCGAGAGGCCGTGCGGACCGGCGTTGGCGACGGAGGAGACGCCGGAGGGCGCCACCGCCGACCAACCCGCGAAGCCGAGGATCAAGAGCGGGAAGACCAGCACGTAGAGCATGGCGAGCTTCATCTCGCGGGCTTCGATCTTCTTCCCCAGATACTCGGGCGTGCGCCCCACCATCAGGCCGGCGATGAAGACGGTGAGGACCACGAAGATGAGAATCCCGTAGAGCCCGGCGCCGACACCGCCGAAGATCACCTCGCCGAGCTGCATGTTCAGGAGCGGCACCAGGCCCCCCAGCGGAGTGAAGCTGTCGTGCATCGCGTTCACCGCGCCGCAGGAGGCGTCGGTGGTGACGGTGGCGAAGAGCGCCGAGGAGGCGAGGCCGAAGCGCGTCTCCTTCCCTTCCAGGTTGCCGCGGCCGTGCTCGACCTGGGCGAACCCTCGAAGCGCCGGATTGTCGTGGGCCTCCGCCCAGTACGCCGTGGTCACGCCGGCAAGGAACAGCGCCGCCATCGCCGCCCACACCGCCCAGCCCTGGCGCTGATCGCGGGCCATCCGGCCGTAGGTCCAGGTGAGCGCCGAGGGAATGGCGAAGATGGAGACCATCTGGACGAAGTTCGACAGCGGTGTCGGGTTTTCGAACGGGTGCGCGCTGTTCGCATTGAAGAAGCCGCCGCCGTTGGTCCCCAGCATCTTGATCGCCTCTTGAGAGGCGACCGGGCCCATGGCGATCGCCTGCTTGACGCCTTCCAGCGTCGTCAGCTCTCGGTAGGGGTCCAGGTTCTGCAGCACGCCCTGCGAGACCAGGAACAGCGAATAGACGAAGGAGATGGGCAAGAGCACGTAGACGGTGGCCCGGATCAGATCGATCCAGAAGTTCCCGATGGTCTTCCCGCCCGAAGGCCCTGCCTGGCGCGTCAGTCCGCGGCCGATGGCGAGGGCGACCGCGATCCCGGCGGCGGCGGAGGTGAAGTTGTGCCAGGCGAGACCCGCCATCTGGGTCAGGTAGCTGACCGTCGTCTCCGGGACGTAGGACTGCCAGTTGGTGTTGGTGGTGAAGCTCGCCGCGGTGTTGAACGCGAGCGCCGGCTCCACGGCGGGGAGGTGCTGGGGGTTGAACGGCAAGACCTGCTGCAGCCGCTGGATGCCGTACGTCACCAGCATTCCAAAGAGGCTGAATGCGAGCAGCGAGAACGCGTAGACGGGCCAGGTCTGCTCGACGGAGGGGTCCACGCCGCAGAGCCGGTCCAACCAGCGCTCGACGGGGCCAAGGACGCGGGGCAAGGGGCGGCGTTCGCCCTCGAAGACGCGGAACAGGTAAGCGCCGAGCGGTTTGGTGAGCGCGATCACCACGGCGAGGAAGACGGCGATCTGGATCCATCCGATGGCGGTCATCAGAAGCGCTCCGGCTTGACCAGCGCGTAGGCGAGGTACACGAGCAGCAGCGCGGAGACCGCGAGGCCGATTCCGTATTCGAGGCCCATCAGAGCTTCTCGCAGACGCGCGCGTAGCCCCAGGAGAGGGCGAAGAACGCGGCGGTCGCCAGCACGAGCAGGACGTCAGTCATGCGCGCCAGTGGAAGCACGCGCCGTGCCGGACCTGATCGCGGCGAAATCAGGCGCCTTCGGCCAGGAGATTCCGGGCCGGCATTGCGGAATGCACGACGGGATCGGCCCGCTCTTGCAGGATGAAGAGCCGGGTCAGTTCGTCATCAGCAGGATGACGAGCACGGGCGCGATCGCGCCGAGAGCATACAGAGTCAAACCTGGGACCCATGCCTTGATCGCGCTCCAAACCATGGCGCGCACCCTAGTTCGCCAGGGTTGAAGGGGCGCAAGACCCGCTTGTGGTCGCTCCGCACTGCCTGTGCCGAACGGTGGTCCTCAGGAACGGCGCATCTCGTCCTCGGCGAGGAGCAGGAGCTCCCGCTCGAGGCCCGCCGGATCGTCCGGCGATGCGCCCGGTACCGGCGGCTTGCCGTCGCCGCGCGCCTGCGACATCCGCTGCTTCTCCCGCTCGAGCCGGAGCGCCTCGAAGGCGAAGTGCATGATGGTGCGCAGGTCCGAGTTGTTCCAGGGCTTCTGGATGAAACGGTAGACCTCGCCCTCGTTGATCGAGCGCACCGGGACGTCGGGCTGCTTGTCCGCGGTGAGGATCATCCGCACCACCTGCGGATGGCGCACCCGCACGAGCTTGAGGAGGTCGATGCCGGAGAGATCCGGCATGTGGTGATCGGTGAGGATCACGTCGACAGCCTGCTCTTTGAGGATCTCGAGCGCGCGGCGCCCGTTGTTCGTCGAGACCACCTTGTATCCGGCATCCTCCAGCACGCGGGTGATGGCGTGCCGGACCCCGATCTCGTCGTCGACGACCAGGATGGTGCGAAGGGCGGCGACGTCCGGGGGCATCTTCCTCGACAGCTATAGAAAATTCGGCGTGGCCACAACGGCGGCGCGGTAGCCTGGGGTGGGCGGATTCGCACCCCGATCATCCGGTGTCTTTCTGCAGGGCTGCGCGCGCGCCGCAAGGAACGATTCCGTCAACGCGGTCTCTTGCGCGCCGTCGCCTGCGCGGGCGGAAGGAAGTCGCGCCGCAGGCACGCGGCGGCCCCGTAGCCGAACCTCTTGCCGAGCTCGTAGTCGCCGAGCAGCGCCAGCTCGTCGGCGCGCAGCGGCGGCAAGGGCTTCTCGCAGGGAGGCCAGCGCTCGGCGAAGAGATGGAAGACGATGTCCCAGCGCTGCATCTCCGAAAGACCCTCCTCGAAGGAGGGCATCGCCGTCTCGGCGCCGCCCCAGGTCGTGCGGTTGAACATGTCGTACGGGCTCCAGTTCTGGCGCGGATGCAGGAGGTCCGGCGGCGGCGGGTCCATCGAGGCGGCGATCGGACTGTCGCCGGTCGCGCTGCTGCCGTGGCATGCCGCGCAAGACTGCTGGTACAGCTTCTTGCCCCGCGCGAGGTCGGGCTTCTCCGGGGGCGTGCGCCGGATGGGAGCGCGCTCGAAGATGCGCCGGATCAGCGCGCGGGCCGTCGGGCCGACTTCGTAATCGGCTCCGACGAGCCGCCCGCGCAGGGCTTCCACCTCAGCCCGGAGCTCGGGCCAGGGGACGAGCGGCACCACTTCGCCCAGGCGCCGGACGAGCTGCTCCTGACGGGTCCGGCGCGCTTCCGGATCGGGGAGCTCCAGCGTCTCATGGTGCTCCTCGGCGATCAGCTGCAGCGCGGCGACGACCCGGTTCCAGCTGGAGCTTTCCGCCGCGGCGAGCAGCGAGAGGGCGAGAGCGATGCTCATCCCGGGCTCATACCACCATCGCGAATCAGGCCAGCGTCCAGAACATCAAAGCGCGCATGGAAACCCGGGAGCCCGTCCGCATCGCGACCGCCCACCGCCAGCTCGAAGGAGGCGGATTCGTGGTCCGCCGTCCCCTGCCCAGCGAGGCCGTGGACATGGTGGATCCGTTCCTGCTGGTCGACGAGATGGGACCGGTGGAGTACGGGCCGGGTGAGGCGGTGGGCGCTCCGGACCATCCGCACCGCGGATTCGAAACGGTGACCTACGCGCTCGCAGGGGAGTTCGAGCACGAGGACTCGGCCGGACACCGCGGCGTGCTCCGCGCGGGAGACGTGCAGTGGATGACCGCGGGCGGCGGCGTCATCCATTCCGAGATGCCGTCCCAGCGGATCCGCGAGGAAGGCGGCCGCGTGCACGGCTTCCAGGTCTGGGTCAACTTGCCGGCCCGGCTGAAGATGACCCGGCCGCGCTACCAGGAGGTGCCGGCGAAGAACATTCCCCAGGCGGTGACCGCGGACGGCAAGGCGCGGGTGCGCGTGATCGCCGGCGAGGCCCTGGGCGCGCGGGCGGTGATCGACACGCATACGCCGATCGTCTACCAGGACTGGTCGCTCGAGGAGGGCGCGGACGTGACGGTTCCGCTGCCGTCCAGCTACAACGCGTTCGTCTACGTCTTCGAAGGGTCGGCGCGCGTCGGCGAGCGCGAGGTCGGGGATGGACAGATCGCGGTGCTCGGCCCCGGCGACGCCGTGCGGCTGCGCGGAGGCAAGGCGCGGCTGCTGCTCCTCGCCGGCGAGCCGCTGCGCGAGCGCGTGGCCCATTATGGCCCCTTCGTGATGAACAGCGACGAGGAGCTGGTCCAGGCCATGCGCGATTTCCAGAGCGGGCGCATGGGGGAGATCACGCGCACCGCGCAGGTCAGTGAACGCTGACACGAATGTCGCGATTGCCGCGATCGCCTGGAATCATTTCAAGGGATTGCGAGTGGCACAGGCGGTGCTTGCTGCCCTGACATGCGTCTTTCCCAGCCGGAGTTGCGCGCCGCGAGATCGCTGCATCGCTGGCTGCGCCGCACGGCGATCGCCGCCATCCCCATCCTCGGTTTGAGCTGCGGCGATGACTGTGTCGAAGCCCCCGTCGTGGGGATGGGGACCTTGCCTGCGGACGCTGGATGGTCCGTGGGTTCGGTCCACCAAGCGGCCGAATGCGCGCCTTACTGTCGGTTCTCCGACCCCTGCCGCACATTCTCCTGGAGCAGCTGCGTCGTTTCAGCCGACACCCGCCCGTTCCTGGAGTGCCGCGGCACCCAGACAAGGTGTGGCTCAGGGCCCTGCGGCCGGGTTCCGGCGGGACTGCGAAGGCAAGCCTGGGAGCCATCAGTCTCCGTCGTCGCCACAGAGCTGGCGGCGGCGGCTCACCTGGAAGGGGCGGCGGTCTTCGCATTCGAGGCTCTCGAACGTGAGTTGATCGCGCACCAGGCTCCGCCATCGCTCGTTGCACGGGCTCGTTCCGCCCAACGCGACGAGCAACGGCACCACTCTTCGATGTCGCGGCTCGCGCGCAAGTACGGCGGCAGCGTCCCGGAAGTTCGAGTCGAGCGCGTACCGGTCCGGAGCTTGCTGGAAGTCGCCGTGGAGAATGCCGTCGAGGGCTGCGTGCGGGAGACCTACGGAGCCGCGGTCGCCGCGTACCAGGGCGAATGGGCTTCGGATCCTGGAGTTCGCCGGGTCATGCGAGCGATCGCGGTGGACGAAGCCGAGCACGCCTCTCTCGGATGGTCGGTCGACGAGTGGGCGCGATCGCGTCTGCCGGCGGCGGAACGCAAGATCGTGGACCTGGCTCGAGAACGAGCACGCGCGGACCTGAGACTGCACATCCAGCGGCCGATCGCGCTGGAGCTGATCTCGATCCTCGGACTCCCGGGACCCCGCGCGTCAGCTGCTCTCGTCTCGGCCCTCGACCCGCTCTGGGACTAGAACACATCTCATCACCGACTGCCGAATGATCAGTCCCAGGCGTAGCCCCTATGCCGCCTTCGGCGGCCGGGGCTAGAGAACATCTGCGGGCGGGTCACGGATACCGGGACGGCGCAAGGTGTTAGAGTTCGCGCCGCTCCATGGACTCCACGGCCTACCTGCTCCATCGGCTACACTTCGGGTTCAACATCACCTTCCATTACCTGTTTCCGCAGCTCACCATGGGGCTGGCGCCGGTGATCGTGCTGCTGCAGACGCTCGCGCTCCGGCGCGGAAGCACGCTGTACGCAGAAGCGGCGCGGTTCTGGGCCAAGGTCTTCGGCCTCAACTTCGTGTTGGGCGTCGTGACCGGCATTCCGATGGAGTTCCAGTTCGGAACGAACTGGTCGCGGTTCGCCCGGCTGACGGGCGGGGTGATCGGCCAGCCGCTGGTGATGGAAGGCGTGTTCTCGTTCTTCCTCGAGTCCGCGTTCCTCGGGCTGTTCCTGTTCGGCGAGAAGCGCCTGGGCCCGCGCCTTCACTGGCTCTCGGGAGTGGCGGTCTTCGTCGGG